>Ga0208746_1000022_pt1 | contig 80854 bp, 79 predicted proteins | sample CryBogCBH15Jun09_FD_184623 | JGI IMG/M metagenome (GOLD analysis project Ga0208746, IMG submission 184623) | Freshwater microbial communities from Crystal Bog, Wisconsin, USA - CBH15Jun09 (SPAdes) | ecosystem: Environmental > Aquatic > Freshwater > Lake | place: Crystal Bog, Wisconsin, USA... | reverse complement strand
ACCATGTGCCGGGCGATGCCAGCCAAGGAGCCGCTCGGCATCGCCCGGCACATGGTGGTGACCACTCCCGGCTACACCTTGTTCAACCGAGAGTGGATCCTCCTCCATCCGGGCTCGACCCCCTGGGCACAGACCCCGGCCTTCCTCTTCGGTGTGGCAGCTATCCCCGTCATCTACCTCGTGCTCCGTTCCTTCAGCGTTGCTCGGTGGGCTACCTGGGTGGGAGTTGCCGTCGTGACGATCTCACCCACCACCGTGACCTACTCGACGAGGGTGAAGGAGTACGCCGCAGACTTCCTCCTCGCCTGCCTGGTCCTCGTGCTTACCGAACGGGTTCGCACGACCCGAACGTCACCGTGGTGGTTGGTGGCGGCCTCGGTGGGGGCCGTGGTGATCTCGGCGTCGACCATGGTCGTCGTCATCCCAGCATGGGGCGTCATCGCGCTGGAGGCCTGGACGGATGCGCCGCGACGCCGGTCCCTCGTCCCTCCACTCGTGACCGCTGCGGTGCTCTCCGGCGCGTGCGCCCTCGCCATCTCTGCGACCGTCCCGAGCATCTTGAACGCCAACTGGCGCCGGCGCGGGTTCCTCGGCGATTGGTCATCTGCCCACGCCATTCGCTTCTCCCTGCAGTCGATGTTCGCCGGGCTGGCCCACAACTTGCTGGCGATCCCCTCCCAGCCGGCTGCGTTCCACGGAGCGATCAAGGTCCTGACCGCTGCCCTCGCCATCGCCGTTGGGGTCGCGGTCGTCGGGCTCGCGGTGGTGGCCATCAGGGAAGGACTGCGCCTCGCCACCCCTGGACCGCTGGCCGTTCCGGCCGCCACCGTGGCGCTCGCCTGCATCCTCGGCTTATCCGGTCTGGTGCCACTCGGCGACGGCCGCACCGATGAGGTGCTCTACCCCGCCATCATCCTCTCGTTCGGCCTCGTGGCATCTCGACTCCGCCTCCCAGCCTGGACGGCGCTCACGACGGCCCGGGCAGGCGTGGCTGCAGCATGCATGGTGACGTTCGGGCTCTTCGGCGTCACGCACACCGCTCGGTATCCAACCATCAACTTGCGCGGCCTGGCAGCCACGCTCCACAAACCGACCTACGCCTCGGTGACCACGCTGGTCGTCGAGAGCTTCGACGGCTTCACCTGGGGCTACGACGACCTCTCCCCGAACGCCGTCGTCCTCGGCAAGGCCTCGGGCCTCGTGTTCCCCATGGGCTTCCACGTGGTCTCGACCGACCCGAAGGTGGTCATCGGCGCGCACAACGGTGCCCACGTGTGGCCCCGGAACTTGGACTACCTCTCGAAGCAGACGAAGTCCCTGTGGTACATCGGCTACGAGCTCGGCACCTACGACCCCTACCGTCCCAAAGGATCCGTACCGCAGTTCGGGCCGGTCTACCAACTCCTCGTGCGCGAGGGCTGGCACCGCACGCTCTTCCCCGTCCTCGGACAGCACTGCTTCGCGCTGCTCATGACCCACGCGTAGTCGAACGTTCCTCGGACGGCTCCCCGTAGGATGCCGCCATGGCTGAAACCACTCCTTCGCACCGTCACGCCCCCGATGGGCTGATCCTCACCATTGCCTGCATCGCGCAGTTCATGGTGGTCCTCGACGTCTCGATCGTGAACGTCGCCCTCCCCACGATCCAGCACGACCTCCACTTCTCCTACTCGGGAATTCAGTGGGTGCTCAACGCCTACGTGTTGGCCTTCGCCGGGTTCCTGCTCCTCGGCGGGCGAACGGCCGACTTCTTCGGTCGGCGCAAGGTCTACCTCTCGGGCGTGGCCCTCTTCACCGCGGCCTCGGTTGCCGCTGGTCTGGCCCAAACCGACACGCAGATCATCATCGCTCGCGCCGTCCAAGGACTCGGCGGTGCGATCTTGTCCCCGGCCACCTTGACCATCATCATCACCACCTTCGCTGGCCCTCGCCTGCCGAAGGCCATCGGCGCGTGGAGCGCTGTGGCGGGAGCAGGTGGCGCAGCTGGAACGTTGCTCGGTGGCATCTTGACCGGGGAGCTCAGCTGGCGGTGGATCTTCTTCATCAACGTACCGATCGGCATCGGCGTCGGCGTCCTCGCCGCCCTCTACCTCCAAGAGATGCGTGCACAGAGTGGTGCATCGAAGCTCGACGTCGGCGGTTCGGTGCTCATCACCTTGGGGCTCACCTCCCTCGTCTACGGCATCGTCTCGGTGTCGTCGGTCGTGAACGGCCACCAGCTCGGTTGGGGCAGCTCCAAGGTCCTCACCTGGATGGCGATCGGCATCGCCCTCCTCATCGCCTTCGTCGTGTGGGAGCAGAAGGTGGCGTCCAAGCCGCTCGTGCCCTTCCGCATCTTCCACTCCCGGGCGCTCACCGGAGCCGACCTCGTCATGTTGCTCGTCGGTGGCGCCTTCTTCTCCATGTGGTACTTCCTCACCTTCTACCTCCAGGGCGTGCTCCACTACAGCGCCTTGAAGGCCGGGTTCGCCTTCGTTCCGATGGCGTTGGCCATCGTGGTCGGCGCCCAGGTGAGCTCTCGCCTCATCCACCACCACGGCGTGCGCAACCTCGTGCTCTCAGGGAGCGCACTGGCGACCGCCGGATTCGTGGGGCTGAGCTTCATCCACGCGTCATCCTCCTACTTCCCTGCGGTCATCATCCCCGCAGTCGTGTGCGCCTTCGCCATGGGCATCTTGTTCACTCCGCTCGCCACGGCGGCGACGTCCGGCGTGGACCGTTCCGAGTCGGGTCTGGCATCAGGAATCCTCAACACCTCACGCCAGGTGGGTGGATCCCTCGGTCTCGCAATTCTGGCGACCCTCGCATCGTCGGCAACTGCTGCCTACTTCCTCGACCACAGCGGAACGTCTCGGGTCCCTGAGGGCATCTGCAACGCCGACCACGTCCCAACAGGCGTGGCGCAGCTCTGCGCCCATGCGCAGACCTCAGGGTTCGATCGCGCCTTCCTCATCTCTGCCGGCATCACCGCAACGGCGTTCCTCGCAACCTTCCTCATCCCGAAGACGACGAAGGAGAACCACGTCGCTGGCGCTCCGCCGATCGCCGTCATTCCGGAGTAGTCGAACACCTCGGCTCCATCCCAGCCGAAAGCGGTGGCGGCGGTGACTTGGCGGCTGCCGAGCATGATGTAATATTACATCATGCTCCGAACGCAAATATCTCTCACAGAGTCAGACCGGGTCCTGCTGGACCGAGAGTGTGCGCAAACTGGCCTCTCAATTTCCGCACTCATCCGCAATGCCGTCCAACAGACCTACGGCTCCATTCGAGAAATCACGAGCGACATCGACCTCCTCCGCTCCGCGTTTGGGTCCTGGGATGAGCGCGATCAGACCGGCGAGCACTTCGTTGAAGAACTGAGAAGCGGAACTCGTCTGGACGATGTCGTCTAGTGCTGCCATTCATTGACACCAGCGTCTTCATCGACGCACTCCGAGGACACCCCTCAGCTGGACGACTCTTGGAGCAGCTCCGCCATCGAGGCGCGTTGCAGAGTAGCGAGGTCGTGCGAACAGAGCTTCTGATCGGGATGCGTCCTCACGAAGAGCGCGGCACGGAGGACCTCTTCCGTGCCGTGACGTGGCATCCCGTCGACCACGCCGTCGCTCGTCTCGCGGGGGAACTGGGCCGTCAGTGGAAGCGCAGCCATCGGCACATCGATACGTCCGACTTCATCATCGGCGCCACTGCAACGCTCCTCGGGGCACAACTCGTCACGAAGAACATCCGGCACTTCCCGATGTTCCCGGACCTGACGAGCCCGTACGAGTACTCGTGAGCGCTAGCGGCGAATGAGCACCGAAGAACCGTGGCCGAAGAGGCCTTGGTTCGCGGTAATCGCCACCGTTGCACCCTCAACTTGGCGCCCCGTGGCCTGACCTCTCAGTTGCAGGACCGACTCCACCACCTGAGCGATGGCCTGAGCAGGGATGGCCTCGCCGAACGACGCCAAGCCACCTGAAGGGTTCACCGGGATCCGACCACCAACAGCCGTGGCGCCTGAGCGGAGCAGGGCTTCGGCTTCGCCTTCACCGCAGAGACCGAGGTCTTCGTACCAGTCGAGTTCGAGGGCGGTGGAGAGGTCGTAGACCTCGGCCATCGAGAGGTCCTCTGGCCCAATGCCGGCTTCTTCGTAGACCGCAGCGGTGATCGACGGCCGGAACCCTCGTTCAGGGAGCGCAACCGTCGCCGAGGAGTCAGTGGCGAAGTTCGGCATCTCAATCACCGTGTTCGGGTACACCGGCGTCACCGTGGAGACCGCATCGATGGTCACGAGGGGCTGGAGCCCATGGCGCTTGGCGTACTCCACCGAGGTGATGATGAGCGCTGCCCCACCATCTGAGGTCGCGCAGATCTCTTGGAGGTGCAAGGGGTCGGCCACCATGGGAGATGCCAGCACCTCTTCAATGGTCACTTCTTTTCGGTAGCGAGCGTTGGGGTTGGCAGCGCCGTGGCGAGCGTTCTTCACCTTGACCGCCGCGAAGTCCTCCGAGGTGGAGCCGAAGCGGTCCATCCGACGTCGGGCGTAGAGGCCGAAGTAGGTGGGATTGGTGGCACCGAGCAGGTGGAAACGCAGCCAGTCCGGGTCATCTCGCCGCTCGCCACCGACCGGAGCGAAGAATCCCTTCGGGGTCGTGTCGGCGCCAACGACGAGGGCGACTTCAGCCAGTCCGGCCAAGATCTGCGCCCGAGCATTCGCGATGGCCTGGGCGCCAGACGCGCACGCCGCGTAGGAGGAGCTCACCCGGGTTCCTTGGAAGCCGAGCGCTTGGGCGAAGGTGGCTCCTGCGATGAAGCCCGGGTAGCCGTTGCGGATGGTGTCCGCGCCGGCCACATAGTCGACGTCGGTCCACGCGATCCCTGCGTCCGCCAAGGCGGCTTGGGCAGCGGCCACGCCGTACTCGACGAAGTTCCGGCCCCACTTGCCCCAGGGGTGCATCCCCACACCGAGGACGGCGACACGCTTGGCACTGGTCACTTGGCCACCTCCACGGGGCGGAACTTCCACACGAGCTTGTTGCCGTCCTCGTCGCTGTAGAGGACGTCGGTGACCACTTCCATCTCCATCCCGACCTTCAAGTCGGCATTCGCCACCCCGGCGACGACCTGGCCGAGGACCACGAGGCCTTCAGCCTCGAGCTCCACGGCAGCAATGGAGAACGGCACGAAGGGATCAGCGGCCACGTAGGGGTGTGGTGGTTGGTAGGAGGCGGAGGTGTAGGACCAGACGGTGCCACGCCTCGACAGGGGCACGAGGTCGAACTGATCCGACATGCACCGTGGGTTCCCGCACAGGCCTGACTTGGCCGGGAAGGCGTAGGTGCCGCACCTTTGACACTTGGACCCGATGAGCGACTGGGTCTCGGGGTCGAAGAACCCCTCGACGGCTTGGACTCCATCCATGGCACTCACCCCAGTCGCTCGATGATCGTCGCGTTCGCCTGCCCGCCACCTTCGCACATCACCTGGAGGCCGTAGCGACCGCCGGTTCGCTCGAGCTCGCAGAGGAGGGTGGACATGAGCCGCGCCCCAGAGCACCCGGTCGGGTGTCCAATGGCGATCGCCCCACCGTTCACGTTGACCTTCGACATGTCAGGGTGGAACTCTCGCTCCCATGCCAGCACCACCGAGGCGAACGCTTCGTTGATTTCGATGAGGTCGATGTCCGAGAGCGAGAGGCCGGACTTGCGCAGCACCATCTCGGTGGCCGGAATCGGGGCGGTGAGCATGATCTCGGGATCGTTCGCAGCGACGGCGAAGGTGTGGAACCGAGCACGCGGGGTGAGGCCGAGTTGCTGGGCGCGCTCCTCGCTCATGATGAGGACTGCTGCCGCACCATCGGAGATCTGCGATGAGGTGGCTGCGGTGACGAGGCCGTCCTCACGGAACGCTGGGCGCAGCGTGGCCATCTTCTCGTAGGTGACCTCGTGGCGAATTCCCTCATCCACCGTCACCGGGCCGATGTCTCGACCGTCGATGGTCACGCCATCGATGGCGAGAAGCTCCCGGTCGAAGCGACCCTCGGCCGCTGCTCGAGACGCTCGGACGTGCGATTCGTAGCCGAACCGGTCCATGTCCTCTCGGCTGATGTTCCAGCGACGAGCGATCTCCTCGGCACACTCACCTTGGTGGATGAGGTCGAACTTGGCCTTGTAGAGCGGACCGTAGGCTTCGCCAGGGCCGGCCTCGGTCGTCGATCCAATCGGCACGCGGGTCATCAGCTCAATCCCGGCGCCAATGGCGATGTCCATGGCACCTGCAGCGATGGCTTGTGCTGCGAAGTGGATGGCCTGCTGCGCCGATCCACACTGGCGATCCACCGTGGTCCCAGGAACCGAGTCGGGGTAGCCAGCCGCCAGCGCCGCGTTGCGGGCGATGTTCATCGCCTGTTCGCCGACGGTCATCGTGCACCCCATCACCACGTCTTCGACGAGGCTCGGGTCGAGGTCGTTCCTCGACAGCAGTGCGGCGAGAGGTTGCGCGGCCAAGTCGACGGCGTGCCAACCCGACAGCACGCCCCCTCTGCGGCCAACAGGAGTTCGAACGGCATCGACGATCACGGCAGTAGGCATGGCTGCATTGTTGCCGAGGATGAGTGGCTGTGTCAGATTTGGCGGGTCATGGATCTCACCTTCACTCCCGAACACGAGGCGTTCCGCATGGAAGCTCGTGCCTGGCTCGAGGCCAACGTGCCGCCGCCAGGAGCACTCCGCTCCCTCGACACCGCCGAAGGATTCGAAGACCACCGCGCCTTCGAGCGCCAACTCTTCGACGCCCGGTGGTCCGTCGTCTCGTGGCCGAAGGCCTACGGAGGTCGAGAGGTCGGCATCATGGAGTGGCTGATCTTCGAAGAGGAGTACTACCGCGCCGGTGGCCCCCGACGGGTGAGTCAGAACGGGATCTTCCTCCTCGCCCCGACCATGTTCGAGTACGCCACCGACGACCAACTCGATCGGTACATGGCCAAGATGGCCTCAGGCGAGGAGATCTGGTGCCAAGGCTGGTCCGAGCCCGACGCCGGTAGTGACCTGGCTGGAATTCGGTCCAAGGCCACGAAGACCGACGGCGGCTGGCTGCTCACCGGTCAGAAGACCTGGTGCAGCCGAGGGGCCTTCGCCCATCGCTGCTTCGGCATCTTCCGAACCGATCCGAGTGCTGAGCGCCACCGGGGCCTCACCTACTTCCTCATCCCCATGGACGCACCGGGCGTCACCGTGCGCCCCATCGCCCAGCTCGATGGAGAGACTGGATTCGCCGAGGTGTTCTTCGACGACGTCTTCGTCCCCGACGAGGACGTCCTCGGCACCATTGGTGATGGCTGGAAGGTCGCCATGGCCACCGCCGGATCCGAGCGCGGCATCTCCCTGCGCAGCCCTGCTCGCTACACCGAAGCCGCGGACAAGTTGGTCGATCTCCTCCTCGCAACCCCAGTTGCTGCGGGGCACCACCACGATCCCCGCAGCGCCATCGCCGATGAGGTCATGAAGGCCTACGCCGACGCCCAGGCCTACAAGCTCCACACCTACATGACCGCCACCAAGGTCCGCGAGGGTCACACCGTTGGCGCTGAGGCGTCGGCAACCAAGATCTTCTGGTCAGAGACGGACGTGGCCATCCACCGGGCCGCGCTCCGCCTCCTCGGCGAGGCTGCAGAACTCGAAGTTGACGATGGTCGAGGGGGGACAGATCTGTCGGAGTGGCTCGATGGCTACCTCTTCGCACTCTCGGGGCCGATCTACGCCGGCACCAATGAAATCCAACGCAACGTCGTCGCTGAGCGCATGCTCGGATTGCCGAGGGCCTGAGCCATGCGCTTCTCCTTCACCGAAGAACAACTCGCCCTCCGTGACGCCGTCGCTTCAGTCCTCGCCGACTGGTGCACGCCAGCCGACCTGCACGCGATCTACGCCAGCGATGCTCCAGACGCTGGTCGGAGTCACCCACGATGGAACGCACTGTTCAACCTCGGGATTACCGCACTCCAGATTCCCGAAGTCGACGGTGGACTCGGCCTCGACGATCGCGAGCTCATCGCCATCAGTGAAGGCGCCGGTCGCGTCGCACTCCCTGAACCGCTGAGCGAGACCGCTGGCGTGGTGGTGCCGATCCTGGTCGCAGCCGGCGCCAGCCACCAGGTCCTCCAGCCGTTCCTCGACGGCGGCGGTGCAGCAACCCTCGGGGGTGTCACCTTCACCCCAACGGGACCACAGATCACCTCCGTGCCAGACGGCGATCGCGTCCGAACGGCAGCGATCGCCAACGCCACGGCGTCGCATCACCTGCTCGCGACCTCGACCGACATGGGGCCTGAACTCCACCTCGTCGCCACTGCCGACAGCGCGCTCACCCTGACCAAGTCCCTCGATCGCCCGCGTCGCCTCGGCACGCTCTCGTGGACGCCAACCAACGGCTCACGAGTCGCTGCTGGCACCCTGGCGGCCACCTTGCTCGACCAAGCGGTCAACCGAGCTGCACTCTACGGCGCTGCTGAGCTCCTCGGCCTCTGCGACGCAATGATCACCATGACCGCTGCCTACGTGAGCGACCGCAAGCAGTTCGGCGTGCCGGTTGGCAGCTTCCAAGCCGTGAAGCACCACTTGGCTGGTGCTCGGGTGAAGTTGGAGTTCGCTCGACCGGCGGTCTACGCCGCAGCGTGGTCGCTGGCCACTGGTCACGAAAGCGTCGCCCACGACATCTCGCTCGCCAAGTCCCTCGCCAGCGATGCAGCAGATGAGGCGGCGCGGGTCAGCCTGCAGTGCCACGGCGCCATTGGCTACACCTTCGAGCACGACCTCCACCTGTTCATGAAGCGCGCCTGGGCGCTGAGTGCTGCGTGGGGTGATGCTCGGAGCCACCGCTCTCGCCTCGTGCACCTCTTGCAGGCTGAGCGGAGTTCCTCGACCTCGTGACCATGCCTGTGCGCCCGTCGTGGTGGCTCCGTCCATGGGTCGCCGTTGCCGGCGCCATGGTCGTCGGCACCATCTTGCGGGTGCAGGGACTCACGTCGACCGACCTGTGGTTCGACGACGCGTGGGCGGCGCTGTCCCAGCGCTACCCGCTCGCAACGGCCGTCCACATGACGCAGACCACCCCGGGCTGGTCGCTGGCCGAACGGCAGTGGAACCTGCTCCATCCCGGCGTGTCCTGGTGGGCCCAGCTCCCCCAACTCGTCCTCGGCATCGCTGCGATCGGTATCATCGCCGCACTGCTCAGGTGGTATCGATGCCCACGGTGGGCCGTCCTTCTCGGCACGGCGGTGATCTGCGTCAGCCCGGCAGCAGTGACCTACTCGAGTCGCGTGAAGGAGTACATGGCCGACCTCGTGCTGTCGTGCCTCCTCCTGTTCCTCGCTGAGCAGTGGCGCCGCGACCATTCGTCGAGGCGGAATCTCGGGATGCTCGTCGCCGCACTCTTCGTGACGCCCTTCGTCTCTGCCACCTTGTTGTCGGTGAGCGCTGGCATCAGCGCCAGCGTGCTCCTCATCGCCATCTTCTCGCCCGCACTCCGGCGAGCGGCGGTGGCGATCTGCCTGAGCGCCGTCGTTGGTCTCGGCCTCTTGTGGGAGCTCTGGCTCCACAACCTGACGGGCTCGCTCAAGCATGAGTTGCTCTTAGACGGCTACCTCGTCGACTACCGATCACTCCACGGATTCCTCCACTCTGCGCAGGTCATCGGCAGTGGCCTCAGCCAACAGCTCCTCGGCCTCCCCTACAACGTGAACCGCGCCGATCAGGCCATCCACCCTGGCCTGCTGCTGTGGTCCATCATCGTCGAGGTCCTCCTCGTCGTGATGGTCCTTCGACCGCTCAAGCGCACTATCGCGACGCGAAGCCTCGATCCATTCGCGATTCCAGCGATGGTGACTGGCGTTGCCATCGCAATGGCCGCCCTCGACGTCGAGCCGCTCGGTCACGGTCGAACCGATATCTACCTCTACCCCTGCCTCCTGCTCCTCATGATCGACGGCTGCACCGCGCTGCGTCCACGTGTCCGCAGCGCGGTCGCTCGAGGAGCCCTCTCCGCGAGCGTGGTGGGCCTTGCCTGCGTCGCACTCCTCCAACCACTCGGCTACCCGGCACGGAACTTGTCGAGCCCCGTGCACGCCCTCCTCGCCCAGCCGCTTCCCGCCACGACAGCGATCGTGGTGAGCCCGTGGAACGCGTACACGTGGTCCCTCGATCAACTGAGCCCGACGGCGGTGAGCACGAAGGCACCGCTGTTCCAGTGGAGTGCTGGGTTCCACGTGGTCTCCCTCGACGACCACGTCGTGATCTCAGCCAACTACTTCCTCCCCGACTGGGAGTTCCTCTTCCTCCACCAGCACTTCGATCACCTCTGGTACGCGGCGCTCACCCAGCGCGCCAACGATCCCCACGTGATCAACCCCAACGCCCCACTCGTCGACCGAGAGCTGCGCTACCTCTTGACCCATGGGTGGGCAGAAACCGGCCACACACTTCGGGCCACCGGCATCATCCTCATCCAACTCCGCACCACCACAACCCCCTAGGAGCACCATGCACGACGCCACATCGCTCACCGCAACCCTCTCGCTCGCCGGCCGCACGGCGGTCGTCACGGGAGCCGGAAGCGGCATTGGTCAAGCCAGCGCCGCGACGCTCGCTGCAGCAGGCGCAGTCGTCTACTGCGCCGACGTCGATGACCAGAGCGCTGCAGCCACCGCGGCAGCGATCACGGCAGATGGAGGAAGCGCCGTCGGGTTGGCCGTCGACGTGGCCAGTCGCGACGAGGTCAACGGCCTCATCGACCGAGCGGTTGGCGACACCGGTCGCCTCGACATCCAGTGCAACGTGGCGGGGCGAATGAGCGAGTCCAAGGTGCTCGACATCACCGACGACGACCTCGACGTCATGTTCCAGGTCAACCTCAGAGGCGTGCTCTACGGCTGCCAAGCTGCTGGTCGATTCATGAAGGAGCACGGTGGAGGATCCATCATCAACATGGCCTCAACAGCAGTCCTCGCTCCCTCGCCCGATATCGCTGTCTACGCCATGACCAAGGCCGCGGTCGTCCAGTTGACCAAGACCATGTCGGTTGAGGTCGGCAAGTACGGCATCCGGGTCAACACCGTCGCTCCTGGGTTCGTGCCGACCAAGATGACGAGTCGGTACTACACGAACCCTGACGGCACCGTCGACGAGGCGATGAAGGAGATGGTGCTCACGCCCATGGCCAAGTTCGCCCCACTCCGTCGCGTCGGCACTCCAGACGACATCGCCCACGCGGTCTTGTACTTAGCGAGCGATCTGTCGACCTTCGTCACCGGGCAGCTCCTCGCCCCGAACGGTGGGGTCGCCGGCGTCTCTTGAGGACACCGACGCCGCTCGTGCAGAAGTGCACGAGCAGAGGTCGCGGGTCTATTGTCGGGCTATGGCCGAACTCCCCCGCATCATTTCCGTTGACGACCACATCGTCGAGCCGCCGAACCTGTGGCTCGACCGCTTGCCTTCGTCCTACGCCGATGCCGCCCCTCGCATCAAGCGGCTGACCCTTCCTGAGCAGACCTACGTCGGCGGCAAGCTCGTCATCAAAGAAGGTGGCAAGGGCGTTGCCACCGATACCTGGTTCTACGAGGGCAAGCTCATTCGCCCGCTGCTTCGCGTGGACTCAGCCGTTGGCGTTCCCCGCGACGAAGTCACGATGACGCCTATTACCTACGAAGAGATGCGCCCAGGCTCCTACTCCCAGAAGGAGCGCTTGGAGGACATGGACGCGAACCACATGGAGGCGTCGCTCTGCTTCCCGACAATGCCTCGCTTCTGTGGGCAGACCTTCACCGAGGCCAAGGACCGCGACCTCGCCCTCCTCTGCGTCAAGGCCTACAACGACTACCAGGTTGAAGAGTGGTGCGCGGGTTCAAACGGTCGCCTCATCCCCCTCATCATCATCCCGTTGTGGGATCCGGTCTTGGCCGCTGAAGAGGTGTACCGCAACGCCGCACGCGGCGTCCACGCCGTGTGCTTCTCCGAGCTGCCGAACCGCCTCGGCCTTCCCTCCATCCACGACCCAGAGGGCCACTGGGACCCCTTCTTCCGGGCCTGTGATGAGACCAACATGGTCATCAACATGCACATTGGCTCGTCGTCGCAGATGCCGTCGACCTCCCCCGATGCTCCGGCAGCCGTCGGGTCGTCGCTGACCCACATCAACGCCGAGTTGTCGATGGCCGACTGGCTCATGTCCGGTCACTTCGAGCGGTTCCAGAACCTGAAGGTCGCCTACTCCGAGGGTCAAATCGGCTGGATCCCCTACCTCCTCCACCGCATGGACGTGGTGTGGGAGGAGAACCGCGGCTGGGGTGGCGTCGCCGACAAGGTGCCGAACCCTCCGAGCAGCTACTTCCCCGGCCACGTCTTCGGGTGCTTCTTCGATGACCCAGCGGGCCTCGCCCTCATCGACCAGATCGGTGAGGACAACATCACCTACGAGAGCGACTACCCCCACAGCGACTCGACGTGGCCGCTCACGAAGCAGATCGCCGAGAAGCAGATGGCCAACCTGACCGAGGAGCAGCGCTGGAAGGTGCTCCGCGGCAACGCCATCAAGTTGTTCAGCCTCGACCTGCCGGCCTGAGGCCCATGGATCTCCGAGCGACTCCGGCCGAAGAGGCCTTCAGAGCAGACCTGCGCGCGTGGCTGGCGGTGACGTTGCCAACCCTGCCCGAGAAGCCTGCCCACACCGATTGGCAGGCTCGACGGGCCTACGACACCCACTGGCAGAAGCTGCTGTTCGCCGCTGGGTACGCCGGGATCGACTGGCCGCTCGAGGCCGGCGGACGCGGCGCGAGCCCAGTTGAGCAACTGATCTTCAAGGAGGAGTGCGAACGTGCCGGGGCTCCCTACGTAGGGCTGGGCTTCGTTGGACTCCTCCACGCCGGACCGACGATCAACGCCGAGGGCAACGAGACTCAGCGCACGACGTACCTCCCGAAGATCCTCTCCGGTGAGCACGTGTGGTGCCAAGGCTTCTCCGAGCCCGGTGCGGGTTCAGACCTGGCGTCGCTCCGAACTCGAGCGGTGCGCGACGGCGACCACTACGTCGTCACGGGCTCGAAGATCTGGACGAGCCACGCTGAGGTGGCCGACTACTGCGAGCTCTTGGTCCGGACCGGCACCGAAGAGAGCCGCCACAAGGGGATCACCTGGCTCATCATGGACATGAAGAGCCCGGGGATTGAGGTTCGCCCCTTGAAGACGATCTCGGGCTCGACGGAGTTCGCCGAGCTCTTCCTCGATGAGGTCCGCATCCCCGTTCAGAACCGCGTCGGCGAAGAGAACGATGGATGGCGCGTCACCATGGTGACCCTGTCCTTCGAGCGCGGCACGGGCTTCGTCGGCGAGCTCCTCGAGTCCATGCGACTGCTCCGATCCTTAACGGCGCTCGCCAAGGACACGGGGGCTTTCGGTGACCCCGGAGTCCGGCGCCGCATCGGTCAGTTGTCGGCATCGTTCGACTCGCTGTGGGCGCTCACCAAGCGCACGGTCTCAGAAGCGCAGGTCACGGGTATCCCCGGCATTGGTGGCACCGTCTTCAAGTTGGCCTACTCCGAGGCTGGCCAGCGCCTCGCCGATCTCTCCATGGAGCTCCTCGGCGAAGCGGGCCTCGCGATGAGTCCCCTCGCCGCCACCGGAACCCATCTCAACAACGACGAGTGGGTGGAGGCGTGGATCAAGTCCTTCAACTTGACCATCGCGGCAGGAACCTCGCAGATTCAGCGCAACATCGTTTCCGAGCGCATCCTGGGTCTCCCCAAGGAGCCCCAAGTTGCGGGAGGTTCCAAGTGAACTTCCAACTCTCCGACGATCAGATCGCCCTCCGGGACGGGCTGCTCGCGCTCCTCGACGGCCGCTACGACCTCGATGCCGTTCGGAGCGTCGAAGGCCAACCGAGCGTGGTCGATCGCTCGCGCTGGGCCGCACTCGCAGATGCAGGGGTCTTCGCACTCCTCACCAGCGAGGCTGACGGCGGCCTCGGGCTCGGTCGGGTCGAAGCGGCCGTTGCCCTCGAGGCCCTCGGTGCGCATCTCGTCCCCGGCCCCCTCGTCGGCTCGATCATCGCTGGCCAACGCATGGCGAGCGCTGCTTCAGGCGAGGTGCTCGTGGGTCTCCACAGCAGGAGCACTGGCGGCAGCGTTCCCCGCCTCCTCGAGCTCCCGGACGACTGCGACGGCTACCTCGTGCTCCCTGGTGCGAGCGAAGGTGCAGCGCCCGTGACCTACGTCGAGCGATCGGCGATCGACACGACGGTGGTTGCGACGTCGCTCGATCCGTTGTGGCCGGTGGCGCAGCTCACCCAGCCAATCGCTGACGGCGAGGAATTCACCAGTGCCGCCGACCCGGTGCGGCGAGACGCTCTCCTCTTGACCGCCGCCTACGAAGTGGGACTGGCGTCGTTCTCACTCTGGCGTGCCGTTGCCTACGCCAAGGATCGCCAGCAGTTCAACCGCCCCATTGGGTCCTTCCAGGCGATCAAGCACCTCCTGGCCGATGAACTGGCCCGATTGGAGCAAGCACGCGTCGCCGTCGCCTACGCCGCCACGGTCACCGACCAACCAGAGGTCGCGGTGATCGACGGTGAGGTGAACGGTCTCTCGGCCACCGAGTGCACGTGGCGAGCGGTTGCCTCGGCGAAGTTGCTAGCTGACACCGCTGCCCTGTCCGCGGCCAAGACCGCAGTCCAGGTCCACGGCGGCATGGGCTACACCTGGGAGGTTCCCATCCACCTCGCGATGAAGCGAGCTCGGGTGCACGCCACGACTCTTGGGACCAGCGATCAAATGGCGGAGATCGTGGCGGCGCTCACGCGCTGACTACGGTGCACTGAGGGGGAATCATGGAGAACGTTCAAATCGTCGGCGACCGCGTGGTGTTCGGGATGCAGTTGCCCATCCAGAGCCAGTCCCGGCTCTTCGTGTCCGACTGGGAGCTGACGGCCTCGGTCGCCGACCTCGCAGCGATCGCCGCTGCCTCTGACCGATCCGGGTGGCACTACCTCGGAGTCTGCGACCACACCGCCATTCCAGAGCGGCTCGTCTCAGCCATGGGCGCCGAGTGGTACGACACGGTGGCCACCCTTGGATGGCTCGCCGGGCAGACGACCAACGTCCACCTGCTGAGCCACGTGCTGATCCTCAACCAGCGTCATCCCCTTCGAGCCGCCAAGGAGCTCGCCACCCTCGACCACCTCTCAGGAGGACGGCTCATCATCGGCGTCGGTGCTGGCCACGTGAACGAGGAGTTCGACCAGCTGAACGGACCAGACGGCTACGCTGATCGTGGCCCGGCGACCGATGAGGCCATCGTGGCCCTCGCCGCGCTGCTGACCGATGAAGCACCCACCCACAGCGGTGAGCGGTGGAACTTCTCCGGAATGCACGTGTCTCCTCGGCCCGTCCGCACCCCGCGGCCACCCATCTGGGTTGGTGGCTCTACGCCACCGGCGTTGCGCCGAGCAGCACGGCTGGGTGATGGCTGGTTGCCGCAGGGGACCCGACGGGCTGACCTGCCGGGGCAGATCGCCCAGCTCCGCGCCTACCGAGACGAGTTCCGAGATGGCGCGCCCATCGACATCGGCACGATCGCCGAACCCTGTCACGTCGACCTCGGTGGAAGCCGTGACGGCTTGCCGAGCTACACCATGGTGGGCTCCGCAGAGCAGATCGCAGCCTCGTACCGCGAGCTCATCGACATGGGGGTCAACCACCTCCAGATCGCCCTCCGGGCCCGTTCGGCAGCGGAGTTCGTCGAGCAAACCCTCGCCTTCGGCGAGACCGTCGGACCCCTCCTCACCAACTAGACCGCACCAGCAGCACTCGAGAACAAGGAGCACACCATGGCAGAAGGATTCAAGGATCAGACGCACCTCTTGATCGGTGGCGAGTGGCGCCCCGCATCGGGCGGCACCTACGAGGTCATCAACCCAGCCACCGAAGGCGTGGTCGCCCTCGCCCCCAACGCGACGGCAGAAGATGGCTTCGCTGCCGCGGCGGCGGCTCGTGCCGCACAGCCGGCGTGGGAGGCCACGTCCATCGAAGAGCGCAGCGCCCTCATGCAGAAGGCAGCCGCAGCCATTCGGGCTCGATCTAAGGAGCTCCTCCCCCTCGTGATCGCCGAGACCGGCGCCACGGCACGAGTCGGGAGCCAGATGCAGGTCCCGGTGACCGCAGACCGATTCGAGCGGTACTCCCGCGACCCCCGTGGTGTGCTCCAGACCCCGCTGCTCCCGGCGCCGACGGCCGCCACCGCACTCGCCCCCGGTGGCCTCATCGGCGGCATGGTCAACCGCCAGCCCGTCGGCGTGGCTGCCTGCATCACCTCCTACAACTTCCCGCTCGTCAACATGGCTGGGAAGGTCGCCCCGGCCCTCATCTCGGGCAACACCGTGGTGATCAAGCCCGCCCCGCAGGACCCCTTGGCCGTCATCGAGCTGGTCCGCATCTTGGATGAGGTCGGCTTCCCTCCCGGTGTCGTCAACCTCGTGACCGGTGCTGGCGCCGACGCCGCGGCAGCGCTCGTCGACTCCCCCGACGTGGACATGGTCTCCTTCACCGGCTCCACCCAGGTGGGGACGAAGATCATGGAGGCCGGCGGCAAGACCATGAAGCGCCTCCTCCTCGAGCTCGGCGGCAAGGGCGCTGCCCTCGTCTTGGAAGACGCCGACGTCAAGGCGGCTATCGGGTGCATCCAATCGGTCTGGGCCTTCCACTCCGGCCAGATCTGCACCGCACCGACCCGCGCCGTCGTGCACCGCTCCTTGGTCGAGCAGATCGTCGAGGGCCTGAAGATGGTCGCCCCGTTCTTGAAGGTCGGCGACCCGACATCCATGGACACCATCGTCGGTCCCGTCATCTCCGGCGCCCAACGTGGCCGCATCGAGGCCCACATCGCCAGTGCTGCTCCTGAAGGTGGCGAAGTGCTCGTCGGCGGCGACCGTCCGGACTTCGAGCGTGGCTACTACGTGAACCCCACGCTCATCCTCGGCACCAACGACATGACCTGTGCTCGAGAGGAGATCTTCGGCCCGGTGATCACCCTCATCCCCTTCGACGACGAAGAGGAGGGCATCGCCATCGCCAACGACACCGAGTTTGGCCTCTACGACTACGTCTTCTCCAAGGACGCCGGCACGGCGTTCCGGGTGGCCAAGCGCTTGAAGGCCGGTCACGTGGGCATCAACACCGCCCAGCGCAACCACGACGCCCCCTTCGGCGGCTTCAAGATGTCCGGTGTTGGCCGAGATGGCGGAGACTACGGCCTCCTCGCCTACACCGAGCCCCAGGCCATCATCTGGGGCGCATGAGCCGCTGATGGACTTCCCCTCCACCCCGCTCCCGGATCGACGCCAGTCCCACGAGGCGGTGCTCGCCCAGATGCGAGACCTGAAGCGCGATGACCGCAAGTGGGAGGAGGGGAAGGTCTTCGGACTCGTCTACGACGCCGGCCCCGAGCACCACGCCCTCCTGCGAGACGCGATGGCGCTCTTCGAAGCAGAGAACGGCCTCAACGTCTTGGCGTTCCCCTCCATTGGCCTCATGAGCCACGATCTCGTGCAGTTGACGGGTCGGCTCCTCGGGGCGGATACCCATGGAACCTCGGTCACTGGTCACCTGACCTCAGGAGGGACCGAGAGCCTCCTCCAGAGCGTCAAGGTTGCTCGTGACGTCGCTCGGGGACGCGGCGTCGTTCGGCCCAACGTGGTCTGCGCCACGAGTGCCCACGCGGCCTTCACGAAAGCGGGCCAACTCTTCGACGTCGACGTCATTCGGGTTCCCGTTGGCGAGGACTTCCGGGCCGACGTGTCGGCCATGGAGGCTGCCATCACCCCGGACACCGCGATGCTGGTGGCCTCTGCGGTCTCCTACCCCCAAGGGGTCATCGACGACGTCGAGGCCATTGCCGCGGTCGCCGCCGATCGAGGCATCCTCTGCCACGTCGACGCCTGCATGGGTGGGTTCTTCCTCCCGTTCTTGACCCAGCTCGGTCGGCTCGACGTGCCCTTCGACCTCTCCGTCCCCGGGGTGACGTCGATCTCCGCAGACCTGCACAAGTACGGCTACGCCTCCAAGGGCGTCTCGGTCCTCTGCTTCTCCTCCGAGGAGCTCGCACGGCACCAGCTCTTCGTGACCAACGACTGGCTCGGCGGCTTCTACGCTTCCACCACCATGGCCGGCACGAAGCCCGCGTCGCCAATCGCCGCTGCCTGGGCGTCCGTGATGGCGCTCGGGACCGAAGGCCTCCTCGAGCTCACGGCGGCAGCCGACGACGCAGCGACGGCGATCAAAGATGCCGTGCGCTCCCACCCGGCGCTCCGTCTCGTCGGTGAGCCCGTCATGTCGGTGTTCGCCATCGCTGCTGCCGACAGCACCAGCCTCGACATCTTCGCCGTCGCTGATCGCTTGGCCGCCGAAGGCTGGCACGTCGATCGGCAGCACCACCCTGACTCCCTCCACCTCACCGTGCACGCCGGATCGGTCAAAGCGACGCCCGCCTTCATCGACGCGCTGCACCGAGCGGTGGCTGCCGTCGGGAGCACCCGCACCGAGGACCGATCCACCACCTACGCGACAGGAGACTGACGTGGCCTCCGCCCGATTCACCGAGATCGCCGCTGCCGTTCGCAACTGGGGCCGCTGGGGTGCCGACGACCGCATCGGCACCCTCAACCTTCTCGATACTGAGGCCCGGCGACGCGGCGCTGCCAGCGTGGTGAGCGGCGAAGCGTTCCCCCTCGGGCTCGGGCTCGCCGCCGACCAAGGCATCCAAGCAGGCTTCATCCCTGGACGGGTGGAGCCAGATCGCATCATGACGGTGGTCAACGAGCCACTGTCAGCGGATCCGAACTGGATCTGCTCCTCAGAGGACCAGTTGACGATGGGCGTGCAAGCCGCCACCCACTGGGATGGACTCGGCCACGTCTCCTACGGCGGCACCCTCTACAACGGGATCCCCGCTGACTCGGTTACCGCTGCGGGCTCCACCATCTTGGGGATCGAGCACCTCTCCACCGTCATTGGGCGTGGCGTGCTCCTCGACGTGGCTCGGGTGCACGGCACCGATGCGCTCACCCCCGGCTACGCCATCACCCCAGACGATCTCGACGCTGCCGTGGAGCTCGCCCGGGTGACCATTGCCCCAGGGGACCTCATCCTCGTGCGTACCGGCCAGCAGGCAGCGCTCGACCTCGATCCCACTACCCCCTACGGCCACCCCGGCCCGGGCCGCGACAAGATCGCCTACACCTTCCCGTCGGCGGGACTCACGATGGAGACCGCGCTGTGGTTCCACGCCCACGACGTCGCCGCGGTGGCCAACGACACGTTGACCTTCGAGGTCTTCCCCGGCGAGAACGAGGAGGACTACCTCCCCGTCCACCTGCTGCACCTCGTCGAGATGGGGCTCACGCAGGGGCAGAACTTCTTCCTCGATCGTCTCGCCGCCGCCTGCGCCAGCGATGGTCGCTACACCTTCCTGCTCGACGCCACGCCGCTGCCGCTGACCGGTGGGGTCGGGACGCCGCTCAACCCCGTGGCGCTGCGCTAGGGGTGCTCACCGGCGTTGCCGCCTCCGGCGGTGACGAGCGCGGCATGCGCCGCACAGCGTGGACAGCTCGTCTCCCCACGCTCGATGCGATGGCCTTCGATGCAGGTCTCGTGCGCGGTCTCACCCGAGAGCACGAAGCCCACGACGGCTCCGAGGGAGAAGAGGCCCGCACCGAGGCAGAGCCAGAGCACCGCAGAACCAACGTGGGCGTGGGGCACGGCTGCCCGAGCAACGTGGAGGAGTCGGAGGAGGGTTGGGGTGGCCACGGCGATGAGGAGCAGACCGACGAGGCCGAGTGGCCACGCTTCGGCGTCGACGATGACGGCGACGATGCTGCCGAGCATGAGGGCGACTGCGCAGAGTCTGGCAACGGTGGCGAGCCCGCCGTTGACCAGTCCTCCGTGGAGGAGGTCGACGAGGGGAATCGTGCTCCGACCAGCCACGATCCAGGGGGACGCGCAGGCGAGGAGCACCGCACCGGCTCCGAGGATGATGCAGCCTGCAGCGACGGCGGCTCGCTGCCGCCGATGGAGGCTGTGTGGTTCGGTCAGTTTCCCGCTCGAGCTTGGACGGCTCGTTCCATGGCGTCGAGTCCGGCCGTGATCGCCGAGCGACCGGCGTCATCGAGGACGGCGTAGGCAGCGACGACCAGCTCGTCGGTCAGCTCATCGGCTCGAGCGAGCGCTTCGATGTCGTGCTCGGTCACGGTCGGAATGTCCTCATCAGCCCAACCGAACATGCCCCACATCTCGGGACGACGAGCGAAGTGCGCCACCTTGGGGTCCACGCCACTGGCCACGACGGCCACGAGGTGGGCGCAGCCGCGGTACTCGCGGAGCACGGTCGTCAACTGGAGGGCTCGAGCGGGGAGATCCTCAGCCAGCGGTTCGGCGGCGTAGCCAGCGAAGAGCGGGTAGGCCGCGGCGTTCGCCATGGCGTAGGTGAGGATCTGCTCAGCAGCGGCGCAGTAAGCCTCGAGGCCGGCAACGTCGGTGAAGGTCGCACGGGCGTACTCGTGCGCAGCCTCCATGTGGGCTCGAGCAGCCACCCGTGGGGCAACCTTCGCCTTGCCTTCGTTCCAGAGGAACTCGACGATGGAGGGGTTGAAGTACCCGAACGCAGCGCCCACCACCGCTGGCTCCACGTCACCGAGGACGCCACCGCGACCGAGGGCGTAGAAGGTGAAGGTGTCGAGGCCGAGCGCCTCGCCCTTCGCCGTGGTCTCCGGCGAGAAGTAGTAGACCCATCCGAGGTCGTTGATCCGCGTGCAGGCGTCGTCGAGGAATTGTGCAATTGGCATGCGCCCATTCTTCCACCTCTCCCCCGCCCGGGTCGTCGAACCCACCACGCTGAGGTGGAGTTGGGTACCCTGTGGCGGTGACGGTCGACATGGCGCGGATGACCACCTCGCAGCGAGCGCGGCGAGATCGGGTGATCGACGCCGCGATGGAGCTCGCCGCTGAAGGTGGCTACGACGCCGTGCAGATGCGCGATGTGGCGACCAAGGCCGATGTGGCCCTCGGCACCGTGTACCGCTACTTCGGTTCCAAGGACCACCTCCTCGCTGCCTCGTTGACCTCGTGGGTCGAGCTCCTCTACGTCCGATTCGCCGAGCATCCCTCGTCCAAGGCCACGGCCGGCGAACGGGTCCTCGACGTCCTGAGTCGAGCGCTCCGGGCCCTCGGAAGTGCACCGGTGCTCGGAGCGGCGCTCTTCAAGTCCATTGCCTCACCCGACCCTCAGGTCGTCGCCTGTCAGCAGCAGGTCATCTCCCTCCTCGACGCCATCGTCCTCCACGCCATTGGCGAGGATCCGCCGGCCGATGTGGGCAACCGCGCCCGGATGATCGGCCACGTCTGGTACTCCGCGCTCGCTGGATGGGTCGCGGGGTGGTCATCGCTCGAGCGGGTCGGCGACGAACTGGCCATCGCCGTTGGGCTCCTCCTCCCCTGAGGATCGCCTCAGCGAATTCCTCGGTCGCTCTCAGGAATGGCTCGTCCGTGCCACCGCTGCCCCACGCTGCACTTGTAGGTTGAAGAGCGCACCGAGGAGGTGAGGAGATGCAGTACCACGACGAACGAGTTCCGAGTCACGGACCGCTCCTCCCCATTGACCACTGGCGGCATCGGCCCGGCGTGCAGATGGAGGAGTTCTCCTTCCTCCACAACGGCCACCGAACCGTGTACTCGGTGTCCTCCAACGCCGAGTCGAACGACGAGGCCGACGCACCCATCTGGGCGTTCAACCTCCACGGCTACTTGGCCGGTGGCGAGATGTACGCCCGAGAGAGCGCGGCGTTGGCGCAGCGCTTGGGCTGGCGCGTCGTCAACCCCTCCTTCGCCGGGTTCGGTGGATCAGACCCCCTCGCGTGGGCGGAGCTGTCCATCGCTGCGCTCGCTGCGCAGGTTGAAGCACTGCGCGTCCACCTCGGTGCCGGGCCGATCGTGCTCCTCGGGCACTCCATGGGAGCAGCCGTTGCCGTCGAGTACGCCGCTCGACACCCGAGGACGACGATCGCCATCATCTACCGCGACGGCATCGCCACGCCGTCGTGGCAAGACCGTGAGGGCGTGATGCCGAGGCTGCTCGGCAAGGTCGCTCCCGACCTCGCACCGCTCGCCGACATGGCCGTGGCCGTCGTGGCCGACCTCCCCGACCTCTTCGTCGGCCGACTCGTGGCCACGCTCCGGTCGGTGATGCCCGATGTCCGCCGCAACTTGAAGACGATCGCGCACGCCGTTCCCCTCGGGTCGATGCTGCTCGAGGTCGACCAGCGAGACCACGTGGCCAACCTCAAGACCGCAGGAGTGCCCGTCCTCGCCGAGTGGGGGTGCTTCGACCACCTGACCGACTCCCACGTCGCTGCGGAGTTCGCCGAGCTCTCCGGTGCGGAGATCCAGTGGGTCCCCGGTGGGCATTCCTGGATGCTGGCTCGCCCAGGTGGCCAGGCCGACCTGCTCGAGCACACCGACGCCGGCAAGGCCTTCACCCTGGCGCTCACCGAGCGGGCGAAGCGGCTGCGCCGCAGTCGGCGCCAACCGGCCCTCTCGTCCTAGACGATCTCGCCGTCGCCCTCATCGTCCGCCTCGAGGGGCAGCGAGATCCGAAACACCGCTCCGTGGTCGTTCTCGACCGCGATGGTTCCGTGGTGGGCGGCGACGATCTCTGCGACGATGGCGAGGCCGAGACCCGTTCCACCTGTCCCTCGAACCCGAGAGGCATCCCCACGGGCGAATCGCTCGAACAGCGTGTCGTGCAACTCAGGCGCGATGCCCTTGCCGTCGTCGCCAATGGAGACGACGGCCTGACCAGCACTCGCTGCGCAGCGGAGACGAACCGTCGAGGTGGCGTAGCGTTCGGCGTTGTCCACCAAGTTGCGGATCGCTCGCCGCAGGAGTTCTCGGTCACCGCGAACCCGCACCGGACTGATGTCGCTCGTCTGCACGGTCACCCGTCCGACGGAGCGGAGTCGAGCCGCTTCGGCGAGGAGGAGGTCGTCGAGGTCGACGTCGCTCTCGGTGAGCACGATGGCTCGTTCATCGGCCTTGGCGAGCAGCAAGAGGTCATCGACCAATCGGTCGAGGCGACCAGCTTCATCGGCGACGATGCCTGTCATCTGTTGGACGTCGACCGAATCTGGATGGAGCTGCGCCAACTCGACCTGCATCATGATCGACGCCAGCGGACTGCGCAGTTCGTGACTGGCGTCGGCGACGAAGCGCCGCTGCTGGAGCGAGGCGCCCTCGAGTCGCGAGAGCATCGAGTTCATGGTGGTCGCCAGGCGAGCGATCTCATCGTCACCTGGAGGAATGGAGACCCGGTGCTCGAGCGCACTGGTTGAGATGTCGTCAACCTCTCGGCGAATCGCCTCCACCGGTCGAAGCGCCCGACCGATCACCCACCACGAGATGAGCGAGGTCAGCACGATGACCGAGGGCAGGACGAGGACGAAGAGCTGCAGGATGAGCAGCCGGGTGGTATTGGTCACGTCGCGGGTGGATGAGGCGGCGTAGATCACGACGGCGCCGTAGTGCACCGCCACCATCGACAGCCCACGTGCGGTGTTGAGCGTGCTCCGCGCGGCGAAGGCTCGGCTCACGGGGACAACAGCCACCTGTGGGCCAGGGACGACTCGAGAAATCGGCGGGAGGCCTTGGATGGATCCGGAACTCGCGACCACCGAACTCCCGATCACGGTCACGACCTGAATGGCCGAACCGGGGGCGGCGGCCGATGCCCCCGGCAAGAGGCCCTCTGCGAGCCCCTCCTTCGTCGCCGCCAGCTCACGGTTGAGGGTGGCCACAATCTGGCTGTCGAGCGTTCGATGCACGACGAAGACCAGACCCGCCCCGACGAGCAGAATCGACGCTGCGGCGATCGTGGTGGCGGCGACGGTGACCTTGAACCGCACCGAGCCCCGCCGGTGCAGACCGAGCGTTCCCGCCATGGGAGTCAGGCCTCGGCGTTCACGCGGTAGCCGATTCCCCGGACCGTCTCAACGGTGTTGCGGCCGAATGGGCGGTCGACCTTCTTCCTGAGGTAGCCCACGTAGACCTCCACGATGTTGAGATCGCCATCGAAGTCGTGACCCCAGACGTGGTCGACGACGTCCTGCTTCGTAACCACCGCACCGTTGGCGGCGAGCAGGAACTCCAAGAGGGCGAACTCTCGAGGCGTCAGCTCCACCTCGACCTCACCGCGACGGCAGCGGTGCTCGACCGGGTCGATCGTGAGATCTCCCACCGAGAGCGACCCTGATCGGGCACCCTGCCGGCGCCGCAGGAGCGCTTGGAGTCGGGCCACGAGGACCACTGCGGAGAACGGCTTGCGCAGGAAGTCATCGGCACCGGTGTCGAGGGCCTCGGCCTCGTCGTACTCTCCGTCTTTGGCCGTGAGCATCAGGATCGGCGTGGTCACGCCACCGGAGCGCAACTTCGCGCAGATGGCGTACCCATTCATGCCCGGCAGCATGATGTCGAGGATGATGGCGTCGAACTTCTCGTGCAGGGCTGTCTCGTACCCGGCAGTTCCATGATCTCGATGGGTTACCTCGAAGCCGTTCTCCGTGAGGAGCGCCACGACGGAATGGGCCAAGTTGACTTCGTCTTCAACGAGCAGCACACGCATAGGCTCAGTCTCGCACTGAATGACGCCGACGCGTCAGACCTTGACGTAGAGCTTGCCCTCCACGACGGTCACGGTGTACTCCGTCAACGGAGCAACTGCTGGTCCCACTTCCACGCTCCCGTTCGAGGGGTTGAACTGGCTGCCGTGGCACGGGCAGACCAAGAGGTCTTGGCCCTGGGCGTAGGAGACCGGACACCCTTGGTGCGTGCAGGTGGCGTTGAAGGCGACGAAGGTTCCAGCCGTTGGCTGCAGCACGATGCCGGGGGCGCCGCTCCCATCGGGAACGGTGAACGTGGCCGAACCACCGACCGGCACGCTCGCTGCAGCCCCGATCGCCGTCCCGTTCGGCGTCGTGGTCCCGGTGTTGCCACCTGGCAGGGTGACCGGCGTCGTCGTGGTGGTGGGCGTGGCGTTCGACTTCCCGATCGCTGCCGTCGCTGCTCCAGTGACGACCGCTGCTGCCGCCGCAGCCGCAGCCGCTGAACCACCGAGGACAACCTTGCGGCGGTCCTCAGCATTGGGCTTGCGTCGCGCCAGGATCGAGGCGTGGTCACCAGCGAGGAAGGGGCAGCCCTTCGGTGCGCATGGTGCTGCAGTCACCGTGCACTTGTTCTGAGGGATGGCGTTGCCGCAGACCGAACGCACCGTACCGAACGTGACGGGAACGACGGTCGGATTCTCCGCCTTCTCCTTGGCCGCAGCTCGAGCCGTCACCCAGGCATCGATCGAGAGGGTTGGTGTGCCGCCGATGATGAAGGGGACGAAGGCCATGCAGTAGATGAGGTCCGAACCCAAGTAGTAGGGGTTCGTGTGGAACGAAATCGTGAGGAAGAGGCTGAACGCGATGACCGCGCCACCGAGGGCAGCGATGCGTCCCCAGAGTCCGAACAAGATCCCGAGTCCAACAGCGAGTTCCCCAAACGCCATCAACCACCCGAGCGGCGTCGAGAACTGCAGGAGGTGTCCGAGGAGGAAGGTGAGCGGCGAGTGCCCATCGGCGTGGAGCATCTGCGCATAGATACCACCGGCCGAGTTCTTGTCGAAGAAAGCTGGGTTCGCCATCTTCTGCAGCGCAGCGAAGGTGAAGGTGACGCCGAGGAAGAGGCGGAGCGGGAGCAGCGCCCACCCAGCCAACGACCAGCCACGAGGAGGTGGGCCGACCAGCACTGGGGTAGGAGCGGTCTGTGGACGAACGGAACGAGTGCGCTGGGCCATCTTGTCATCTTCGCGCAAGTGGGTGAGCGTGCGACGTGAACGCGGTGGCAGGCATCGCCATCGAAATCAGACAGACTGCACGAGTGATGCAAACGATCATCAACCACCTGCAGGCGGTCTCTGCCCCCTTCGTGTACCTCATCGTTGGCGCGTTGGTCTTCGCCGAGGCGGCCCTGCTGGTCGGATTCGTCCTCCCTGCGGAGATTGCGGTCACCACGGGAGGGTTCCTCGCCAACCACAACGGTGCCCACTCGCACGGTTCGGTCAACCTCGGCATGCTCATGGTGATCGTCGTCGTGTGCGCGATCGCTGGTGACTCGACGGGCTACTTCCTCGGACTCCGCTTCGGAGATCGCATCTTGCAGATCAAAATGCTGCAGCGCTACCGAGCGGCAATCGACAACGCACTCGGCCTCCTCCGGCGCCGTGGCGCCTGGGCGGTCTTCTTCGGCCGGTTCTCCGCATTCTTGCGAGCCGTCGTGCCGAGCTTGTCGGGAATCTCCAAGATGCACTACCGAACGTTCTTCGTGGCAAACGCCAGCGGCGGTCTCGTGTGGGGCGTGCTGTTCTGCTACTTGGGCTACGCCTTCCACTCCGTGGTCGACCGCTACGCCGGGACGGCAGCGTGGTGCATCTTGGCCCTAGTCGCCGTCGTCCTGCTGGGGCTCCACCTTCGGAAGAAGCACAGAGAGCGGCGGATCGAGGAGGCCTACAGCGCCACCCATCCCGTGAACGGCTCCGAGGATCGCTAGCGAGTCTCGCGGAGCGCCGCGACGAGTCTCGCGAACGCCCCTACCGCATTCTGCCCACCGGCGTCCGTCGATCGCCACGTCACACCATGCTGCCCTCGAGACCGGTCGACGCTGGAGAGTCCCGTCCGATAGCCGAAGGTTCCGTGGCGGTAGCCATCGAGGATGCCGTCGTAGGTGTAGCGAATACAGCCGCTCGCCGATCCCAGTGCATGGCGAGCGGCCAAGAGGTCGACGAGACCCCGCTCAGACTGCCCGGCACGAAGGGTGTTGTGCCTCGTTGCCCAGGCGAACCCCTCGACGAGGGTTCCGCGACCAGCAGCAGGATCGAACGAGGCCGGGAGTTCAACCGAGCCCGAGCGGCGGGGAAGGGCCCACATCTTGCCGAACGCCGCTACCTGGTAGGGGACGGGATCGACGATGACCGAAATCGAGACGCCTGCATGGCGCTCGCCGGCAGCGCAGAGCGCCTCGAGGAACCGACGAGGGGTCGGTCGAGCCGGCCAACTACGCCGGCGCCCGAGCCCGAGGGGGTTGAGGACTCGAGCGATCTGGCTCACCGCTGACGCGTCGTCGCCACGGCGAGCGACGCCGAGGCTGGTGCTGATCGCCTCGTCGTCTGCCCCACTGGCTGCTGCCACCATGGCGAGCCCGATTGCTCGATCGAGGTCGAAGACCATTGGCGAGAGCCCGAGCGAGATTGCCGACGGAAGGACGCCAGCGTCGATGAGCGTCGAAGTCCCAGCCACGTGGGCAGCGAGGAGGCCGTCGAGTGCGCTGCATGCGTCATCGATCGCCAATCGACGAAATGGTGGGTGGCTCCCGAGGAGGAAGCCCTCGAGGACCCACCGAACTGGATCGTGGATGGTCTCCCAGCGATCGACGAGGTCACCGAGCGCTCCGGCAACCATGGAGACGAAGGCACCGAAGACCTGCGGAGCCCCAGGCAGTAACCAGAACTCCTGACCGAGGGTCGCTGGAACGCAGCCATCGCTCAACCGAAGCTCCACGCCAATGCCGCGTTCGCGGAGCGCGCCGAGGAGCAGCCGGTAGCGCGCGACCACCGAAGCATCGAGACGGTCAGCCGTCGGAGCGAGCTGGGCCCAGTCCACAGGGATGACCACGTGATCAGGATCGAGCACCTCGAGGAGCTCCAGCACGTCGTGGTGTCGATGCCAGAGATCAGCACCAATCCCAGATGCCGGAACGCGGGCGAGAGCTTCGCCTACTTTCCATACGTTGGCGGGTTCGCCCGGGCCGTTCATCCCACCGTCGGCGCCGAAGCCGCCGAGTACGACACCGACGGACCGCGTTGGTTGTTCGAGGCGCGACTCCACGTCCTCAGCATGGCACGAGACGCTCTCGCCGTGACTCGACCGGCTAGCGTCGCACCTGTCCCGACCCGCCCGATGCGCGGGTCTCACCTGAAGGAGCAGCCATGGCAGACGAAGTCCTCCGCGAGCGACGCGGCCACATCGACATCTTGACGATCAACCGCCCCGAGGCGCGCAACGCGATGAACCGCGCCGCCGCAGTTGCCCTGTCGACCTTCCTCGATGAGGCAGAAAACGACGACAACGTCTGGGTGGTCGTCCTCACCGGAGCTGAGGACAAGGCGTTCTCCGCTGGCATGGATCTCAAGGCCTTCGCCACTGGCGAATTCCCGATCACCGACAAGGGATTCGGCGGGTTGACGCAGCGGAAGTTCTCGAAGCCGCTCATCGCTGCGGTGAACGGTTCAGCGCTGGCAGGTGGCTTCGAGATGATGCTGTCGTGCGACATGGTCATCGCCGCAGATCACGCCAAGTTCGGCATTCCTGAGGTCAAGCGCGGACTCATCGCTGGCGCCGGTGGCCTCATCCGCCTCCCGAAGCGCGTCCCCATCGCCGTTGGCTTGGAAATGGCGCTCACCGGTGAGCCCATCGACGCCGCCCGCGCCGCCCAGCTCGGCCTCGTGAACCACGTCGTGCCGAGTGGAGAGGTCCTCAACCGAGCGATCGCCCTAGCTGAGACCATCGCTGCGAACGCCCCGCTGGCTGTGCGTCGCTCCAAGGAGATCATGGTGTCGGCCGCCGACTCGAGCGAGGCAGATGCCTGGGCAGCGAACAACGCCGCCTTCGCAGAGATCGGCCAGAGCGCTGATGCCCTCGAGGGGGCTGTCGCCTTCGCCGAGAAGCGTCTCCCCAACTGGCAGGGCAAGTAGGTATGACCGCTGCGCTCAACCAGCTCGCTGACGGCCTCACGGCGACGCGCCTCACGCTGCACGTCCTCGCTGCTGCAGTCTGGGTTGGTGGACAGATCACGATGCTGGGCCTCGTCGGCCCCGCTCGTGGTCTCGCGAGCGGCGCTCCAGCCACCCTGGCGAGGGCGTTCAACCGACTCGCGTGGCCAGCCTTCTTCCTCCTCATCGCCACCGGTCTGTGGAACGTGCAGGCCGTCGGCAAGGGCACGACGGCGTGGAACGCCGTCTTCGGCGTCAAGATGACCTTCGTGGTGCTCTCTGGACTCGGTGCCTACCTGCACACCCGAGCAACCTCGAAGGCCCAACTGGCGATTTGGGGTTCAGTCTCGGGCATCTCAAGCATCGCTGCGCTGACCTGCGGAGTACTCCTCGCCGGCTGAACGACCCACCTGATCCGGGGCCAAGGGCTACAGTGAGCCTGAAGCCCCGGATATCGGAGCTCGATCTGAAGGAGTCACATGGTCGCCAACATTGCAGGTCCCGACCTCATCATCGTCCTCGTCGTGATCGCTGCCGTCCTCATCGGTGGAAAGCGGATTCCGCAGTTGGCACGGTCGCTCGGATCCGCCAAGAGCGAGTTCGAGAAGGGCATCAAGGAAGGCGCTGAGCCCAAGCCAGACGAGGTCAAGAAGGACGAGAGCGCTCAGTAGCGCCACCAGTGGTTGCGGGCGGGAATGACCCGTCCGTTCAACTACCGAACCGTCCGCTCCGTCCACTATGTTGGAGCGCGTGAACGACCCCGTGGACAACCCTGGCTCAGGGCTTGTGCGAACCCGCACGAGCCGAACTCGTCGGAACCTTGGCCTTGCGGCCTTGGTACTCACCCCGCTGCTCCTGTCGAGCTGCACCGTGCCGAGTTTCGGCGCGGCGAGCGGTGTGACCGACACCTCCCACAAGACCTACAAGCTCTGGCAGGGCTTCATGATCACCGGTCTCATCATCGGTGGCCTCACCCTGTTCCTGATCGTGTTCGCAGCGCTGCGCTACCGCCGCAAGAGCGACGCAATCCCGCGCCAGACGCAGTACGTGACGTGGATTGAGATCGTCTACACCGTCATCCCCACGATCATCGTGGGTGTGCTCTTCTACTTCACCATCGTGGTGGAGAACCCTGAGGTTGCCCGGGTTGCCCACCCGCCGGCGAAGATCAACGTCGTGGCCTTCCAGTGGGGATGGCGCTTCTCCTACCCGGGATACCCGAACATCACGACCGTGGGCCAGACCACCCAGAATCCCGTCATGGTCATGCCGGTCGGTGAGACCGACGCCGTGACCTTGACGTCCCTCGACGTGGTCCACGGCTTCTACGTCAAGGAGTTCAACTACTCCGAATACGCCCAGCCTGGTGTGACCAACCGCTTCGACCTCCACGTCGACACGGTGGGTTCCTACCAGTCCCAGTGCACCCAGCTCTGTGGCCTCTACCACTCCTTGATGTACTTCAAGGTGGTCACCATTCCTGCTGCGAGTTACCACTCATGCCTATCGAGCTCGAGCGATGGACCGACTTTCGTCGCCTGCGCCGAGAAGGCACTCACCACTTCTGGATCCGAAATGAACGCCACCGTCCGCACGACCCAAGGAGCCCTGAGCCACCATGGTTGATGTCCTCGAACCGCAAACTGCAGCCCACGACGACCATGGGCACGATGAGCACCACGGTCCCAGCGGGATCATGAACTGGTTGACCTCCACCGACCATAAGGTCATTGGACTCAACTACACGGTGACCTCGATCATCATGCTGGTGATCGGCGGGGCATTCGCCATGATCATTCGTGCCCAGCTCACCACGCCGAACGGCACGGTCGTCACGCTGGCGCAGTACAACGAGCTCTTCACGATGCACGGATCGGTGATGATCTACCTCTTCGCCGGACCGTTCGCGTTCGGTGGTCTCGCCAACTACATGGTGCCGATTCAGATTGGTGCGCCGGACATGGCCTTCCCCCGACTGAACGCCCTCAGCTACTGGCTCTACCTGACGGGCTCGATCACCATGCTCCTCGGCTTCACCGTTGCTGGTGGCGCTGCGGACTTCGGCTGGGTTGGCTACGCCCCGCTCTCCGATGCCCTCAACGCTCCCGGTGCCGGTGCGGACCTGTGGATTGGCGCCCTGCTCCTCACGGGTTTCTCGGCGATCTTCACCGGCGTGAACCTCGTGGCCACCATCTTCTACCTGCGAGCTCCTGGCATGACGATGTTCCGCATGCCGATCTTCACGTGGAACATGCTCGTCACCGGAATCCTGATCCTGCTGGCCTTCCCAGTCCTCACGGCTGGACTCGTCATGCTCTACGCCGACCGCCACTTCGGCACCCACATCTACGATGCGCACCACGGCGGCGTGCCGATTCTGTGGCAGAACATCTTCTGGTTCTGGGGTCACCCTGAGGTGTACATCTTGGCCCTGCCGTTCTTCGGAATGGTGACCGAGATCATCCCCGTGTTCTCCCGCAAGCCGCTCTTCGGCTACAAGGGCATGGTGTTCGCAACGATCACCATCGCTGCACTCTCAACCGGCGTGTGGGCGCACCACATGTTCACCACCGGAACCGTGCTGCTCCCCTTCTTCTCCTTCATGACGTACCTGATCTCGATCCCAACGGGTATCAAGTTCTTCAACTGGATTGGTTCCATGTGGGGCGGCCAGATCAAGTTCACCTCAGCGATGCTCTTCGCCATTGGGTTCTTGATCACCTTCCTCATCGGAGGCATCACCGGCATCATCTTGGCCAGTCCTCCGCTCGACTTCTTCACCCACGACACCTACTTCGTGGTGGCGCACTTCCACTCCGTGGTGATGGCCCTCGTGATCGGTGGCATGGCCGGTATCTACTACTGGTTCCCGAAGATCACCGGTCGCTTCCTCAATGAGCGAATCGGCAAGACCCAGTTCTGGTTCTTGTTCCTCGGTTCAACCCTCTTCGTGATGCCCGGCTACCTCTTGGGCCTCAAGGGAATGCCTCGTCGCATGGCGATCTACACCTTGCACCCTGAGTGGCAGCACCTCAACGTCGCCTCGTCGATCGGCGCCTGGATGATCGGGTTCTCCACGGTCCTCTTCGTCATCAACTTCTTGAAGACGATGCGCAGCCCCAAGACGGCTGGACCGAACCCATGGGATGCGCACACCCTCGAGTGGTTCACGACCTCGCCGCCGCCGCACCACAACTTCTACGCCCTGCCCAACATCCGTTCAGAGCGTCCGACGTGGGACTACTACCACCCCGACGCTCCGGCGCTCACCCACGATGACCACGACCCGAGCCACATGCCCGGCGCAGCAAAGGGAGCAACCAAGTGAAGACTGAAGCACGACTCCTGCTCGGCCTGGGCGTCTTCGTCCTCATCATGGGCATCGTCTACGGCATCTGGTCCAAGGAGCTGAGCGGCACCGTGATGCTCATCGGCACCGGTATCCTCGGCATCTTCCCTGGCCTCTACTACCGTTTCTGGAGCAAGCGGATGGCAGAGCGTCCTGAGGACACCGACGCCACGGTGGTCGCCGGCGCTGGCCTCATCGGTTCGTTCCCCGGCTCGTCCATCTGGCCCTTCGTGCTGGGCATGGGTTGCTGGCTGATGGTGCTGGCTCTAGTGTTCGGCTCGTGGTTGGCGGTCATCGCCATTCCCACCATCACCTTCGCCCTCGCTGGCGCGACCGCCGAAGGTCGTCGCGGCGGCGCAGCGAGCCACTGATTCGTTCCTTCTCCGCCCAGATCCTGGGCGGAGAAGCGATCGACCGCTACCGGTCGATCCGCCTGAGGGCGCTCGAGGAGTCCCCTGAGGCCTTCACGACCACCGTCGATGACGCCCTGTCCCTCACTGAAGCTGAATGGCGACAGCGGCTCTCCGATCACCGGGTGATCGTGGCCCACGACGACGCCTTCGACGGTGGCATCGCCGTCCTCTCGAACCATGACGAAGGCCAGGAGGGGGCACGTGCGCTCGGGACTGCTGAGGGTTTAGTTTCCGGTTTCTGTTGAGATGATTATGCCGCTTCAAGCAATCGGTGGAGTTCCTCAAATTCGACTGGGGTGAACTTGCCAAGTGCTCGCTGGCGACGCTTGCGGTGATACTTCGCTTCGATCCACGTGACGATGGCGAGGTGTAGTTCGTCCCTCGTGCTCCACCGCTGACGATCGAGCACGTTCTTCTGGAGCAGGGCAAAGAAGCTCTCCATCGCTGCATTGTCGCCAGCTGCTCCAACTCGACCCATTGACCCAACGAGTCCATTGTTCTTGAGAACCCGGATGAAGGCTTTGGACCTGAATTGGCTGCCTCGGTCTGAGTGGACGATGGTTCCAACTGGACGTCTCGTCATGATGGCGTTGCGAAGTGCTCGAACAGCGAGCGAGGCCTTCATCCGGTCATCGAGCGCGTAGCCAACAATGCGGTTGGAGTAGACGTCTTTGATGGCGCAGCAGTAGAGCTTGCCCTCACTCGTTCGGTGCTCAGTGATGTCGGTCAACCAGACCTGGTTCGGAGCCGAAGCCGTGAAGTCACGCTGCAGCAAGTCATCGTGAACTGGAGGACCGGGACGCTTGGCATAGGGCTTCTTTGTCCGTGGCCATGAGAAAGTACCCACTGGTGGCCAATTGAGGTCCCCACTGGTGGCCACGAAAAGTATCCACTGGTGGCCGTGGGAGGTCCCCGCCCCTTATTGAGCATCCAAGCGAAGTGCCCCCTGGCCGGTGACGGTGGTGGTTGCGAAACAACCACGCCACCAACCAGGAGACACCTCAATGAAGACAGTAAGGGAACGCATGGACATCATTTCTGCCTATCGAGAGGTCGGCTCCTACCGGGGTGCGGCCGAGATCTGCTCGACCACCCACCGGACCGTCAAGCGCGTGGTCGAGGCCGCCGAGTCGACCGAGGGGGTCGCCGAGGTCGCCCACAACTACGACTCCGTCAGCGATCTCGTGGCCCAGCGTGTCGAAAAGACCAAGGGCCGCATCACGGCCAAAAGGCTGTTGCCCGTGGCCCGGGCCGCGGGCTACACCGGCAGCGACCGCAACTTCCGCCGGCTCGTCGCGCAGCAGAAGGCGCTGTGGAAGATCGACCACCACCGCGGTCGACGACCCGGCGTGTGGGAACCCGGCGACGTGCTGGCGATTGACTGGGGCGTCATTGGCACCCTGCACGTCTTTTGCGCCGTGCTGGCGTGGAGTCGGATCCGCTTCGTCTACTTCGCCGACAACGAACGCGCCGAGACGACGCTGGCCGCCCTCGCGGCGTGCTTCGAGTTCTTGGGCGGGGTGCCCAAGACCGTGCTGGCCGACCGGATGGGCTGTCTCAAGGGTGGGGTCGTGGCCAACGTGGTGATCCCGAGCCCGGACTACGTGCGTCTCTCGCTGCACTACGGGTTCAACCCGGACTTCTGCGAAGCGGCCGACCCCGCGAGCAAGGGACTCGTCGAGAACCTCGTGGGCTACGCCAAGAGCGACCTCATGATCCCCGAGGAGTTGGACGCCCGTGATCTGGTGCGGGCCAACGAAAAGGCTCGCGACTGGTTAGAAGAGGTCAACGCGCAGGCGCACAGCGAGATCATGGCGGTGCCGGCCGAGAGGCTCGTTACCGAGCTCGAACTTCTCGGCCCGCTGCCGCAGTTGCGCGCCACACTCGGCCACGTCATCTACCGCACCGTCGACAAGCTCAGCTGCGTGCGCTACGCCAGCGCCCGCTACAGCGTGCCAATGGCGCTCATCAGCAAGCAGGTCGAGATCCGCGTGAGCGACGGCCAACTCTCGGTGACGTACTTGGGCGTTGCCCAGGCCACGCACGGCCTGGTGGCCCCCGGGGAGACCTCGATTCTCGACGACCACTACGGAGGACCCCGCGACAAGCCCCGTCGCGCGGTTCGTCCCCGCACCGACGACGAGGTGGCGTTCTGCGCGCTCGGAGCGGTCGCCGAGACGTTCTTGAAGCGAGCGGCCGCGGCGGGAATGACCTCACTCAAGAGCGATCTCGTCACCCTCAATCGCCTGGAACGCTCCCATGGACGTGACGCCCTCGTGGGCGCACTGTCACGCGCAACGCAGTTCGCTCGGTTCCGGGCGAGCGACGTGGAGTCGATCCTGTTGGCCGGGGCCGGCGTGGTTCGTCCGACATCTCGCGGCGACGCGATCATCGTGGATCTGCCGGTGGTTGAAAGTCGACCACTGAGTGACTACGCGACGGGGGCGCTGTCGTGAGCGCGGCGACACCAGTTCTCGCGCCGGACCTCGACGCGGCACTGCGCCGACTTCGACTGCGAGCGATGCGCCAACTCGCGCCAGAACTGCTGGTCACGTCCAAGACGCAGCGGTGGAGCCCCGAGGAGTTCCTGCGCACGATGCTCGAAGCCGAGATCGCCTCGCGCGACGCGTCCAACGCCACCGCGCGCCTGAAGCTCGCCGACTTTCCGGTCACCAAGACCCTGGAGGAGTTCAACGTGTTAGCCAGTTCGGTCCCGCGTGCGACATTTGACTACTTGGCGAGTCTCGAATGGATTTCGGCCAAGGAGAACCTCTGTCTCGTCGGTCCCGCCGGCACCGGCAAGAGCCACCTACTGGTCGCGCTCGGGCACGAGGCGGTGAGCGCGGGTTACAAGGTGCGCTACTTCAGCGCGCCGTCGCTCATTGAGGCCCTCTATCGGGGCCTGGCGGACAACTCCGTGGGCAAGGTGATCGACCAGATCCTGCGCGCGGACCTCATCCTCATCGACGAGATCGGCTTTGCGCCCATGGATGACACCGGCGCGCAGCTGTTCTTTCGTCTCATCGCCGCCGCCTACGAGCACCGGGCCCTGGGCATTGGCTCACACTGGCCCTTCGAGGAGTGGGGTCGCTTCCTGCCTGAGCACAACACTGCGGTCAGTCTCTTGGACCGTCTCGTGCATCACGGGATCGTCGTTGTCACGAGCGGTGAGTCGTTCCGAATGAAAGAGGCTCGCTCGAGGGGAGGCCAGTTCTCGTCAAAGAAGAAGTAATCCGCGCTCGAGGGGTGGGGACTTCTCGTGGCCACCAGCGGGTACTTGAAATTGGCCATTGACATCTCCAGTTCTGATGGCGTTAGACACCTTCAGATTGGCGGGCCCCCGTGCTTTCTCAGTGGACCCCTGGCTGAACTACCCCCCACTCATTTCCGAAGAGCCGGCAATCTACGATGCAACCATCAGCGAAACCTCGCTGGCCGAACTCACAAGCTGAGAGTCTCCATCAAACCCAGTGCGATTCAGAACGGCGTCAGGACGTAGTCGCCAGGGACATCTCTTCAACTTTTCGGTAGGTCGAACTCGTGAGCGGAGAGGGCTGCGCAACCCAATAAGAGACCTAGCCGCGAGATGCGACCTCTAGCACGAGGTCGTCAAGATATGCGCTCACTGCACCCGATGGATCTTCAGGTGTGAGACCACTTTGAAATTGAGTGAAGGCTCCAACAATTGACTTCACTGCATCAGGGATGCCCTTCCAACGCCCTTCAACTATCTGAAGGGGTGAACGGCCAACGCAGATTGGGTCGAGAACGTCCTCTGACACCACCCGCTGCGTCATTGAGCCAGAAACGAGACAAGTGGATAGGGCGTCAGCCGTGATCCCTCCAAATGCAAACGTCCTGCCGTCAATTCCACTGGTCGAAATCCTCAGCGAACCAGACCCTAGCGATACCGAATTCGCCAAAGGTATGTGGTTTCGCCACTCTTCTGGCTGGGGGGCACCGCCAACCCAGGGCCACCCCAATTGGGTAACCACTGCTGACACCTTTGCTGTCGAAGTTCCTTGTCGCGAGACTGAAATCAGTGATGGATCAAACCTAATTGTTGAATTTCCCTCATTCGCTGTACCGCCAATTTGTTCGCACATCGCCACCACACTTCTCGACGAGGTCAAGCAATGTGAAATCTTGAAGTTGAAAATCTGAGGCTTGACCGTAAGCGATGACGTCCCACAAAACGAGTCGACAACACCCTGGCAAAGTGCCAACGTGGTGAGTGTTCTCGCATGCCCTGATAACGAGTACGAGATGGTCGATGTCACGAACTCACCATCTCCCGCATCATCGAATAGCAAGGAACGTTCAGACCATGGTGTGGTGAACGTCTCAGACTTTGCTTGAGCAGACGGTCGAACCACCACTGATTTGTCGAAAGGGGGCTGGGGATTTGAATATCCAGAACACTTCAGAAGGCATGGGGCCTTCACAATGGCGCGTACCTCAACAGAATGCACTACCACCGAGGGTCGCTCCGAAGCGGTAGTTACGGTGATTGATTGATTCCGAACCGATTCCACTTCAAGACCAACGGGCCCAAATCCAGAGGCTACTTGAGACCTGGCACCGAGGAACTTGTCTTGAGCATCGTCGAAGTGAACACAGACATTCAGATCAGTATTTGCGAAACAACCAACCACGCCCACAGGATTTGGTGACGCAGTGTAAGTCTGCGCAGCCGAACATGGCGGAGCGAAGGTGAACATAGTTACTATCGAGAGCGCCACAAGCGCAGAGCGAAGTTCCCACATTGCGCGTCCTCAATTCGTTAGGGAGATTATTCGTGATTCGAAACTAGCAGTGATGTTGGCGTTCGTACTCAAGTCAAAATCCACATCTACGCTTCGCACCATGGTTCTCCCCGCACCCATCCCCGTCGCCACTCCCCCGCTCCCGAAGCAGGATCCGACGGTGCCTTGGCCCATTGGTGACTGGCCGCGGGGCACTGCCCCAGAAGGTCTCGACCTCGAGGCCTTGCTCGACGTAGCCTTCGATGAAGAGGGTCCCTGTCGGACGACGAACGCCGTCATCGTCGTCCACCGTGGCCGCATTGTGGCCGAGCGCTACGCCGGTGTCCGAGAGTTCTTCGATCGTGACCCAGAACCCGTCGATGCCATGACGCCACTCATCTCGTGGTCGATGGCCAAGTCGATGCTGGCGAGCATCGTCTTCCAGCTGATCGACGAGGGACGACTCGACCGAGACGCCCCGGCAGCCGTCGCTGCGTGGAGCGACCCGAGCGACCCCCGATCGGCAATCACCCTCGGCGATCTCCTCGCCATGCGGGACGGTCTCGACTTCGTGGAGGACTACGTCGACGGTGGCGTGAGCCACGTCATCGAGATGCTCTTCGGCGAAGGGGCGTCCGACATGGCCGCCTACGCCGCCAACCGACCGCTCAAGCACGCGCCGGGAACGCAGTACAACTACTCCTCGGGCACCACCAACATCATCTCTGGAATCGTGGCCGACGTCCTCGGTACCGGTCCCACCTATGAGCGAGCACTTGAGGACCGCCTCTTCGGGGCATTGTCGATGACCAGTGCCACCGCCAGCTTCGATGAGGCGGGGATCTTCGTTGCATCCTCCTATGTCCACGCCACCGCACAGGACTTCGCTCGCTTCGGACTCTGCCTCCTCCGTGGTGGGGTGTTCAACGAGGTGCAGGTCATTCCCCCATCAGGGATTGCCGCCGCCCGAACGCCACTCAGCCAGGATCCTGACGGCCTGCTCTACTCGCAGCAGTTCTGGATGCCCGGCGATCGCTACGGCACCTTCGCCGCCCAGGGCTACGAAGGCCAGTCGATCACCGCGTGCCCTGCGCTCGACGTGGTGCTCGTCCGCCTCGGCCGCACCCCGGCCGAGCGAGCCGATGCGCTCCTCGCGTGGCGGTGGAGCGTCCTCGACGCCTTCGCCGGAGCCCTCGGGATCTAGCTCAGCGCAGCTGCCACTCCAAGCGTTGCTTGGAGGCGAAGCGTGCTTGGCCCTCGGCCAGTGATGCCTTGTCGGTGCCAATGGCGGTGAGGAGCGAGGCCTGGCTGAGCGCGTCTGAGCGCTGGAACTCCACGCCGAGCCAGAGGGCCCGGAGGGTGCCTTGGACGGCCAGGGCCGGCTGGCTGGCAATGGCTTCGGCGATCCAGCGAGCACGATCGAGGAGGTCATCAGCTTCGGTGACCTCGGAGACGAACCCAATTTGGTGGGCTCGAGCAGCCGACATCCGTTCGTTGGCCCCGAGCAGACTCATCCGAGCCAACTCGCCGAACGGCATCTTGGAAGAGAGCTGGATGGGCTCGAACGCTGCGGTCATGCCGTAGGTGACGTGGGGATCGAAGAAGGTCGCGTGCTGCGCGGCGATGATGATGTCGCTCTCGCCGAGGAGGTAGAAGGCGCCGCCACAGGCCATGCCGTTCACCGCAGCGACGACGGGCTTCCACAGGTCATGCGCCTTCGGGCACATGGCGTGGGCCGGGTCGTCGAACATGAAGGGGCTGGCGTAGCCATCGAGCTTGTCGGAGTCGAGGTCGATCGACCCCATGGCTTCGGTGCGGTCGATGCCGGTACAGAACGCCGTTGCACCCGCACCGGTCACGACGATGCAGCGCACGTCATCGTTCGTGCGGAGGTCTCGCCACAGTTGCCCGAGTTCGTCGCGCATGACGGTGTTGAACGAGTTCAGCGCTTGGGGTCGATTCAGCGTGACCCAGGCAACGCCGTTCTCCTCGCGGTAGTCAATCGTCGTGAAATCCACGGGTCCTCCTCAGGCGCCTTCGTAGGGGAAACCCAGATCTGGTGCGGTGAACACCGCGGCGAAGGAGAACCCTTCGGCCTCGGCCATGGCTTGAACGGTGCCACCCCGATCGACGAGGGCGATGAGGAGCACGGGCTCGGCGCCAGCTTCGACGATGCCGTGAGCAGCCTCTAAGAGCGACGTGCCGCGGGTGACGGTGTCCTCGGTGACGACCACCTTGTCGCCGGGTTCCAGCGCTCCAGCGATGCGACCCCCGCCGCCGTGGTCCTTCACCTCTTTGCGGACCGAGAAGGCCCGGAGTGGGTGTCCGTGGGCTGCGGCGTAGGCCGCGGTAATGAAGGCCACGGGATCTGCCCCCATGGTGAGCCCACCGATCGCAGTGGCCTCTTGAGGGATGAGGTCGAACACCGCTTCTGCCATCCAGAGCATCGACTCAGGGCGACAAGCGGTCTGCTTCGAGTCGATGAACCAGCTCGACTTGCGTCCTGACTTGAGCGTGAAGTCGCCGCGGCGAACCGAGTGCTCGAGCAGGTGCTGACGGAGTTCCTCGCGATGGGCACTCATGGGTGAACCTCCACTGTTCCCGTTCCATGCGTGATGCTGCCGACCACCACGGCCTCTTGACCCGAACCTCGAAGCCCTTCGAGAACCGATGGGGCATCGTCGCCATCCACGATGAGCACCATGCCGAGGCCGAGGTTGAAGACCCGGGCCATCTCGGCGTCATCGACGGGACCGAGGCGAGCGATCTCGTCGAAGATCCGTGGGCGGGCAATCACCGAGAGATCCACCTGTGCATCGACCGATGCGTTGATCGACCGCACGAGGTTGCCAGCAATACCCCCACCGGTGATGTGGGCGATGGCGTGGATGGCACCGGGGTGCGCCTTCAGCGCAGCGACGACAGCTCTGCAGTAGATGACACTCGGGCGGAGGAGTTCATCGGCCAGCGACGTCGTTGCACCGTCCCATGCCGGACCGTTGAGGTCGAGACCAGCCCGCTCCAAGAGGACGTGGCGGGCCAAGGTATAGCCGTTGGAGCGGAGTCCCGGAGAAGGCAGGCCGATGAGCACGTCACCGGGGATGACGTTCGCCGGGTCGAGGCGCTCATCGCGCTCCACCACACCAACCGCGAACGCAGCGAGGTCGAAGTCGCCGGGCGACATCGTGTCGGCGTGCTCAGCCGTCTCGCCACCGAGGAGGGACACCCCCGCTTGGCGACACCCCTCAGCGATACCAGCGACAATCTGCTCGAGCTCATCGGGGTTCACCGTGGCGACCGCTGCGTAGTCGAGCAAGAAGAGCGGTTCTGCACCGCAACACACGAGGTCGTCCACCGACATCGCCACGAGATCGATCCCAACGGTGTCCAAGCGTCCGGTGGCCTTGGCGACGGCCAACTTCGTCCCCACACCATCGGTGGCGGCCACGAGGACGGGGTGACGGCGTCCGGTGAGATCGAGTTCGAACATGCCACCGAACCCACCGATGCCGCCGAGCACTTCGGGTCGCCGGGTGGATTCCACGTGCGCCGTGATCCGACGGACGGCTTCGTCGCCTGCCTCGATGTCCACGCCAGCGGCGGCGTAGGTGACGGGTTCAGTGCTCATCGCACCCCTGGCAACAGGTCCTGGAGCGTCTCGCCGGGAACCGCAGCTGCGGAGGCGTGGGCACCGGCGAGCTTCACGGGGACGGGGTAAACCCCGGTCAGGCAGGCATCGCAGAGGCCCTCATCGGCTTTGCCCACCGCCACGCGCAGGTTGGCGATGTCGATGTAGGCGACGGAATCGGCACCGAGGAACGCGGTGATCTCGTCAATGGTGGCGTTGGCCGCGAGGAGCTCATCGCGATTCGGCGTATCGATGCCGTAGTAGCAGGGCCACCGGAATGGGGGCGAGGAGATCCGGAGGTGTACCTCGGCTGCGCCTGCTTCTCGGAGCATGGCCACGAGCGCCTTGGTCGTCGTGCCACGCACGATGGAGTCGTCGACGACGATCAGGCGCTTGCCCGCGATGTTCTCCTTCAACGGATTGAGCTTGCGCCGAACGCCGTTGGCTCGGGCGGCTTGGTCGGGGGCGATGAAGGTCCGACCGATGTAGCGGTTCTTGACGAGACCCTGGCCGTAGGGGATGCCCGAAGCACGGGCGTAGCCCTCTGCTGCTGGTACACCCGAATCAGGGACCCCCATGACGAGGTCCGCCTCGACGGGTGCCTGTTCGGCGAGGAGTTCACCCATGCGGCGGCGGGTGCCGTGGATCTCTCGGCCGTGCAGGATGGAGTCGGGGCGAGCGAAGTAGACGAACTCGAAGATGCAGAGACGTTCGGTTGCCGGAGGCAGCAACTGCAGGGCGGTCAAGCCCGTCTCGCCTGCGATGACGAGTTCTCCGGGGAGAACCTCGCGGACGAAGGTGGCCCCGACGACGTCGAGGGCAGGGGTCTCACTGGCGAAGACCCAGCCGGTCGGCGCCTCTTCGGGTCCGAAGCGACCAATGCAGAGCGGCCGGAAGCCGTGGGGGTCACGGAGGCCGTAGACGTGCTGGGCATCACAGAACACGAGGGAGTACGCGCCCTCGACCCAGCCCATCACCGCTTCGAGGGTGGGCACGAGGTCGATCGCTTCATCGGGTCGAGCGAGGTGGTGCTGGAGGAGCAGTTCAGCCACTACTCCGGAATCGTTCATCCCGAAACCCGGAAGCATGCCGGCCCGCTCGGCCAGCTCCTCGGTGTTGGTCAGGTTGCCGTTGTGGGCCATAGCGAATCCGCCAGGGATCGCTGGTGAGGACAGGTAGACCGGTTGGGCGTTCATCCAGTCGGAGTGCCCATGCGTCGAGTAGCGGGTGTGGCCAATGCCGAGGTGGCCAACGAGACCACTGAGCTTTCGCTCATCGAAGACCGAGGCGACGAGACCCATGTCTTTCACCACCATCATGTGCTCGCCGTCGGCGACCGCCATGCCAGCGGACTCCTGACCGCGGTGCTGGAGGGCGTAGAGGCCGTCGAAGATCAGGTGCGACACTGCCCGTTCTGGCGCGTAGACCGCGAACACCCCACAGGCTTCCTTCACGGTGCCAACTCTAGGTGGAGGGGGTGCGTCGAAGCGACGAACACCGGTGAGAAGTAGTGGTCCATGACGTGGCCCATTGTCGCACATCACCGCCGATCACTCTCGGGCTGCACCATCCCGGCGGTAGCCTTCGGACGTGATCGACCTCCACCTCCACTCCTCCCGCTCCGATGGCACTGATCGCCCAGAAGAACTGGCCGAGAAGGCAGCGGCCACGGTCTTCCCCGACGGGAGCCGACTCAGCGCAATCGCCCTCACCGACCACGACACAACGGTCGGGGTGTCGAGCGCCCGAGCGGTCACCGATCGCTACGACCTCGAGCTCATCGGTGGCTGTGAGGTCTCGGCCAAGTTCCACGGCCGCAGCGTCCACGTCCTCTCCTACTTCATCGAGGACGACTCCCCAATGCAGCAGATGCTCGACCAGCTCCGCGACGACCGTCGGCGGCGCAACATCGCCCTCATTGCGAGAATCAACGACGGCCTCGGACTCACTGAGCCGCTGTCCTTCGAAGAGCTCACGACCTTGGCCGGCGGCGAAGAAGGCATCGGACGACCCCACTTCGCTACCCTGCTCATCGGTCGAGGCGTGGTGTCGACCATGCAGGAAGCCTTCGACCGCTACCTCGGTGACGGCGGCGAGTTCTACGTCTCCAAGTCCCACCTCGCCCCGAGTGCTGTCATCGATGCAGCCGGAGCGTCGAATGGTGTGGCGGTCCTCGCCCATCCCCTCCTCTACGGCTGGAGCCTCGACGAACTCGACGGCTACTTAGAAGAGCTCTCCCGAGATGGCTTGGTCGGAGTGGAGACCTACTACTCCCGGTTCAAGGCCGACGAGGTCGCAACCCTCGAACGCCTCGCCGAGGAGTACGGCCTCGTGGCCACCGGTGGTTCGGACTACCACGGGGCAATCAAGCCTGACTTGTCGATTGGCCTCGGGATGGGCGGCTTGGCCGTGCGCGATGAGGTGCTCGTGGCGCTCAAGGCAGCCGCTGGCCGTTAGGCCGAGACGCCCTCCAACAGGGCGGTCGAGGCTGCACGCAGGTCTGCGATTGAGGTAGCCACCTGTCCGAGCACGAGGTTGTCGCCTCCGGCGACTCCGAGCGTCGTGACCTCGGCACCAGCGGCACGCATCCGAGCTGCCAGTGCCTCAGGGTCGGCAGTCGCCAGGATGAACCGGGAGGGTCCTTCACCGAAGAACGCGGTTGGGCTCTCCTCGAGGGCAACCGAGAGACCAGTGCCGCTGGCAATCGCCATCTCGGCCAAGGCCACGGCCACGCCACCACCAGAGACGTCGGTCACCGCGGTCACGAGGGCGTGGTCGCCAGCGACCTGTTCGGCGATCACCGACGCCACGGCTCGGCAGAGCGCTGCGTGAGCGTCGGCGTCGAGGCCGGCAGGAACGCCACCGGTTGCACCGTGGATCTCCCGAGCCCAGCGCGACCCACCGAGGGAGAGCGCCACCGTCGGTGCAGCGACGAGGAGCACGGTGTCCCCGTCGTTCCATGACAGGACCGGAGGGCGAGCGGCCAAGGTGTCGACCAGACCGAGGAGGCCGATCACCGGCGTCGGATCGATGTCGGTGCCAGCGGACTCGTTGTAGAGCGAGACGTTTCCACCGACGACCGGCGTGCCGAAGGCCGTGCAGGCCTCAGCCATCCCATCCACCGACTCCGACAGTTGCCACATGACCGTCGGGTGCTCAGGGTTCCCGAAGTTCAAGCAGTTGACGACGGCGACGGGCGTGGCGCCAACGCAGGCCAAGTTTGCAATGCCTTCGGCAACCGTGAGGGCCGTGCCGAGACGGGGGTCGAGCGAGCAGAGGCGAGGGTTGGAGTCCGTCGTCAAGGCGAAACCACGCTTCGACTCGGGGAGGCCCGGTCCAGCGAGGCGCAGCAGCGCTGCATTGGCACCCGGCCCCGTGACCGTGTTCAAGAACAGCTGGTGGTCGTACTGTCGCCACACCCACGCCGGGTCCCGGAGCAGCGCGCGCAGATCGGCACCGAGGTCGGCGCTGCCGAGTCGTGCCGGGTCGTCAGCTCGTCGGGCGTCGAGGTCGCTCGGGCGCTCGAGGGGACGGTTGTAGAGGGGGGCGTCGTCGGCCAGCGACGCAGCGGGGACCTCGGCCACGATCTCACCGTCGAAGCCCTTGCGGATCCGGAGCACCCCAATGGGTTCTCCGTCGGGTCCAATGGCCGGCTCGGTCACTCGTCCAACGACGGTGGCCCGAACTTCCCAGCGAGCGCAGAGCTCTTGGACTCGAGCCAACCCCTCAGGGGTGACGATGGCCAGCATCCGCTCTTGGGACTCACTGGTCATGATCTCCCAGGGCTCCATCCCCGCTTCACGGGTCGGCACCGCGGTCACGTCAACGTCCATGCCCACTCGACCACGAGCAGCGGTCTCCGAGGTGGCACAGACGAGGCCCGCTCCACCTAAGTCTTGGATGCCGACGACAAGGCGTTCGTCCAAGAGGGCGAGGCAGGCCTCGATGAGGCGCTTCTCTTCGTAGGGGTCGCCAACCTGCACGCTCGGACGCTTGGACTGGTCGTCGTCGTCGGAGAATCCGGCAGAGGCGAGTACCGAGACGCCGCCAATGCCGTCTCGACCGGTGGTCGATCCGAGCAGGACCGCCAGGTTGCCCGTGCCCGAAGCGATGCCGAGCACCAGACGCTCGGTTGGGAGAGCGCCGAGGCAGAGGACGTTCACCAGCGGGTTGCCGGCGTAGCAGGGGTCGAAGGTCAACTCACCGCCGATGGTTGGCACCCCAACTGAGTTGCCGTATCCGGAGATTCCCGAGACCACGCCTTCGAGCAGCCAGCGCTGACGAGCGGTGGTTGGCGGGCCGAAGAAGAGGGGGTCCATCACGGCAATGGGGCGAGCCCCCATGGTGAAGATGTCACGGAGGATGCCACCAACGCCAGTGGCTGCTCCTTGGTAGGGCTCAATGGCAGAGGGGTGGTTGTGGCTCTCGATGCGGATGGCGAGGGCAATCCCATCTCCGGCATCAATGACTCCAGCGTTCTCTCCTGGGCCAACGAGGACCCGGTCGCCAGTCGTCGGCAGACGCTTCAGGTGGACACGGGAGGACTTATACGAGCAGTGCTCGCTCCACATCACCGAGTAGAGCGCGAGCTCCAAGTGGTTGGGCTCACGTCCGAGGACCTCGATGATGAGATCGAGTTCGGAGTCGGTGAGACCAAGCTGGCGATGGATCGGAGCAGCAGCGTCGGCCATGGCTTCACGTTAGTTGGTGCAGCGTGGCGGCTCTAAGGGGTTGATCCTTGGAGTTCAGCTCGGTGCACCCAACTCCAGCGACCGAGGATGACGGTCAAGATCCCGGTCACGAGGTTGATCCCGAGCTCCACGAGGCCATTGCCACCTTTGCCCCAGATGCCGTGCTCGAGGTCGTAGAGCACGTCCATGAAGAACAAATACGCCCCTGCTCCTGCTCCCATCCACAAGAAGAGCAACGTGGACCGCCACCCGCGCAGCACACCAATTCCCGCACCAACCAGACAGAGCGCCAGCCAGCCGTCAGCAGCGGGGAAGGCATTTTCAAAGCCGAAGTAGACAGGTCCCGTTGTCGCCGCAACTGCTGACCGGTGGACGAACCATGCACACCAATAGGCGAGGATCACTGCAGCACCGAGGAAGCACACTGTGACGATGGAGCGAGCATTCTTAGGAAGAACCATTCCTCCATTGTGGTCGGCAATGGTTTCCGCGTGGGGGAATGTAGTGGTCGTGGCACGAATGCAAGGTGATCTTGCAAATTCCTCAAGAGGTCATCCCTCAAAACGAGCCGGATAGTTCCATTACGTTTGACGCAAATCATGAGGACGGTTCAGGAGTATTCCCCACGTTCTTGTAGGCATTCCTCCACGTTAGAGCAAGTCTTGATCGCAAATATCCGAGTGCAGATCCCGTGACCTGAGCACAAATCTGGATGAGAAACGTTCGAGAATCTTTCTCAATAGCGCGGTGTATTTACTCTAAGTACCTGCTACATTTGTCACGAATCGTTCACACGATTCACCACCTACGAATTCAATGAGGAATACACAACATGGCCACGAAGGCAAAATCCCCTGCAAAGGCAACCACCAAGATGTCCGCTGATCACAAGGCAGCATTGGCGCAAGGTCGCGCCGAGGGTCTCGTCGTTCGCCGCTACCTCGAGGCCGTTGTTGCCGCGAAGCCAAAGCGTGGACGCAAGCGCACTCCGGCCTCAATTGATGCCCGACTCAAGGCAATTGCCGCCCAAATTGAGGGCGCAGATGCCCTCACCAAGCTGAGCCTCCTCCAAGAGCGCAAGGACTTGGACGCCGAGAAGGCGACCCTTTCGGTCACGACCGACCTCGCCGGCATTGAGAAGGACTTCATCGCCGTCGCTGCGTCCTACGCCGATCGCAAGGGCATCGACTACCAAACCTGGCGTGAGATGGGCATCGACGCCAAGGTGCTGAAGGCCGCCGGCATTCGCCGGGGCGCTTCCGCCTGAGGCCCTAGGCCGACACCGCCGCACCGACGAACGCCTGAAGGAGTACCAGGCCGTCGGTGGAACCGAGCAGCGCCGAACAGGCCCGCTCTGGGTGCGGCATGAGACCAACGACATTGCCGGCATCGTTACTGATGCCGGCAATGTCGTCGAGTGACCCATTGGGGTTCTCGGCGTAGCGCAGCACCACTTGGTCGTTGTCCTGCAGCCTCTGCAGCGTTTCCTCGTCGCAGACGTAGCTTCCGGAGAAGTGGTTGATCGGGATGGAGAGTTCCGTCCCGACTGCCACACCTCGGGTCAACACGCTTCGACTCGACGCAACGATCAGCGTCGAGTCCTTGCAGTGGAACTTCAAGTGCGCGTTCTTCTGCAACGCGCCGGGCAGCATCCCCGCCTCGGTCAGGACCTGAAAACCGTTGCAGATCCCGACGACTGGACCACCGGCGGCAGCGAAGTTGGCCACGGTATCCATGATGGGCGATAAGCGAGCGAGTGCACCGGCTCGGAGGTAGTCGCCGTGGGCGAAGCCACCGGGGAGCACGACGAGGTCGTAGCCCGACAGATCAGTCTCGGTGTGCCAGACGAGCTCAGCAGATGCTCCTGCGAGTTCCAACCCCGAGACGGCGTCGTGCTCGCAGTTCGATCCAGGAAAGACGATGACGGCTGCCCGGCTCACTTGGCCTCGATGCTGACCGCGTGGTCTTCAATGACGGGGTTCGACAACAGGCGAGTGGCCACATCAACGGCCACTGCGGTAGCTGCCGACTCGCTGTCGGCCTCCACCTCGAAGGTGAAGCTCCGGCCGCCACGGAGCCCCGAAATTCCGGCGATTCCGAGGGCAGAGATGGCCCGCTCGATGGTTGAACCTTCAGGATCAGCGATCCCAGGGCGGAGGCGAACGGTGACGGTGGCAGAGAACCTCATGAACCGTGACCGTACCAGTCGGAGAGGGACCGCCCCGTCACGAGTTCGTAGGCAGCGCAGTACCGAGCAGCGGTCGCGGCCACGACGTCGGCGGGAACCGGGGGCGGTGGTGGTTGCTTGTCCCACCCGAGGACTTCCAACCAGTCGCGGAAGGGCTGCTTATCGTAGGCCGGGGGCGTCTCGCCGGGGATGACCTCGGCCTTCGGCCACAGCCGAGAAGAGTCCGGCGTGCAGACCTCGTCACAGAGCACCAGTTCGCCGTTCACGACGCCGAACTCGAACTTGGTATCGGCCAAGATGAACCCGGCCAACGCCGCTCGATCAGCAGCGCGTTGGTAGACGGCCAGGGAAACTGCGCTCAGTTCTTCAACGAGCACCGCACCCAAGCGCTCAATGGCTTCGTCGATGGAGAGGTTGATGTCGTGACCAGCTTCTTCCTTCGTGGACGGCGTGAACATCGGTGTCGGCAGTGGACCAGCGAGTCGCAGACCAGCGGGCACCGCCATGTGGTGGATCGTGCCGTGCTGCTCGTACTCGCTGAAGGCTTGACCGGCGAGGTAGCCGCGCACGATGCACTCGAGCGGGACCATCTCCGCTCGACGAGCCAGCGTCGTGCGCCCGTGGGTCTCCCTCGGCAACGTGACCCCGAGTTCGGCGTCGATGACCGCGGGGTCCATGGAGATCACGGCGTTCGGAACGACGTCGGCGACCTGCTCCAACCAGAAGGCAGTCATCGCGGTCAGCACCCGACCCTTGTCGGGGATGGGCTCAGCCATCACCACGTCGAAGGCCGACAGGCGGTCAGACGCCACCATCAAGAGGCGATCCTCGCCAACGGCGTAGAGGTCTCGGACCTTGCCACGGTGGATGAGCGGGAACTGGTCGAGACTCACTGCGCACCTGCCAAGTGCCGCACCGCATCGACGCCACGGTGGGCGTGGATGAGCACCCGGCTGAGGTCGAAGGCTCGGTCGAGCTGCGCTGCGTCCATGGTGACCTCAGGGTCTTCTTCCAAAATCGTCCGGAGGTGGCGTCGTGCTTCCACTGCTGCTCGAGCATCACGCTGGACGATGCGGTAGGCCTCGTCTCGGGTGCGACCCTGCTCGATGAGGGTGAGCAGCACCGACTGGGAGAACACGAGACCCAGGCTGCCAACCTCCAAGTTCTCCTTGGCGCGATCGGCCTTGATGACGAGGTCTCTGGCCAGTCCCGTCGCCTTCTCCAACATGTAGAAGGTGAGCGTGGCGCAGTCGGGAACGAGCACGCGCTCCACCGAGGAGTGCGAGATGTCCCGCTCATGCCACAGCGCCACGTCTTCAAGCGCTGCGGAGAGGTAGCCGCGGAGCACACGAGCAAGCCCACAGAGTCGCTCGGACAAGATCGGGTTGCGCTTGTGGGGCATTGCGGAGGAGCCCTTCTGGCCCTTACCGAAGGGCTCTTCAGCCTCTCCGACTTCTGAACGGGCGAGGTGGCGGACTTCGGTGGCGAAGGCCTCGATGGTGGTGCCAATGGCAGCACAGGCGTAGAACCACTCGGCGTGACGGTCACGAGCGATGACCTGCGTCGCCGGAGAGGGGAGCAGACCGAGCGCCATTCCAACGTGAGCTTCCACCGCTGGGTCGATGTTGGAGAAGGTCCCGACGGCCCCCGAGAGCTTCATGACGGCAATTGCTGCCCGGGCGTGCTCCAAGCGCCGGAGGTCACGCTCGGCCTGGAGGGCGAAGAGGGCGAACTTGGCGCCGTAGGTGGTGGGTTCGGCGTGCATCCCGTGGGTGCGACCGAGGACGGGGACGTCTTCGAGGGCGACGGCTTGGGAGGCCAAGACCGAGACGAACGCTCGCTGGGCTTCGAGGAGGAGGTCGGTGGCCTTCACCATGGTGGCCATGAGCGCGGTATCGACGACGTCGGAGGAGGTGAGTCCGTAGTGGATCCACGAGCCCTCAGGGGCGCCGATGGCGTCTTGGACGATGTCGACGAAGGCGGCGAGGTCGTGGTTGGTGATCTCCTCTCGAGCGTTGACCGCGTCGACGAACGCTTCGTCGACAATGGGCGCTCGTTCACGGAGGGCCACCGTGTCGGCGACGGGGATGACCCCAATGGTGGCGAGGCCCTCGGCAGCCAAGATCTCGACCTCGAGGAGGGTCTGCATCCGAGCCACGTCGGTGAACAGGGCGGCCATCTTCTTCGGGGAGTAACGGGGAATCACAGCTGGTCCTCTCGGGTTGCGGCGGCGAGTGCGATGTCGGTGCGGAACTGCATGCCGTCGAAGTGGATCTGGGCGACGGCCTGGTAGGCGAGGGTCCGAGCAGCACGGATCGTCTCGGCGCTGGCGGTGACCGTGAGCACCCGACCTCCGGCAACGGTGAAGGGACCACCGAGGTCCTGGCGAGCCGTTCCCGCGTGGAACACGACCACCCCAGGAATGGGATCAGCGAGTTGCCCATCGGCGCCGAGGCCGGTGATGTGGGCACCGCGTTTCGGGGCTTCGGGATAGCCCTCGGCAGCGAGGACGACGCACACCGAAGCGCCATCGGGCGACGTTGCATCGGCCTCGAGTGCACCACGAGCGGTGGCTTCCAAGATGCCAGCGACGTCGCCGCGGTGACGCTCCATCAGGACTTCCGTCTCGGGATCACCGAAGCGAGCGTTGAATTCCAGGACCTTCGGACCAGCCGCAGTGAGCATGATCCCGGCGTAGAGCACACCCCGGTAGTCGATGCCTCGACGCTGGAGCGCGGCGACGAGGGGCGTGATGGTGGTCTCGGTCAACGAAGCGACCAGTGCCGCGTCCACCTGGGGCATGGGGGTGTAGGCACCCATGCCACCGGTGTTGGGTCCTTCATCTCCATCACCGAGCCGTTTGAAGTCCTGTGCCGCAGAGAGTGGGATTACCCGGCTGCCATCGCAGAGGGCGATGAGCGAGCACTCTTCACCAATGAGACCCTCTTCGATGACGATGGTCCGACCAGCTTGGCCGAAGGACTCTCCCGAGAGTTTGTCGACGACGTCAGCTTCCGCTTCCGCCAAGGTGGTGGTCACGAGGACACCCTTGCCGGCAGCGAGTCCATCGGTCTTGACCACCCACGGTGCGGGGAGACTGCGCAGGAAAGCAATGGCCGGGGCCACCTCGGTGAAGGTTCCAAATCGAGCCGTTGGTATACCGGCGTCATCGAGCAGTTCCTTCATGAAGGCCTTCGAGCCCTCGAGCTGCGCTCCGTCGGCACCAGGACCAACGACGAGCCGTCCCATGGCCCGAAGCCGATCGGCCAGGCCATCGACGAGAGGAGCCTCGGGTCCAACGACGACGAGGTCGCAGGTGATGTCCTCTGGAGTCTCGGCGGTGCAGGTGAACCCATCGGCGGCGATGCCTGGGTTCCCCGGCGCCACGGTCACCGTCACCCCTGAGCGACGGAGCGCCCGAGCAATGGCGTGCTCACGGCCTCCTGCGCCAACGACGAGGACGTGGCTCACGACTGGCGGAAGGCCACGAACTGCTCACGGCCTGGTCCAACGCCGACCAAGCGAATCGGCACACCGATCTGGGTCTCCAAGAACGCCACGTAGTCCTTGGCCTGTTGCGGCATCTGGTCGAGCGAGGTGAATTCGGTGAGGTCGGTGCCCCAACCGGGGAGTTCTTCGTAGACCGGGGTGACCTTGTGGAGAACGGACTGGTGGTACGGCGGGTAGTCGTAGCGCACGCCGTCGGCTTCGTAGGCCACGCAGACCTTGACGGTGTCGAAGGTGTCGAGGACGTCGAGCTTGGTGAGGGCAATCTCGGTCAGTGAGTTGAGCCGAACAGCTTGACGGGCCATGACGGCGTCGAACCACCCGCAGCGACGTCGGCGACCGGTGTTGGTGCCGTACTCGTGCCCACGGTCGACGAGGAGGTCGCCGAGCTCGTCGGTCAGCTCGGTCGGGAACGGACCAGCACCCACTCGGGTGATGTAGGCCTTGGCGATACCAACGATCGTCGTGAGGTCACGGGGACCGAGTCCCGAGCCAACGGCTGCACCACCGGCCACCGGGTTCGACGAGGTCACGAAGGGGTAGGTGCCGTGGTCGAGGTCCAAGAACGTGGCCTGGGCACCTTCTAAGAGGACGTTGCGTCCTTCGGCGAGGGCTCCGTGGATGAACCCCACGGTGTCGGCGATCATCGGGGCGACCCGTGGGGCGTAGATCCCGAGGTAGGTGTCGCAGATGGCGTCGACATCCATCGGGAGGCGGTTGTAGGCCTTGGCCAGGAGTGCGTTTTTCTCGTGCAGGGCGACTTCTAACTTCTGGCGGAAGATCTTCTCATCGAGGAGGTCTTGGACCCGGAGGCCAACGCGCAGTGCCTTGTCGGCATAGGCCGGGCCAATGCCGCGCTTGGTGGTCCCGAGCGCGTTCTTGCCCAAGTAGCGCTCGCTCACCTGGTCGAGTTCTTGGTGGTACGGCATGATCAGGTGCGCGTTCCCCGACACCATGAGCTTGGAGGTGTCGACACCCTTGGCTTCCAAGATGTCGATCTCAGCGAGGAGCACGCCGGGGTCGACGACCACGCCGTTGCCGATAACCGGGGTGACCTCTGGGTACAAGATGCCGCTCGGGATGAGTTGGAGGGCGAAGGCTTCTCCTTCGACCACGATGCGGTGACCGGCGTTGTGGCCACCTTGGTAGCGAACGACGACATCCATTTCCTTGGCGAGGAGGTCAGTCAGTTTGCCCTTGCCCTCATCTCCCCATTGGGTTCCAACGACGACAGTTGCCGGCACGGCGATCCTCCAAGCCCGAAGCGGGTACACCCCATCGTACCCTCCACCCACGAGGACTCTTCGAAGAAACAGACACTGAAGGCGCAGCAGTTCTAGGGTCAGTCCATGGCAGAACGGCGATCGAGTCAGAGCTTCGAGGACAACGGAGCGGCAACGGTGGTCCTTCCCGACGGATCTCGCGTCCACCGAGACCACCTCGCCCACAATGAGCGCCTCGCGCCTCGCATTGAATCGCCCCGACCGGGCGTGTGGTGCGTCCTCGGTAATGGGTTGTCGAATCAGACCTTCATTGAAGGGCCCGAAGGTCTCATCGCCATCGACAGTGGCGAATCCATTGAGGAGATGACGGCTTCGCTCGCGCAGTTGCGAACCGTCACCGATCGGCCGATCGTGGCGGTGCTCTACACCCACTTCCACTACGTGGCTGGCACCAGAGCAATCATGGACGAGGCGGGGGCATCGCTCCCCATCTGGGGCCACGAGAAGATCGACGGGAACCTGGCTCGAGCATCAACGGCCATTGGGCCGACTTACAGCCGAGGCGTGATCGAGCAGTTCGCCATCGCCCTCCCACCCGATGGTCCCGACCACGCCCAAAACCTCGGTCTCGGCCTCTACTGGCGCCGACCGGGTATTGGGTCAACCAACGGCTACCTCTCCCCCACATTCACCTTCAGCGGAGCCACCACCCTCACGATTGCTGGACTGACGGTTTCGGTCACACCTGCACCCTCAGATGCTGATGATTCGGTGACCTACTGGTTCCCTGAACTCGGCGTGGCTGTCCACAACCTCGTCTGGCCCGTGTTGTTCAACATCTTCGCCATTCGCGGCGAGGAGTACCGCGACCCCAATGTCCTCATCTCAGGGCTCGACCACGTGATCTCGCTCGGTGCCGATCACCTCGTCGCCACGCACGGACCAACGATGTCTGGGCGCGCATCGATTGCCGAGCGAACGACGCGTTATCGCGATGCCCTCTCCTACATCTGGGACCAAACCGTTCGACTCACCAATCTCGGGGCCACCTCGAACGACCTCGGCCACCAGGTCAAACTCCCCCAGCTCTACAGCGAGGACTTCCTCACCACCGAGCTCTACGGCGTCGTTGAGCACCACGCTCGCCAAATTCGCAGTGGCCTCTTCGGGTTCTTCGACGGTGACCCTGAGAACCTCTTCCCCGTCGCCACCGACGAACGCCACGCTCGCCTGATTGCTGGGTTCGGTGGCCGAGAGGTGGTGGCGACGCAGGCCGCTGTGGCATTCGACGGCGATGATCTTCGATGGGGTCTTGAACTTGCATCGTGGCTCTCGGGACGTCCCGATGCCAACAGCGACGATCACCTCCTGCTCGCACGGGGCCTTCGCTTGGTCGCTGAGCGAACCACCGCGGCGAATATCCGCAGTTGGTGTCTGACGAGAGCCCGTGCGCTCGAAGGGCAACTCGACACCTCGTGGATGACGGTCCATGCACTTCGACCTCGGGCTCTCGCGGCTGCTCCCCTCGAACGGGGAGTCCACCTGCTCCGAGTCCTCGTCGACCCCGTGCGCGCTGATGGGCGCAACACGAAGGTGACCTGGCACATCGGCGACGAGGTCACCGGTCTGCACCTTCGCAACTGCGTCGCCGTTCCGACGAATGGAGAAGGTCCCGACGTCATCCTCTCTGGCACCAAGGAAGCGTGGGCCCGAGTCCTCGGTGGGTCAACGACGCTGTCGAGTGCACTTGAATCTGGTGACTTGGTCGTTACGGGCGACCGTGATCTCCTCATTGAGACCCTCGGCGTCTTCGAGGTTTTCTCGCTTCGGTCATGACGACGCCACTGCGCCTTCCGACCGGGACGCCTCCCTTCGCGGGGTCCATTCACCGCCTCATCACCGACGCCCAGCCAGCGCGCTTTCAGCGCCCACGAGCGCCCGAGGGCGCACCCAACGTGCTCCTCATCGTCCTCGACGACGTGGGCTTTGGCTCCTTCGCTCCCTTTGGAGGACCGATTCCTTCACCAGGGCTCTCCCGTGTGCTCGACGAAGGTCTCACCTACAACCAGTTCCACACCACCGCACTGTGTTCACCCACCCGCGCCGCCATCCTCACGGGCCGAAACCACCACCGCGTCCACATGGGCGGCATCACCGAGATCGCGAACTCCTTCCCCGGCTACGACTCCGCAATCCCAAACGAAGCAGCAACGGTGGCTGAAGTCCTTCGCCATAACGGCTACACGACGGGTTGCTTTGGGAAGTGGCACCTCACCCCATCGTGGGAGCAGAGCCCGGCGGGGCCGTTCACTCGGTGGCCAACGGGTCTCGGGTTCGACCGCTTCTACGGCATCTTGGGGGCAGAGGCCTCCCAGTGGGAGCCGCCGGTCTACGACCAGACCACGCCGATTTCTCCCCATCTTGGAGCCGAGAACTACCACTTGACGCAAGACCTCGTCGATCAGGCCATCACCTGGATCGACCGCGTGAAGGCATCGTCGCCCGATACCCCGACCTTCACCTACTTCGCCACACCTGCGGTGCATGCACCCCACCACGTTGCTCCCGAGTGGATCGAGAAGTTCAAAGGGCACTTCGATGACGGCTGGGACGTCCTTCGCACCGAGATCTACGAGCGTCAGCTCGAACTCGGCATCATTCCACCAGGTACCGAGCTCACCGAGCGACCCGAGGGAATTCCCGCCTGGGAGGACTACCCCGAGCACTACCGACCGGTGGCCACTCGCCTCATGGAGACCTTCGCTGGGTTCCTCGCCCACACCGATCACCAGATCAACCGATTGCTCTCGGCCTATGACGATCGTGGTCTCCTCGACAACACCTTGGTCATCTACCTGACTGGTGACAACGGCGCCTCGGCCGAAGGGACCGTCCATGGTGCCTGGAGCGCACCCTCGTTCCAAAATGGTCGACCAGAAGATCCCGAATGGCTCCTCGCCCACATGGATGACTTTGGGTCAGCCAAGTGCGAAAACCACTACAACATCGGCTGGGCATGGGCCCTCGATGCACCGTTTCAGTGGATGAAGCAGGTGGCCTCCCACTTCGGTGGCACCCGAAATGGTCTCGGGATCCGCTATCCGAAAGGGATCACCAACCCCGGAGGACTGCGCTCGCAGTTCCACCACGTCGTTGACCTGGCGACCACGATCTACGACGTCGCTGGGATCACCCCACCACAGACCGTCAACGGCCTCGAGCAGCTCCCACTCGATGGGGTCTCCATGCGCTACAGCTTCGAGGATGCTGATGCACCGAGTACTCGGACCACTCAGTACTTCGAGATCCTCGGGAATCGAGCGATCTACCACGATGGTTGGGTGGCGGCCTGCTTCCACGGGCGACCACCGTGGATTCGCCTTCAGGGCCTCCCCTTCGACGGCGAACAAGAGCACTGGGAGCTCTACAACATCGATGAAGACTTCTCCGAAGCATGCGATCTGAGCCCAGCATTCCCTGAACGACTCGCCGAGCTCAAAGCCCTGTTCGACACCGTGGCCGCCGAGAACAACGTCCACCCGCTCCGCGATCCAGGGTCGCCACGATTCGGCGACTACGGAGTGCCCCACGTCCTCGGCGGGCGGACCTCGATGACCTACACCGCTGCGCACGTACGCATGCCCGAAGCATCGGTCATCAACCTGAAGAACAGTTCGTGGCGCATCACCGCAACCGTTGAGATCACAGCAGATGCCACCGGGGTCATCGTCTGCCAAGGGGGCAACATGGGCGGGTGGTCGCTCTACCTCGACGCCCAGGGCAGACCGACCTACCACGACAACTACTACGGCCACGTCCACACCAGCCTCGCAGGTCCTTCGGCCCTCACCCCCGGTCGCCACACCATCGTCGTCACCTTCGGCAGCGAAGGTGGTTTCGGTGGGGGCGGTGATCTCGCCCTCGCCATCGACGAGGAGGTCGTCGCAACAGCGCACCTCGAGGCCACCATCCCACTCGTGTACTCCATGAGCGGCGAGACCTTCGACGTTGGACGCGACACCGGGTCACCCGTTGGCCCCTACCCCCACGAATTCCCCTTCACCGGAACCGTCGTGGCCGTGACGCTCGAACGACTGAACGAACCATCACCTGACGTCGCAACCGCCGTCCGTGATGGCCTCCATCGAGCAGCGATCGCCGCCCACTGACCATGGGGTCGGCGCGTTAGGTTGGCAGGGACCCCATCTGCACGTCGCTCGTCGACCGTGTGCGGTGGCCACGAAGAGGAGCCACCATGGCCGATAAGTCGCAGAAGTCGAACAAGGCAACGAAGAAGGTTGGCAAGAACCTGAAGGAGAAGCGCGCCGCCAAGGCCGCCAAGGCTGGCGGCGGTGCTGCCCCGATCCGGCCGAGCACCGGTCCGGGTTCGAACTAACTCACGAGAGCACGATCTCGTCGCCCTCGACGTCAACGGTCACCGTCGTGTGCGGCGGGAACCGTCCTTCGAGGAGCGCCATTGCGAGGGGATCTTCGATCTTTCGCTGGAGCACTCGGCGCAGTGGTCGGGCGCCGAAGTCCGGGTCATACCCCTCGGCCGAGAGCTGCGCTGCTGCAGCGTCGGTCACCACCAAGTTGAGATCACGCTCGTTGAGGCGTGCTTCCAACCGTCGGAGCTGGACCACGATGATCCGTCGGATGTCGGCTTCGGTCAACGTGTGGAAGCGCACGATCTCGTCGATGCGGTTCACGAACTCCGGCTTGAAGTACTGCTCGGGATCAACGGCCAGATTCGACGTCATGATGAGCACGACGTTGGTGAAGTCAATGGTGCGCCCCTGACCATCGGTCAGGCGACCGTCTTCTAAGACCTGGAGCAGCAGGTTGAAGACGTCGGTGTGGGCCTTTTCGAGTTCGTCCAAGAGCACGACGGCGTAGGGGCGACGACGGACCGCTTCGGTGAGTTGTCCACCCTCTTCGTAGCCCACGTACCCAGGAGGGGCACCGACGAGGCGGCTCACGCTGTGGCGCTCCATGTACTCGCTCATGTCGATCCGGACCATGGCCCGCTCGTCGTCGAACATGAACTCCGCCAGTGCTCGAGCCAGCTCGGTCTTGCCAACACCAGTCGGCCCGAGGAACAGGAACGACCCGATGGGGCGGTTGGGATCAGCCAGACCGGATCGTGAGCGCCGAATGGCATTGGCCACCGCGGACACCGCTGCGTCTTGGCCGATGACCCGCTCACTCAAGAGTTGCTCTAAGTGGAGCAACTTCTCGACTTCGCCCTCCATCAACTTCGACACCGGTACACCAGTGGCACGAGCGACCACTTCGGCGATGTCTTCGGCGTCGACCTCTTCCTTCAAGAACCGTTGTTCGGCTTGGAGTTCGGCCAAAGTGGAGGTCAAGGACTCGATCTCTTGTTCGAGCCGGGGCACGTCGCCGTAGCGAATGGCCGAGGCGGTGGCGAGGTCTCCCTCGCGCTCGGCGCGCTCGGCGTCGACCTTCTTCTCCTCGAGCGAGGTCTTGGCCTGGGAGATGGCGGTGATCTGCGTCTTCTCGGCCTGCCAGTGCGCGGTCATGGCGTCACAGGACTCTTGGAGCTCAGCCAGTTCTGCTTCCAACTTGGCCAAGCGGTCCTTCGAGGCCTGGTCGGTCTCGAGCTCCAAGGCCACCTTCTCCATCTCGCCTTGGCGGATCTTCCGGATGACCACGTCGAGTTCGGTCGGCAGCGAGTCAATCTCGATCCGCAGCTTCGACGCTGCTTCGTCAACGAGGTCGATGGCCTTATCGGGCAGGAACCGCTGGGTGATGTAGCGATCAGACAGCACCGCTGCTGCGACGAGGGCGGCGTCTTGGATCCGGACACCGTGGTGGACCTCGTAGCGCTCCTTCAGGCCACGGAGGATGGCGACGGTGTCCTCAACCGAGGGTTCGCCAACGAAGACCTGCTGGAACCGGCGCTCAAGGGCGGCATCTTTTTCGATGTACTGGCGGTACTCATCGAGCGTGGTGGCGCCCACCATGCGCAGCTCACCGCGAGCGAGCAGCGGCTTGATCATCTGGCCAGCGTCCATCGCCCCTTCGGCCGCTCCAGCACCCACCAAGGTGTGGAGTTCGTCGATGAAGGTGATCACGTTGCCTTGGGCATCTTCAATCTCCTTGAGGACAGCCTTCAAGCGCTCTTCGAACTCACCGCGGTACTTCGCACCGGCCACCATTGCTGCGAGATCGAGGGCAATGACCCGGCGACCCTTCAGCGATTCGGGGACGTCACCTTCGACGATGCGCGAGGCGAGGCCCTCCACGATGGCCGTCTTGCCGACACCAGGCTCGCCAATGAGGACGGGGTTGTTCTTGGTGCGCCGCGACAGCACCTGGATGACCCGACGGATCTCCTCGTCTCGGCCGATGACCGGGTCGAGCTTCCCAGCACGGGCGAGGTCGGTGAGGTCGCGACCGAACTTCTCGAGGCTCTGGAACTGCTCTTCGGGATTCTCACTGGTCACTCGGTGGTGGCCCCGAAGGTCTCGAACCGCGATGAGGAGTCGATCGGCTTCGACACCGAGGTCCTTGGCGAAGGCCAACAGCACGTGCTCGACCGAGAGATAGTCATCACCCATCTCAGCTCGGCGACGATCGGCCTCTTCGAGACCAGCGAGCGCGTCGCGACCGAGCTCAGGGGCCCGGCCACCAATGGCCCGAGGCAAACCACCGACGACTCCTTGGAGGCGCGTGGCGATGCCAGCAGGGTCGGCCTCAATCGAGGTCAGCAACGGCTGGGCGATGCCTTCAGCTTGGGCGAGGAGGGCGATCAGGAGATGGGCGGGGACGATCTCTGGGTTCCCGAGCGTCTGCGCTTGGGACTGCGCAGCGGTGTAGGCCTCTCGGGTGCGGACCGTCCAGCGTTGTGGGTTGAGCGCCATGGGTTACTTCCTTCCTCGTTGCATCCCCTTCGGGTTGAGCGGAACGATCGACTGGCGGACGGGAACGATCTCCCGTCGATACTGACGATGGGTGGCCTCAACGGCTGCCGAGGTGGCTCGACGGAGTGCCTCGATCTCACCTTCTAAGCGAGCGATCTCGGCTTCCAAGGCCAAGACTCGCTTGACGCCTTCTAAGTTCAGCCCCGTCGCCGTCAACTCCTGGATGCGGGCCAGACGCTTCAGATCTGCGTCGGAGAACCGGCGGCTCCCCCCAGTCGTGCGGCCGGGCTCTAAGAGGCCCTTGCGCTCGTAGATGCGGAGCGTCTGCGGGTGCACCCCTGACAACTCGGCAGCGACCGAGATCACGTAGACGGCTCGACGTTCCGCGTTCACCCTTCACGCTCCAAGTGAGCCCGAAGCGTCGCCCCGTTTCCGAGCGCTGCCAGCTGCTCATAGAGGGCGTGCTCTTCCTCGGAAGGGTGCTTGGGCACCGCAACCTCGATGCGCACCAACAGGTCACCATTCGCTGCATCGGCCTTGGCCGCGGGTACGCCGTAGCCGCGGACCCGCAGACTCGTGCCGTGTTGGATGCCAGCGGGCACCTTGACGGTGACCGACTCGTGCAAACTCGGCACGGTGACGACGGTGCCGAGGACTGCCTCGGCTGGGGTCACGGGCACCGACACGATGAGGTTGCGGCCCTTCTTCGTGAACAACGAGTGGGGCTTCACGCTCAAGACCACGTGGAGATCCCCAGCGGGGCCACCGTTCGTGCCCGGGGCACCCTTGCCACGCACCTTGATCCGCTGGCCGTCTTCGACCCCAGGGGCGATGCGCACCTTGACCTGGCGGTTCGACGGGGCGCGGCCCGAGCCGTGGCAGACCGCACAGGGAACCTCGACGACGGCCCCCCGACCGGTGCAGGTGGGACACACCTGGGCGAGCGAGAACATACCCTGGTTGTCGTTCAACTGGCCCGACCCGTTACATCGGGTACAGGTCTTCATGGCGGTGCCGTCCTTGGCACCGGTGCCTCGACACGATCCACACGGAGCATCGCCGGGAACGTGGACCGAAGTGGTCACCCCATCGATGGCTTCGGCGAAGTCCAAGTGGAGGTAGGTCTCGATGTCGTCGCCACGTTGGGCTTGACGACCACGAGTCCTGCGACCGAAGAGTCCCCCGAAGAGGTCGCCGAGGTCACCCATGTCCTCCATGCGGAAGGTCTGGCCGCCCCCACCGGGGAAGCCACCAGGTCCGCCGAACCCTGCAGCTGCAGGGCCCATCTTGCGGACCTCGTCGTACTCCTTGCGCTTCTCGGGATCGCCCAGGACCTCGTAGGCCGAGGAGATCTCCTTGAAACGATCCTCCGAACCGGGGTTGGCGTCAGGGTGGTACTGCTTGGCCAACTTGCGGTACGCACGCGTGAGGTCCTTCTCGGTCACGTTCTCTGGAACGCCCAAGACCTTGTAGTAGTCCTTCTCGAACCACTCACGCTGAACGGCCACGTGTTACCCCTTCACCCTGCACATCGCTGGACGGAGCACGTGGCCCCTCCAGCGGTACCCCGATCGGAGCACCTCTTCCACGATTGTTCCCTCTTGACCCTCGTCGCCGGGGCCGTGCATGACCGCATCGTGCACCGTCGGGTCGAACTCGACACCGGTGGCATCGACGCGCTCTAAGCCTTCCTTGGCCAAGACCTCGAGCAGCTGGGCCCGAGCGGCCACCAGTGCCGTGGCCTCCGCCTTGGCGTCCTCGCCACTCTCCAAGTGGGTCTGGGCGAGGTCCAAGGTGTCGACGACGGCGAGCAACTTGGCGACCAGGTCACCGGCTGCTCGAGCGACGTCGTCTTGGTGGGTGCGAGCCACCCGCTTCTTGTAGTTCTCGAAGTCCGCCTGGAGGCGCTGGAGGGCGTCTCTGTACTGATCACGCTCTCGCTCAGCCTCGGTGCGGTCATCGGAGAAATCGATGAGGTCATCGTCGAGCGATGCCTCCCCGTCGACGAGGTCGTCGACGGGGGGCTCTTCGATCACGGGCTCGTCGCTCACTGCTCGTCCACGATCTCGGCGTCGACAACTTCGTCGTCGTCGATGGCGGCTTCACCAGGCTGCTGGCCCTGGGCCGTTGCCTGCTCGTAGAGCTTGGTCGAGAAGTCCTGGCTGGCCTTCAAGAGTCCGTCGGTGGCGCTCTTGATGGCCTCGATGTCGCTGCCCTCGAGGGCGCTCTTGACCGCGGCCACGGCTTCGGTCACCTTGGCCTTGTCCTCATCGGAGATCTTCTCGCCCTGGTCGGTGAGCAGCTTCTCGGTTTGGTAGACGAGGCTCTCGGCACCGTTGCGGACTTCCGCCTCCTCCTTGCGGCGACGGTCGTCTTCGGCGTGGGCTTCTGCGTCGCGCACCATGCGCTCGATGTCTTCCTTCGAGAGGTTGGACTCTCCGGTGATGGTGATCGACTGGGTCTTGCCCGTCGCCTTGTCACTGGCCGAGACGTTCACGATGCCGTTGGCATCGATGTCGAAGGTGACCTCGATCTGCGGCACGCCACGAGGTGCGGGCGGGATGTCGACGAGCTGGAACTTGCCGAGGGTCTTGTTGTACATCGCCATCTCGCGCTCGCCCTGAAGGACGTGGATCTCGACCGACGGCTGGTTGTCGTCTGCAGTCGTGAAGACCTCAGACCGCTTGGTCGGGATCGTGGTGTTGCGCTCGATGAGGCGGTGCATGACCCCACCCTTGGTCTCAATGCCGAGCGAGAGCGGCGTCACGTCGAGGAGCAAAATGTCCTTGACGTCACCCTTCAGCACACCGGCCTGGACCGCAGCACCGATGGCCACCACTTCGTCGGGGTTCACACCCTTGTGTGGGTCCTTGCCCGTCATGTCGCGCACCAGATCTTGGACGGCGGGGATGCGAGTCGAACCACCGACCATGACCACGTGGTCGAGGTCCTTCATGGTGAGTCCGGCATCCTTGATGGCCGCTTCGAAGGGGCCCTTGCAGGCAGCCACGAGGTCGGCGGTCATCTCGTTGAACATCGACCGGGTGAGCTTCAGGTCCAAGTGCTTGGGTCCATCGGCGGTTGCGGTGATGAAGGGCAGGTTGATCTGGGTCTCCTGCGTAGAGGAGAGCTCGATCTTGGCCTTCTCGGCCGCTTCCTTCAGCCGCTGGGTCGCCATCTTGTCCTGGGACAGGTCGACACCTTCTTGGTCCTTGAACGTCTTGACCATCCAGTCGATGATCTTGGTGTCCCAGTCGTCACCACCGAGGTGGGTGTTGCCCGAGGTGGACTTCACTTCGAAGACGCCGTCACCAATTTCGAGCACGGAGACGTCGAAGGTTCCACCACCGAGGTCGAACACGAGGACCGTCTGGTCCTGGCCGTCCTTGTCGAGGCCGTAGGCGAGGGCGGCTGCGGTCGGCTCGTTGATGATGCGCAGCACGTTGAGGCCGGCAATTGCTCCAGCCTCCTTGGTGGCGGTGCGCTGTGCGTCGTCGAAGTAGGCCGGCACGGTAATGACCGCGTCGGTCACGGTGTCGCCGAGGTAGGCCTCGGCGTCACGCTTCAACTTCTGCAGGATGCGAGCCGAGATCTCCTGCGGCGTGTACGCCTTGCCGTCGATGTCGATCGTCCAGTTGGTGCCGATCTCGCGCTTGACCGACCGGATGGTGCGGTCGGGGTTGGTGATGGCCTGACGCTTGGCCACCTCGCCAACGAGGACTTCACCGTTCTTGGCGAATCCGACGATGGATGGGGTGGTGCGACCACCTTCTGCGTTCGGGATGACGACTGGCTCGCCAGCTTCTAAGACGCTGACGACCGAGTTCGTGGTTCCGAGGTCGATGCCTACTGCCTTTGCCATGTTGCTTGCTCCTTCGTTGGTCCAGCACTGCTGCGAACCCTGAACCCCGCCACCGTGGCGTTCGTTCTGGAGACCATTGTAGCAAAGTTGATAGTGCTTGTGTCAACTTTTCTCGGTTTCTTCACTGAAGGTTGGAGAAATGCCAAATTTCAGAGAAAATCCGGGGGTATCGGGCGTCGAATCCCCTACGATCAGGCCAAAGGAGGCCCACCATGGCTGAAGATCACCCCGTCACGTTCACCAAGGGCGACCCAGAGACCGTGCTCGCTCCCCTCTCGGTGGAGCAGCGACACGTGCTCCAACAAGCAGGCACGGACATCGTGGCGCTGAAGGCTGCCGCTGCCAAGTGGCCAACGCTGCTTGAAGCATGGGCATCACTGGCGGAAACTGCAGCAGACCCCGTGGAGTCCTACGCCTACGCCCGAGTTGGCTACCACCGCGGACTCGACCAGCTCCGCCAATCCGGATGGCGAGGCTCAGGTGCGGTGAAGGCCAGCCACGAAGAGAACCTGGGCTTCCTCAGGTCCCTCAACGCACTCCGCAAAGCTGCAGAGGCCATTGGTGAAGAGGTGGAAGCCAAGCGGTGCGAACTCTTCCTCTACCAACTCGACGGGAAGTGGCAGGACGTCCTGTCGTAGGAATGACGAGGAACAGCGCTCTATCGATGACATCCAACGGCGACGTTCATCGCGTCGCACACCTCTGACATCCGCTCTGCCGAGAGCGTACCGATGCGCTCAACGAGGTTTCCGACACTGACGCTTTCGAGGGCGTCGAGGTTGATAGCCGTGAGGCGCCTAATCGGATCTCGCACTGGATCGAGTACCACTTCACTCACCAATGAACGAATGGTAGTCGTGCATGCGGCCACGACCACTTGTCGCCGAAGAGCAATCGCAATATTCCGGGACATCACCAGCACTGGACGACGACCGATATCTGGAAGCTCGCACCACCAGAGCTCCCCTCGCAGTGGCAAGTCGCTCACGCTCGAGCCGCGGCTTCACTAAAGGACGCAAGATCGCCCCATTCATCAGGTTCGTCAAAGGGATGTGCCTCGTATGCAGCTCTGTACGCAGCGTCGATTTCATCGTCGCGGGCCTGATGAACGAGTGCCCGCAGCGCTGCGTCCATGACGACCGAATCTTGGACCCCTTCGTGAAGGTGACGAGCTTGCTGAAGGAGTTGCTCATCCACCGTCGTGCTGATCCTCACTCGAGCCATGCCATAATTATGCCACATTTATGCTCCGATTCTCTGACAGGTTCTGTCCACAGATGATCTCGCATCGATTTTCAATGGAACTTGCTCCGAACTTTGCTCCAGAAAGTTCCTTTGGGATAGGACCGACAGATTTCTCGTCGGGCGGGCGTTCGCTAGCCTTCGTCTATGCCTGATCTGATCCTGCTCCGCCATGGCCAATCGCTCTGGAACGAACGCAACTTGTTCACTGGTTGGCACGACGTTCCCCTCACCGAACGGGGCCGGAGTGAAGCCGCGGCGGCGGGTCTCCTCCTCCGTGACGCCGAGGGCATCGACATCACCGTCGTCCACACCTCACTCATCAGTCGGGCCATCATCACCGCCCAACTCGCACTCGAGACCGCTGAGCGGTCGTGGGTGCCGGTGCGACGGCACTGGCGCTTGAACGAGCGCCACTACGGCGCTCTCCAGGGCAAGGACAAGAAGGAGACCCGGGAGCGCTACGGCGACGAACAGCTCCTCGCGTGGCGCCGTGGATTTGCCACCCCACCCCCGCCCCTCGACGCCGATGACCCCATGCAGGCTCGGTTCGACCCGCGGTACCGGGATGTGCCGGTCGATCTCCTGCCCTCAGCTGAGTGCTTGGCTGACGTCGTCGTTCGGGCGCTTCCTTACTACCACGACGCCATCGTTCCCGACCTGTTGGCTGAAGGTGCTCGTGGTGGTGCCGTCCTCGTCGTCGCCCACGGCAACTCGTTGCGCGCACTGCGGAAGTACCTCGACAACACCAGCGACGACGACATCGTCGACTTGGAGATTCCAACCGGAATCCCCTACCACTACCGCCTGAGCGACGACCTCTCGGTGGTTTCGCAGGGCTACCTCGGCGACCCAGAAGCAGCAGCGAACGCAGCTGCGGCCGTCAAGGCGCAAGCTGGCTGATCGCTGCGCTGAGGTCATGTGACGGCGGCCAAACACTCGACATCACCGTTCGACAGGTCCCACCCCACTGCCGTGCGTGCCTAACGTGGTTAAGTGCACGACACCTTCGGCGAACTCCAGCACCTGCCGCCAGCGCCTGACGCAGTCCGCCATCGCATCACGACTGCCACAGCAACGGACCTCCGTGCAGCACTGAATGCAATGGGTCTCGAAGCCCAAGATGTCGATGCCATCATCGCCAGCCTCGGTGATCTCAGGGCTTCCGAGGAAGCCGTTACCACCCTCGCTGCCATCGTCCACGCAACCCTCGCTGCGCACGACGATGAATCAGTCCCACTCCCTGGGTACTACGTCGATCCCCAGTGCTGCGACCTCCATCGCCTCCTTCCACTCGTGGCCCTCGCCATCTGCCACGACGACGACGAAGCGCACCTGGCACAGCGAGGAGTCCCGGATTCGGTGATCGCTGCCACCAGCAGGTCAACGGCGCTGCAAGTCACCCTCCATAAGCAGTTCCATGGCTCACTCGGCGTGCTCAGCGGTTGGTGGCAGCTCTACGGCCAACGTGGCGGATTCTTGGAAATCGGGGGCCTGCACTACCACCGCATCATCTTGGGGGAGAGTCCCCTCGGACCAGACCGGTGGCTGAGTGAGCTGGAGCAGGAGCGGTTCGGTCCGGGATACCGCGTCGGCGATGAAGCGGTGGCGATGCACATCCCCCACGGCGCAGATCTCTCCGACGAAGCGGTCACCGCTGCGATGGAGGAGGCTGGAAGCGTTGTTCGTCGATTCTGGCCGAGCGAGGGACGGCGGATCGTGTCGCTCCAAACCTGGATGCTCGATCGCCAACTCCGCTCCTACTTGGCCCCAGGGAGTCGGATCCTCCAGTTCCAGGAGCATTTCACCCCAACCGGACTGCATCGCCACGACACGCCGCTCACCATGCAGTTGCTCTTCGGCGCTCGCACCGCCGACCTCGACGCCGTGGCCCAACCAACGACGTTGCAGCGGGCGATCATCGACCTCGTACGCACCGGTCGTCACTCGCACTGGGAGATTGGGACCCGGATCTTGATCGATGGGAAGACCAGAGGGCATGAGTAGCTTTCTCACGGTTGGACATTCGAACGATTCGATCGAGGAGTTCGTGAATCGGCTCGGCCTGCATCACGTGAGTTCAGTTGCAGACGTTCGCTCCACTCCAATGAGCACGTTCGCTCCTCACTTCAATCGAGAGGTTCTCCGCATTTCGCTGAGGGAGCAGGGAATTCGGTACGCCTTCCTCGGGGCCGAGCTTGGAGCGCGGTCCGAGGACCCTTCCTGCTACGAAGGCGGTCGAGTGCAGTTCCGTCGCCTCGCAGCGTCCGAACGATTCGGTAGTGGGATTGTTCGACTCGAGTCAGCGAGACCTGAAGAAGTCATCGCCATCATGTGCACCGAAAGAGACCCCCTGTGCTGCCATCGCACCATCCTCGTTGCCCAGACCTTGGTCGAGCGAGGACATTCGGCAGAACACATCCTCGGCGATGGCTCCCTTGAGTCTCATGATTCGGCAATGCAGCGGTTGATCCTTGAGACGAAGGCCACACAGCGTTCGCTCCTTGAACCAGAAGATGAGCCACTGTCTCGAGCCCTTGCACTGCGAGAACGTGCCATTGCCTACGTTCGCGAGAGTCCGGCGTCCTCGACGGGAAGTGCTGGCTGAATCTCCACACGATCGACTGCGGGATTCGGCAGCAGCGCACTCGTTCAACACTGCTGCCACCGGCTATCTGTGGTGCAATTCTCCGAGGAGAAGGTGAATCTCTTCACGCTACCCATGCAACTTGCTCCTCCCTTTCGACCTCAAAAGCCGACAACCGGGCGCACGGAGCGCCCGGTTATCGTTGGGGAGGGGTTTGGGAACCGCTCGTGGCGCTAGAGAGCGTCGCTCCCACGTTCGCCAGTTCGGACTCGGACGACGGCTTCGACGGGGAGTACCCACACCTTGCCGTCACCGATCTTGCCGGTGGAGGCCGTCTGGACGATGAGGTCGACGATGGCGTCGCACTCGTTGTCATCGACGAGCACCTCCATGCGGAGCTTCGGGACGAAGTCCACCTCGTACTCCGCACCTCGGTACACCTCGGTGTGGCCACGCTGGCGGCCGAATCCTTGGACTTCGGAGACGGTCATCCCCGAGATGCCCGCCGTCTTCAACGCTTCCTTCACGTCGTCGAGCTTGAAGGGCTTGAGCACTGCGACAATTAGCTTCATGAGTTCGATCCTTTCAGAGTGGTGTGGTACTGGGCTGGCCTAGCGACCGAGCGAGGTGACTCGCTCAGCGAAGGTCTCGACGGGGAAGGCCTCTTCGTCGTGGATGGCGAGGTCACCAACCTCGAGCACCTCATCGGACTCACGCAGTCCTCGGCAGATGAACTTGGTCACCATGAACAAGATGGCGGACATGATGCCGGTGTAGACGATGATCCACACCGCAGCGAGGAACTGCTCCCACAGCTGGTGCATCGAGCCGGTGTAGAAGTAGCCACCGACCGAGAAGGAACCGCCACCGGAGAAATCGCTGCCCTTGCCGTACTCGGTCATGCCCGGGTCGGCGAAGAGGCCGACCATGAGACCACCGAGGAGTCCGGCGATGCCGTGGGTGTAGACGACTCCGAGGGCGTCGTCCACCTTGGAGAACGGACGGATCTTCGGGAGGTAGTTCCAGGCGAACCACACGACCGAGGAGGCGATGAGGCCGACGAGCATGGCGCCCCAGCCGTTCATCCATCCAGCCGATGGGGTGATGGCCACGAGGCCCACGATCATGCCGTTGATAGCTCCGAGGAAGGTGGGCTTCTTCTGCTTCGAGAGGAACATGTCCATGAGCACCCAGGTCATGAGGGCAACTGCGGTGGCCACGTTGGTGTTGAGCACGGCCGCTGCAGCGTCGGCACCGGCGTAGAAGGGGTCACCACCGTTGAAGCCGTTCCAACCCATCCACAAGATGCCAGCACCGACGGCCACCATCATGAGGTTCGAAGGGACGGCGTGGCCACGGTCACGCTTCAGGCGTGGACCGACGATGGCGGCACCGACGAAGCCCGTCACACCAGCTGCCAAGTGGATGACGTACCCACCGGAGTAGTCAACGGCACCCTTCAGGGCGAAGAAGCCACCGCCCCACAGGAGACCAGCGTTGATGCAGTAGACGAAGGTGATCCACAGCGGCACGAAGACCACCCAGGCCCGGAACTTCATCCGACCGAGCAGCGATCCGAGGAAGAGCAGCGGGGTGATGGCCGCGAACACCACTTGGAAGTACATGAGGGTCGCGGTCGGGAAGTGCCACGGCACGAGCGTCTGCGCCTGCGCACTGGCCTGAGACTGCAGGGCCGTGTGGCTGACGGTTGGCCACGGCGTGCCGATCATCGCCGAGAAGATTCCCGACTTCTGACCGAACAGGTGGGTGAACGTCGTGGGGAAGGCCATGTTGTAGCCCCACAGCACCCACACGATGAGCGTGATGGCGAATCCACTGAAGGCCATCATCATGGTGTTGACGATCCACTTCTTCTGGATCAGTCCGCCGTAGAGCACGGCGATGCCTGGCAAGCTCATCAGGCCGACGAGCGTGGCGGCGACGAGCTGCCACGTGTTGTCTCCTGCGTTCAGCCAGGAGGGATACGGCAAGTTGGTTGCGGCTAGCACCCTGGTGTCTCCATTTCTGTCTCGGTGTTGCTCAGAGATGGCGACGACATTGGCGCCCTACCCGATTGGGTTGTCCAATTGTGGTCGGCGCAGATTTCTCGGCTGTCGCTTGCGTGTTACGACTTCGTGAACGGCCCTACCGCTTGTGTCGCACCATGGTGAGCCCATCTCCAATGGGCAAGATGGTCGACTCGGTCCTCGGGTCAGCGGAAACGTGGTCGTTGAACCGCCGGATGATCTCGGTTGATTCATTGGTGTCTGCAGGATCGGTCACCGCGCCGTGCCAGAGCACGTTGTCGATGAGGAGGACGCCGTTCGGAGCCAATCGCGGCACGATGGCTTCGTAGTAGTCGTGGTAACCGGGCTTGTCGGCGTCGATGAATGCGAGGTCGAAGGTGGGCTCGAGCGGGAGCGCAGCCAAGGTCTCAGTCGCAGGGGCAATCACCAGCGTGATCTGATCGGCAATGCCGGCACGCTCCCAGTGGGTGCGACCAATGGCCGTCCACTCTTCGCTCACGTCGCAGCAGAGCAGGTGGCTCCCCTTCCCCATACCGCGAACGAGCTGCAGCGCGGAGTAGCCGGTGAAGGTCCCGACCTCAACGGCACGCTTGGCGCCGAGCAGCGAGGCGAAGAGTTGCATGAAGCGACCTTGCTCGGGAGCAATCTGCATCCCCGAAACACCACCGAGGGCTTTGGTCGTCTCGATGAGGGACTGCTCGATCTCGTCCAGAGAATCCTGGTGGGCCAAGAGGTAGTCCGAAACGGCATCGGTCAACAGGAAGGACTTCGGGGCCATGACATCTCCTTCGGTACGTGGCATCAGTCTGACCGATCACCACTGAGTCGGCGGTAGGTTCCGGGCATGGATCTCGAAACCGCCCTCACCTTCGCCGCTACTCGCCGCAACGCGGTGCTCACGACGCTCCGTCGTGACGGCCGACCACAGCAGTCGGTCATCTTCTACGTCGCCAACAACGACCGCTTCACCATCTCGGTGACGGCCTCTCGGGCGAAGACGGCGAATCTCCGCAGGGACCCTCGAGCGGCGCTGTTCATCCCCGGGGATGGACCCTTCGAGTGGGTGAGTCTCGACGGCACGGTCGAGCTCTCAGCGGTTGCCGAAGATCCCCACGACGCGGTCGCCGATGCCCTCGTCGACTACTACCGCACTGGCACCGGTGAGCACGAGGACTGGGAGGCCTACCGAGCGGCCATGGTCGCTGATGGTCGCCTCCTCGCCACCTTCACCGCAACGGCAGCAACTGGCATCCTCCCTGACTGACGCAACACTGGTGAATCCTCGCTAGCGTCAGCGCCATGGATGCCACCACCACTGCAGCAACGATCGCCGGTCCCATTGGATCCCTCGGAGCCGGTTTCTACTTCTCCCCAACCTCCAAGCCCATTGCTGATGCCATTGGCATGAACACCGGCTTCCTCTACGGCGCAGGTCGTGGCGGCATGATCGCCGATGCCTCGGTCGAAGAAATTGAAGAGATCTTCTACTTCTTCAAGACCGGCTTCATCGCTGGTCTCGTGAACGGTGGCCGTGCCGCGGCCAGCGAGGCCGACATCATGGCCGCACACCTCCAGAGCATCACCGACTACGCCGAAGCCCACTTCGCTGGTGTCGACGCCGACGTGCTCTCTGCATTCGCCGCAGCTGCAGAAGCCGTCGTCGAGGCAGTGCCGGCAGGCCACTACCCGATCTTCGATGGCTACGCCGCCGTCACCGCTCCCGAATCCCTCGTCGCAGCTGCCTACCTCGCCGTCGTGCAGCTCCGGGAGCTGCGTGGTGGCGTCCACACCGATGCCGTGAAGGACGGCGGGATGGCACCACAGACTGCTTGCCAGTTCGATGGAACCGAGTACTCCTACCCCATGCACGGCTGGGGCGAAGAGGAGAAGGTGGAGGCCTCCGACGAGATCCTGGCCCTCCGAGCACGCATCGAAGAGGCGACGACCGCGAAGATGGCCGAGTACCTCGCCCCGCTCAGCGACGCACAGCGCCAAGCCCTCGTCGATGGAGCACAAGCGATGCAGGCGGCCTTGGCGTAACCAAGGCCACAGTGGCCGTACGCAGGTGCGGCGCAACTGCATGGTTCGACGAAGCAGGCTGACCACCGAAGCGGTGGTCGCCTCCTCCTGAGCGTTGACGGAGAACTACTCCGCTTCGGGAGCAGGTGCTTCAACCTCAGGCTCTGCCTGAGCCGGTGCACCAGCACCCACGGGCTCGAGCAAGGACTGCTCGAAGACCTGGGTGATGTCCATGACGCGGACGTCTTCACGGCCGTTGGCCTTGACGGCGTCGTCGATCATGATCATGCAGAACGGACAGGCAGTGGAGACGATGTCGGCACCGGTGCCGAGGGCTTCCATGGTGCGGTCCATGTTGACGCGCTTGCCGATGTTCTCTTCCATCCACATGCGAGCGCCACCGGCACCACAGCAGAAGCCCTTCTCACGGCAACGGCCCATCTCAACCTGGGTCACACCAGGAATGGCGTTGAGGAGCGAACGGGGCTCGTCGAACACACGGTTGTGACGACCGAGGTAGCAGGGGTCGTGGTAGGTGACGGTGCCCGAGTAGCTCGTGCCCGGCTTCAGCTTGCCGGCACGGTAGAGGTGGTCGACGAGCTCTGCGTGGTGGACGACTTCGAAGTCACCACCGAGGGCTGGGTACTCGTTCTTGATGGTGTTGAAGCAGTGCGGGCAGGAGGCCACGACCTTCTTGACCTTGGCACCCTGCATCGTCTCGATGTTGGCCTTGGCCATCTCTTGGAAGAGGTACTCGTTGCCGACGCGTCGAGCCGGGTCACCCGAGCACGACTCCTGTGGGCCCAAGATGGCGAACTTGACGCCAGCACGGTGGAGGGTGCGGGCAACCGACTCGACCTGCTTCTTGCCGCGGTCGTCGAAGGCACCAGCACAACCAACCCAGTAGAGGTACTCCACGTCTTCGGGGATCTCGCCGTCGATGACGGGAACTTCGAAGTCGAGATTCGCCGTCCACTCGAGGCGCTTGGACTGACCGAGGCCCCACGGGTCGCCCTGGTTCTCCAAGTTGCGAAGGAAGAGGCCAGCTTCTGAGGGGAAGCGGGACTCCATGAGGACTTCGTAGCGACGCATGTCGATGATGGCGTCGATGTGCTCGATGTCGACCGGGCACTGCTCAACACAGGAACCACAGGTGGTGCACGACCACAGCACGTCAGGGTCGATCACGGTGCCGACCAACGTGCCGAGCTCGATCTCTTGACCCTCGTCAGACTTCTCGGCGAGGAGGCGGTTGGCCTGGGAGAACATGTTGTCGCGGAGCCCCATGATGAGGAGCTTCGGGCTGAGGGGCTTCTCGGTGTTCCACGCTGGGCAGACCGACTGGCAGCGACCGCACTCGGTGCAGGTGGCGAAGTCGAGCATCTGCTTCCAGGTGAAGTCCTCGATCTTTCCCACACCGAAGACGGTGTCCTCGGTGACGTTCTCCATGTCCATGTCCGGGGTCTTGTCGAGGCCACCGAGGGCACGGGGACGACGGGACATACCAATGTTGATAGGGGCCAAGAAGATGTGGAGGTGCTTGGAGTAGGCCACGAAGACCAAGAACCCGGTGATAACCGCCACGTTGGCCAGCAGCAAGATGGTCTCAAGCGCAGAGTTGACCGATGCTCCGAGCGGACCCATGACAATGGCCAAGCCCTTGGAGGCAAACGCCCAGTTGGTGGTGGCAGCCTGGAATTCAGCAATGGAGTGTGTTCCCTTGCTGATCGACTGGAACGGGAAGTGGCCGGTGTTCACCTGAGCGGCTCGGTAGCCGAGGAGGGTGACGATTACGAGGCTAATCATGAGGAGGACGAGCCAGGCAGCGCCGGTGTGGGAGCCGTAGAAGCGGGACGAGCGGTCCTTGCGCTTCGGGTCGTTCTTCAGGCGGATGACCGAGAACACGCCGAGGGACACGAGCACGGCAACGGCGAAGAAGTCCTCGAGGAAGCCAATGGCTGGCCAGGTGCCAATCAGGGGGATGTGGAAGTCCCGCTGGAAGAGGGCACCGTAGGCCTCGATGATGGTGAGGAGCAGGACGGTGAAGCCCCACATGGTGAAGAAGTGGGCGATGCCGGGAACGGTCCACTTGAGGATCTTCCGCTGACCGGCGACTTCGACGATCTCGGCTTCAGCCTTCTTGGCGAAGCCTTGGAAACGACGAGGAGCAGGCTGGCCAGAGCGGATGAGTTGGCTCAGCCAGAAGAAGCGGCGACCGGCAATCGCGAAACAGGCGATCGAGATCCCAAGTCCGAGGATGATCCTGATGAGCACAGCGCCTCCGTGGAAGTGAGCCGGTTTCCCGGCGGTTCAGGTGAAACGGTCTACTTGAAGTTCTCTGAGTAGCGGCTCGGGGTTGGGCCCCACTGGTTCTTGTACTTCGAACCGAGCTCGCCGGAGCCGTAGGGCTGGTCGGCGGGCGTCGTCATCTCAAAGAAGGAAATCTGGCCGATCTTCATCCCCGGGTAGAGGGTGATGGGCAGGTTGGCCACGTTGGAGAGCTCCAAGGTCAAGTGCCCATCCCAACCAGCGTCGACGAACCCGGCGGTCGAGTGAATGAGGAGGCCGAGGCGACCCAGGGAGGACTTGCCCTCGAGGCGTGCGACGAGGTCATCGGGGAGCTTCACGCGCTCTGTGGTGGAGCCGAGGACGAACTCTCCGGGGTGGAGGATAAGTGGCGTGTCGGGACCGACGTCGACCAATTCAGTCAGGTCCTCTTGGTCCTCTCGCACGTCGATGACCCGCTGGGTGTGGTTGCGGAAGAGCCGGAAGTACTGGTCGACGTGGAGGTCAACCGAGGATGGCTGGATGCACCGTTCGCCGAGGGGATCGATTTCGATCCGGCCTGAGGCGAGGGCTTCTTTGATTGAGCGGTCTGAGAGCACCATGCGATCCCACGTTAGTAGGCCTCGGCAGGTCCTTCAGCGTTCATCGCTCGCTCCCACCACTCCTCACCACGTGGTCAGTGCCAGCCAGATGACCATGGCCACGAGCGTGAGAGCAGCAGCCCGGTTGAAGGCTTGAGCGAAGGAGGGCACCGCCAGGCGATCCCGGAGGGCCACACCGGAGAGTCCCCACAGCAGCGTGGAGGGAATGCAGAGGATGGTAGCCCCGAGGGCAACTGCGAACGCCGAGGCAATCGGAAATCCCCCGTGGGACTTCACGACGAAGAGACCTGCGGTCGTGAGGGACATCGAGATCGCCTTGGGATTGATCCACTGGTAGAGGAATGCACCACCCATGCCGTGCATCGGTGCAGCACTCGAGAGGTGGTCAGAACTCCAGAGCTTCCAGGAGAGCCAGGTGAGGTAGCAGAGGCCAATCACGTCAATCCCCGACGCCAGACCCGGCACGGCGTGGACCAGACCACCGATCCCGAGACCACAGAGGAGCACTTGGAACCCCCATCCCGAGGACACACCGATACCGGTGCGGGCCGCTGCGCCGTGACCCTTCAGGAGTCCGACGTTCATGAGCATCAAGTTGTTCGGACCCGGGGTGACGGTGGCGACGATGACGTAGAGAACGAAGGCACCGGGGTTGAGGAGGAGGTGAGCCACGACAGGAGGCTAGAGCCACGCTCCCGGTACTCCTCCAAATTCCGCCCTACGCTTGGAACATGCTGAAGGCCTTGCTGTTCCTCGCCCTCGTCTTCCTCGTCTTCGCCCTCATCTCCACCATCGTGGGGTTCTTGGTTGGCGTCGTGTGGATGATCATCAAGTGGGGCATCGTGATCGCACTGTGCCTCGCGGTGTTCCGCCACTTCACCAAGCAGAAGGCCTAAGCAGCGCAGGCTTCAGCGATGCGCTGAATGGACCGAATACGGTCGGCGACGTCGTAGACCCGGGTCGACACCATGATCTCGTCGGCGCCCGTGCGTTCCACCAGGGCATCGATGCCCGCTTTCACGGTTGCTGGCCCACCGATGATGTGGCTCGATGCCGCTGCGTTGATGAGCGCTTCTTCTGCTGCGGTGAAGGGATAGGCGGCCGCCTCCTGCGGTGAAGGGAACTGTGCGGGCTTGCCCGTCCGGAGCAGCAAGGTGGCGAGCCGAGAGGGAATCGCCAACTGCTCAGCTTCGGCATCGCTGTCGGCGCAGAGAACCGTGGCCGCCACCATGACCCGAGGCTCTCCGAGGAGGAAGGACGGGGTGAAGTTCGACCGGTAGAGGCTGACGGCGGCATCGAGGAGATCTGGGGCGAAGTGGTAGGCGAAGGCGAAGGGAAGACCGAGGTGCGCTGCCAAGGTGGCGGAGTAGGTCGATGACCCGAGCAACCAGATTTCTGGGAGGAGGTCCTTGCCAGGCATCGCGAGGACTTGGGATGTGCCGGTGAAATACGAGACGAGCTCCACAACGTCTTCAGGGAACCGATCCGCGTTTCCTCGCCCCAGAGCCCGGGCGGTGCGCTGATCTGTTCCAGGTGCTCTGCCCAACCCCAAGTCAATGCGGTGGGGGTGGAGGGCTTCCAAGGTGCCGAACTGCTCGGCCACGACCAGTGGGGCGTGGTTGGGTAGCATGACTCCCCCAGAACCGACACGAATGGTCGAAGTCTTGGCTGCCAAGTGCGCAAGGAGGACTGCTGGAGCGGAACTGGCCACACCTGCCATCCCGTGGTGTTCAGCCACCCAGCAGCGGTGGTAACCGGAAGCTTCTGCGGCTTGCACCATGGCCACGGACTCCTCAAGTGCCTCGCCAGTGGTCTTCCCACTTCCAACCGTTGCCAGTTCGAGGATTGAAAGTTGCGCCATGTGGCGAGGTTAACGGTGGGCCAGAGTTCGAGGTGCTACGTACTTGCGAAGAGAGAGCCTTGCTAGCTTCATGAAATTGGGTAAGATAATTAGAAAGTAAGAAAATCTGAACACTCTCACGAAGGCTGCTCACCATGACATTGATCACCATTCGAGCGAAGGGGCAAGTGACAATCCCCGAGGAGGTTCGGCGGTCCGCTCGAATCGTCGAGGGAGACCTCTTTGAAGTTGAGATCACCGAAGATGGCCTCCTCCTCCGACCGAAGCGCGTCATTGACGGAACCCAGGCGTGGTTCTGGGATGCGGCATGGCAAGCGGGAGAACATGAGGCGGACGAAGATCTCCGAGCTGGTCGAACCACTCAATTCAGTTCCGCTGAAGAGATGATCAACGAACTCCAGGGTCTCGCGACTCTATAAGCCAGAGTGCCAACCTACGAATGGGTCCGTCGCTTTCGGCGGGACTTCATGGACCTGACTCCAGAACAACAGCGCCTCTTCCTGCAGGCAGTAGTTCAGTTCGTCGAAGATCTGGCAGAGGCCAAGGGATTCCGAAAGGGCCTTCGCGTGAAAGGCGTTCAAGGTGCTCCGGGGGTTTTCGAAATGACTTGGGCGAATGATGGAAGGGCCACCTTCGAATATGGGCCACCACTCGTTGAAGGCCAATCCCACATCATTTGGCGGCGCGTCGGCACCCACGTGATCTTCACCGCCCCATAGGTCACCATGCCAGTCCGCCCAACGGGACGTTCAATCAGCCCATACAGCGTGCAATCGTGAACAAGCCCCTGGGAATCATTGAACGATCGGGTGAATTGCCATCGATCGACCACTTTCGCGCTCCCACTCGGCCAATCCGCAAGGGGTACCGCTGGCGCTGTGTTTGCCAAGCGGTAGTAACCTAGAACTTTGTGGATCCCCGATCCACGACACGCGGGTGTAGTTCAGAGGTAGAACATCAGCTTCCCAAGCTGAGAACGCGGGTTCGATTCCCGTCGCCCGCTCCAAGTACAAACGCTCGAAACCTCAGTAGTTACAAGGGTTTTGGTCAATCCTGCGGAGACCTCGAGTCACCTGCAGTGTCCTCCGTGAAGCGCCCAAAAGCGCCCATTTCGGGGGTCGGAGCGCCCCTGAAGCGCCCGTGAAGCGCCCGCCGAGGAGCCTCATCGCTCCCTCCGCCAAACTCCTCCGGATGCAGATCTGTACACCCCGAGGTGCGTCACTCTGGGCGCTTCGAAGCGCCAGCCGGGCTGGCGCCGACACCCTCGCCCCACGTTTGACACGTGGGAAAGCCCTCCCTTTCGCATGCGAACCCTGATTTCGCTGCGCAGCCGGACGATTGGGATCCTGACACCATGACTAGCGGAAGCTCCAAGATGCTGTGGTGGGTTGAACAGCGCGGTCAGCGATTTGTGACCGCTTCCGCTATTTCACAGACGCACCACTAGGTGGATGCAAACAACCAAGCAAGGTTGCGTCGCGAGACTTTTGGAATGGCATATGCACTCGTCACAGTGAATCAGTCTGATCGTCACAGTCTGCATCTATCGGTTTGGGAAATGAGCGTGATCCGAGACGAAATGTTTCGGCGTAACGCGCTGTCATGCGAATACCAGCCAACCGTTTCGGTTCGGCCAAGATTGCCGAGAGCGATTCCAGCTTACAAACTTGCATCAGTGGAAGGCTGGCGGATCACACCTCGCGAGATCTCGGTTTCACTCACTGCGGTAGATATGAACTCCGCGAAAGCGGCTGACGGACCTCTTTGGAGTCGATGGATTCAATTCCTCACCTGTGCGCAGACGCGTGGTGGATTCACGAGCGGCTAGGGCCATTCTTATACGAGCACCACGTGGCTGGGGCGAGGAGGTATGTGAGGGTACGGAGCCAGACCACTTCTGGTCAATTGCTCGACTGTCGCCTTAAGCGTCACCTGCCCGGCAACGAGGCGATCCACGAAGGACTCCAGATCTTTGCGAACAGCCAAGTCTGTGATGATCGGCAAAACAATTTCCTTAAGGTCATCCTCCGTCACTTCGGCGAGACCGTCTGATCCACGACTAAAAGCGCGTGCTTGCACGCTGAACGCCTCTGAACAGAGTCCCGCCAGCACGTCGACGAGGCGCTCGTCCTCAACTTTCATCCGGTGGAAACCATTCGTGACGACGGTATTGGAGTCGCTCCCGGCCACGAACCATTTACCGACCGAACCCCAAATACCTCCGACAAATACGTCGCCCGGATCTGCAAGATGTCTAGCGCGCGCTGGTAATTGCCAGCCTCTCATTTCGACAGAGGAGTAGATTCCAGGGCCCGTGTCTTGGATCTCGATATACCGGTAACGAGTTCCCGCATTGCGATTTCCAACCTCTACACTAGACATCTGGGGAACAACGGTTAGTACATCACCTAGCCTGAAATGATCCACTGCTTTAATCTGATTTCGAACTTCAGCAACCTTCTTGGAATAGCGCTTGGGATCGATACAGCGAATTGGGTCCGACAGTACTTCCTTGATGGAAATGCAGTGAGCAATATCACTATCTGCAGCCGGGACGGCTCCTGCCAACCACGGGAAGCGTTCACCGGATTTACTCGCGCGCAGTCGAGCGAGTGATCCTTCGAAATCAGCGTCAAGCATGGGTTCATTGTCAATCCCCAGAATTACCGTGCCGTCTTCTTCATCCCTTACAAATAGAGGGGTTGCCTTCTTCTGCCCAACATCCCAACCGACACGTTCGATCAGCTCGATCGCAATTGGATAGTCCTCAGTGTCTGTACTGCTTTCAAGGGGGGTCGCTCGACGCTCCAGAAGCAGAACCGAAGCCGACACATCCGCACCTGAGGTCTTGAAAGTGAAGCGGGGGAAACTGATGATGGCCGCTAGGTATGTCTCACGAAGCATCCACTCCCGCATGACTGCGAATCTGTCGCGTCTATTCCCCAGGTAGCCGTTTGGAACGATGATCGCCACACGACCTCCATCCTGCATCGCCTGGCGAACGCAGGCCTCGAGGAACAAAATTCCCTTCTCTTGAGACTTGAGCAGCTTTTCGGTCTTCTCCCACTCCTGAGTGTCAGCATTTCGCTTCCACTCATACCCAAGATCAAATAGGCCTAGGACCTCTGGGTTCTTTTCGACGATCTTCGAGCCAAAGGGTGGATTACAGATGAGCAAGTGATAGCGGCCTTTCAGGCCGCTCTTAGTCTTGCGAACGCAGAAATCACCTTCAATATTGGCAAGGGTATCCTCAACAAGGATCGTGGTGTTGTTGGCACTATGCAATAGCTTGTTGAGTTCAGCAACCTGAACGGCTGTTTCCGAAAGGTCGGCACCAAAGAGTTGGGGTTTCATGCCTCCACTCCCGTAAACACGATCTGCGGCCGCCATCAGGAAGTCGCCCGACCCGACGGCAGGATCCTTTACGAGCTCGGCAGCACGCGGGTTTGCGAGCTCAACGATGTATTCGGTGAGCGGAGTGGGGGTAAAATATTGTGCCATGTCCCACTTGTACAGATCACGCGCAAAACGCATGAAGAAGTCCTGCATCGCCGAGTGGCTGGCAGCTGAAATGCACTGCGGGGCAAGCAACTCCAAGGCAGATCCGAGAGCTTCGGGTGACAATGCAAGCTCATCGGGGAGCGGGCGACGCAAGCTTGACCCCCAATATGCCGATACTGTCTCGAGCAGTCTGTCAAAGCGCTCCTTGCCTACGTTGATATCGATTCCAAGGCCCAATGTGTCTTGAATTTCGAGGGGCATATCTGGATTATCCACGTGCATGCGCTCGTCGTACAACTTGGCAAGCAACAACATCAAGATGACGTCATATCGGTCATGCTTGGCCACACCCGCCGCATGCAGCGTGTCGTCGATTCGATTGAACAATCCAACCAAAGAGGGGCTCTGCTGTAACTTTCGATAGGTTAGTTTCGGATTTCCTTGGAACTTCTCGCCTCTCGCTGGAAGGGCAGCAAGGTAGCCCTCATGGGTGTTCTTTCGTCGGTCCTGCCAGAACACGCGTCGGTCCACATCATCCCAGTAGAAGGCGAGACAGCCAGGAGGACCGAATGCCAGTAGCGGCTCTACCTGCGTTTCCTTGGCTTTCTTGGCTGCGCTGTTGTCGCGCTTGATCTCTCCGAGGATGATGCAGTGCTTGACGCGATCCTCAACCGGGAGTGCGCGAACGAACTTTGCTGGCTCATCGGTTATCGCCAAGTCGGCACGGAGACTATTGCGGCCCCCGTTGCCGAGCCGCCGCACAATAGGCTCGATAAGGATGTGCTCGGGATCGTAGCCAAGAGAGAGCAAATGGTGGATGGCGTCGACGCGACGCGCCTCTTCACTTGGCGTCAACCCATCCTTAGTCCGCCCACTGACCTTAAGTCGACCGCGAACGGGACAAACCAACGAGAGACCGGGCGCTTCAGCAGAATTTCCTTCAGAGACTGCCTGGCCAGTGAGAGATGCAGCTTCGTCAAGGTCAACCATAAATTCCTCCATCGTGCTGTGCAAGTCTACATGATTACACCCCGTTGGATAGAGATTCTACATTGCCATGGACCCAAGAGGCGGGTCCCCTTCTTGATCTGACGAATAGAAAAGTTTGACCACCCCTCCTCGAATCTCACGAGGCCGTCAGGCCTCGCCGTGGCCGCTGGGCGCCCCAGCGCCCTGCGGGACCACGGACCTGATGATCCAGAATTCAGAAAATCCCAGCTGTTGATGCCAGCCTGACGAAGGGCGGATTCAACCGGTGAGCGCAACGAGCTCGGCGAGCTTCTCCGATGGTGTCATGAATTGAAGTGTCTCGCGAGGCCGGCCGTTCAGGCTCCGCTGGATGCGCTCCAAGTCCTCAGCTGA
>Ga0208746_1000015_pt1 | contig 92792 bp, 51 predicted proteins | sample CryBogCBH15Jun09_FD_184623 | JGI IMG/M metagenome (GOLD analysis project Ga0208746, IMG submission 184623) | Freshwater microbial communities from Crystal Bog, Wisconsin, USA - CBH15Jun09 (SPAdes) | ecosystem: Environmental > Aquatic > Freshwater > Lake | place: Crystal Bog, Wisconsin, USA... | reverse complement strand
GGATGCTCACCATCCTCGATGAGTACACCCGAGAGTGCCATGTGCTGCGAGCAGATCGCGCTCTCAAGAGCGGGGATGTCCTGGAGTGGATGAGCCGGGCGATCCAGCAGCATGGAGCCCCGGCCTGCTTGGCTACTTCGGCAATGGCATCTGCATTGAACCCCTTTGCATCAACCTGCGAGGCGACCCCCTCGTACTCCGCCAGAGGGATGCGTGCTTTGTACATGATCCACTCGCCGATGCCAGGGTAGGCTCCGCCCTTCCATTCCCCACCGAGTTTGGAGTAGAGACCCCAGTGAACGAACATGCCGAACTTGGCCTCCCTCCACCAAGAAGTGCGTTGATTCTGTTCGGCGGAAACGCCGCCTGTAATCGGCTCCTTGAACGTGTCGGGCGCTTCGACGGCGGCATGAAGAGACATTGTGAAGGTCAAGAAAAGGAGGGCGAGGAGGGGGTTTTTCATTTTTAAAGGGATAAGCTAAGGAGAGACGGGGAGTCAGGGAGCCATCCCTTTTTTATTCTTGGTTCGGCTCGCAATGACTCTCCGTGCTGTCAGACCAGCATCGCTGCAATCGACGGTCTTCACCTCGGCATCGCTCTTCGCCAGCCAGGGACGGGCGTCCGGGGTGAGGCGTGAGACGCTCACATTCTTGAGTTCAATTCCATCGGCATGTCGGATGAAGAATGCGTATCCAGGTGTATTTCCGAACATGTCCGATTGAGGATAATCGCCCTCCTTTTCGACTGGCGCTTCGGGCAACTTGTAATCTCCCCCCGGCATCTCAAAGGAGCTGTCGGAGATGGAAACATCCCGAATCTTGGATCCGGGGATACCTCCGATGGTGCAGGAAGGACCTTTTGTTTCATTGAAGATGCCGCTAGCGTGCATCCGTTTGATGGTGATTCCCTCAATGGATCCGACGGGTCGGTCACCGGGGGTAAGATCCTTGGCCCCGTGATTCCCCTGGCGATGTCCTAACCTTATGAACAGAGGTTGCCCGGCATGATCCACCTTCAGATCCTCGACGAGAATGTCGTGGACTTGGGAGCCATCCACCGAAGCGATCACGAGGGCACCGTATCTGGCATAAGAGATGGTGTTATCGCGAATCACAACATGGGAGACCGGTCCTACGGTTGCCGTGCCTAGTTTGATTCCATTCGCATGCCAGGAAAAAATCTTATTTCCCTCGATAAGAATGTTCTGAAGTCCCCTCGGGAGATGCGACTTGAGACAGATGCCGTCATCCTCGCACCGGATATCGCAGTTGCGGATGATGACATTGCTGCAATCGCAAATATCCATCCCATCGAGGTTGAAGGTATCGGGCGGCGCATCCACCGTCACATGATCCAGAAGAACCTGATCACACTCCCGGTAGACTTGCGTCCACATACAGGGATTGAGGAAAGTGACGTCACGCACGGTGACATCCATGCTGCCAAAGACGCGCAGGAGAGAGGGGCGCAACTTCTCAGTGCTGGGTCCGCTGATCTCCTTGGACAGATGCATGTTCCGACAGTTTCCATCGATCACCCCCTCTCCTTCGATGAGAAGCCCGTTCGCATTATAAGCGTAAAGCAGGCTGCGGCACATGGCGATCTCAGGGGAATTTGGAGGAAGCAGGACAGGGTAATCAGCGATATCAGGACTGCCGAGAAGGACGGCACCTTTCTCCAAGCAAAGAGTCATCTTGCTGTACAATTCCAACGGCTTGGTAAGGAAGATGCCTGAGGAGAGAACAACCCTGCCGCCCGTGCCGGAGCAGAGATCAATCGCCTTCTGGAGAGCCTCGGTATCGAAGGTGACTCCATCGCCTTTGGCTCCGTAGGAGCGGGGGTCAAGATCGCACTTCGCCGATGTTTGAGATAGTTGGGAGGAGGTCGCGTTGGTTGCTCCGGCTTGGAGCAAGGAAGAGGAGACTGTCATAAGTCCCACCGAGACACAGGCAGCGATCAAGCGATGGGGAACAGGTCGAAGCATCTGCTTGTTGGCGCGCTTGTGGGATTATGGTCCCCGAAAACTCACTGAGCCGTACAGCCGTTGGTCTGAACGTTGGCATCCACCTGAAAGAGCCAAGGACGAATGTCCGGTGCAACACAGGTGACCTTGACATTATCAAATAACACGTCGGCATGGCGGATGAAGAAGGCGTATCCGGGTGTATTTCCGAACATGTTTGACTGAGGATAAGCGTTCTCTTTCTCTGGAGGTGTGCCCGGCATTTTATTCATGCCTCCGGGCATTTCAAAGGAGCAGTCTTTCAGGATCACGTTCTTGATCGGCACGCCGGGGATGCCGCTGATTGAGCAGGAGGGATAGTTGTCCAGATTTGTCTCCTTGACATGCATCCCCTTAATCACGACGCCGTCGATGGAGCCAACAGGATGTTTGCGAGGTTGGACGGCACCGTCGTTTTTCTGACGATCGCCAAGACGTATGTAGAGCGGTTCCCCGGCATGGCTCATTTCTAGATTCTCCACGAGTATGTCCTTCATCACGGAACCATCCACAGAAGCGATGTTCAGGCCGGCGTATTTCGCGAAGTCGACAGTGTTGTTACGGAAGATGACATGGGAGATCGGACCGACAGTCGCTGAACCGAATTTGATCGCATTAGCCCTAAAGCAGGTGATTCGGTTATTTTCAACAAGAATATTGGCTAGCCCCCTGTCATTGAAGCTCTTCAGACAGACGGCGTCGTCCTCGGCTTTCACATCACAGTTGCGGATCACGACGTCGTGGCAGTCGCAGACATCGATGCCGTCAAGGTTGTAGCAATTCGGCGGGGCATCAACCGTGATATGGTCAAGGAGGAGGTTGTCGCATTCGAAGTAGATCTCCGTCCACATGCAGGGGTTGCGAAGAGTGATGTCTTTTAGGGTGAGATCCTTGCAGTTAAAAATGCGTAGGAGAGAAGGCCTCTCTTTTTCGTTGCCGCACCTGCGGGCATGCTCGTCGATATTCATCTTGAGGCAGTTGCCGTCAATCGCACCCGCACCTTCAATAGTCAGACCATCGGCATTCGTGGCGTAGAGCAAACTCCGACAGAGGGAAGACGGAAATCCGGGCTTCTTGGGGAGTCTGACAGGATAATCAGCAATATCGGGACTGCCCATAAGAACCGCCTCCTTGTCGATATGAAGGGTCATGTTTCCATGGAGTTCAAGTGGTTTTGTGAGGAAGGTGCCAGAGGAGAGAACGACTCGCCCTCCGGTGCTCGCACAGGCGTCGATCGCCTTCTGGAGAGACTCGGTATCGAAAGTGACACCGTCACCCTTGGCACCAAAGGAGCGCGGGTCAAAATCGGTCTTGGGAGATAAAGATGGTGGATTGGTGAGCTGGGCCTGAAGAAAGCCGGGTTCGATGGTCAAGAAAACTCCAAGGATTACTAAAATTAAGCGATTGAGGTACATGAGGGTGGGGGTTGGGTTTGATGTAACAAATTTGAAGCATCCAATGAGTGCGAACAATGTTTTTTGCGATGATACTTTTTTAACCCGCTCTATTTCAGGACAGCTGAATAGAACGCTTACTCCCCAATGATTTTTACCAAGACAAGTTTGGGTCGAAGTCCGTCAAACTCACCGTAAAAGATTTTTTCCCATGGCCCAAAATCGAGCCGTCCTTCCGTAACTGCGATAACAACCTCCCTACCCATGACGGAACGCTTGAGATGAGCATCGGCATTGTCTCCCGTCTCGTTGTTATGAACATAGCGGGAATGAGGATTTTCAGGCGCCAACTCCTCGAGCCAGAATTCAAGATCCTCACGGAGTCCCTCTGCATAATCATCGATAAAGACGCTGGCCGTGGTGTGCATTGCGTTAACAAGGCAGAGACCCTCCTGAATACCGCTCTTCTGAAGACATGTCTCAACTTCAGAGGTGATATTTAGAAATCCACGGCGACTAGGAATCTCTAGCCAGAGTTTATGGGAAAAACTTTTCATCGGAGTTTTGTGTGAGAGCTATTAATTACTTTACTAAGTAGCAGATTACAGAATTTTTAATCACATAAGGACTGCAATCGATACACGCAAGCATCTCTTTAAAAAACATCCTCGTACACCTTGTTGTTGGCACCATGATCCTCTGGATTGTCACTGATGACCACGAGCACATGGGCATAGGGAGGAATGGTTTGATTCACCACTCCTGCTGTTACAGGCAATACGTCGCCTCCGGTCTCTTTAGCACCGGTCCAAGCGGAGTGGCTTTCAAAATTACGGAACCGATCGCGCCAATCCGCACTGAGATGGATCGAAGATGAACTCTGGACCACGTCTTTGTAGGTCACCGGCTTATCGCTCACGTTCATCACCAAGCGAACAGTGCGGGCCTCTTCGACAAGTTCAAAACCAAGCAAACCTTGAGGAAGCTCTAGCCGCTTTAAACAACGGGCGGGGGTTGAGTCGGCGTGACTGACATCCACCAGGAACCAATGGGTTTCACCCGCAGGCGCAATACGTTCCTCTTCCTTCTGATTTCCGGGTTCATTGAGGAGCAGTAGTCGCACTCCATAATTTCTGGGCATCGGGCCCGATTCACTCTCTCGTTTGGTAAAACTGCTCCCAGAGAACGCCACATGAAGGCGACCATAGTCCCAACTCCCATCCGCACAGGCCTTCAGATTTTGCGTGGCTTTGCCAGCAGGCGTCTCTTCGCCGCCGACAAGAGTCATCGTGCCTTCTATTCCCTTAGTACTTTGCTGTTCCTCTGCCTCCAACTGTACCAAACCGGCCACGCGCTGGCGGTCTAGGAACCAGAGTTGTGTTCCTTTCCAAGGCAGCGCCAGAAAGCTACTACTCCTGCCATTTTTGAGGTAATATCGAGTGCCCAAAGAACCAAAGTTAGCACCAACGGTGCTTCCCCCCTGTTGGTCCAGAATTTGGAAAGTATCCTCCTTATCTCCTGTCTTAACTCCGATGCCGGGATTGGCCATGTACGCCGACAGGGCATAAGCTCCTTTCTTTCTCTCGTCACTTTCCTTTGGGATCACCACGGCACAACCGACGAGTCCACTCGGCATTTGACCCGCGGTCTCTCTAGGGCCTTTTGGGGTGCCTGCCAGAAAACGTGATGGATCGCGCTGGCTTGCCGAAAAGATAAAATAGCCGAAGTTTCCTCTCGGCCCCACGATATTGCGATCAAAGAGCATCCAATCGCTCGGCAGCGGCTTGGATAAAATCGGGCGATAGAGAAGCGCTTCAAGCAGTCGTTCTGCTTTAGACCCTCTAGACCATCCTGCTGGGCATGAGGGTGGATCTTTTGGTGACCGCAATATGCTCATGGCCATGCCCTCATTGATAGAATCTCCAGAGAGCATCGCTTTGGCATAAGCGCTCGAACCAGGCACAACAGGACCGCCGTACTGTTTGTTAAATGTCGGTGTCCACCAATCCGGAACGCCCTGAGTATGCATCACAAGTGGGTAGTAAGGGACGCTATGGATCAGCAGATTACGAGCCTCCTCCTTACCTCCCAGCAGCCACATCCAGGACAATGCAGTGATGTTGTCTCCGTGATAGGAGGGGCTTTCGTTCTGGTAGCCCACGTAGCTGAATCCGCCGTCAGGTAATTGGGATTTCGAACAAAGTGAAAGAATCTGCTCTGCAATCTCCCTGTAGCGGCAATCTCCCAGCGCATTAGAGGTCAGCCACAAGCAAACCATCTGCCGGACATAGTTATTGATCCAGAAATTATCCAGACTATTACCATTGAGTACTTTAGCGCTCTTCAGCTCCTTGAGAATGGCCTCGGCATTCTTGAGCAGCAAATCTCGGTAACGGTCCTTCTGATTTTTGTTCCACAAATTCGGATAAGCGGAATCCACCATCACGAAGACATGTGCAAGCATGTAATCAAACCCAAAATCCGCCAATTGAGCACCCTTTCCCCAAGTATTCTCCATGACGTGGTCAAAAACCTGCACGAGACGGTCAGCCAGGATCGGATTACCCCGCAACGGGCTCTGCGGACTGCAAAGGGCAAAAGCCCAAGAGCGGCAGTCGATTGCATCCATCATGGGAAACCAACATTTTATCCCTCCTCCTTTTTTGAGGGAATACAAGCCATAATCCTCGCCAAGGACGCCGTAATTGCGCGGAGCCCACTTGGAGTTATCAAGATCCATCTTCCAATCCTCGATGAGCTGCGCAAAAATGGGGTTGTTAGTTTTATCTGGAAATCGGGGACAATACCTCACCGGCGGTTCTACATAGGTCAGATCTAGGGTTTTTGAATCCTTCGTATGAAGGATGGCCATGGCCGAGGTACTGTGTGTAGCAATTGGCGCTGTTGAGAAAGCTGAGGTTGCCATGGGTGAAGGAGTACCGACTCTATTTTCCTTGGCAGGAGATGTTTCAGCGAGTTGTGAATAATGAAGGGAGGCTGAATCAATAGTGTAATTGACATCTCCACGCTTGATAAGTGCGTTGGTTCCGTTGATCGATAGCACCTCAACCTCCTCACCTGCGGGGATTTTAATGAAACCGATCGTACGACCCTCCATTATCAAGGGGAGATCAATGTCATGAATGAGTTTCACTGTCGATGCCCTCGTCTGCCAGCAGACACTCAAAGCAATGATTACAGCTAATAATTTTCTCACTTTTTAAAATCGTACAAGGCAACAACTTTACGTCAATTTCAGTCCCTCTTGATATCGAGTCCCTTGGTGGTATTTTTTCTCAACAGAAAAAGTGATGGAGACTATTCGAGCCGTTATCATCTCTTGTGTTCCTTATCTATAGGAATAGAGTTCGCCTGATGAGGAGTCTGTTTCATTGTTATCCAGCCATCATTAAGGAGAGCATCCAATGATCCGGATCGCTCTGGTCGGAATCTCAGGCTACGGGGGATGTCTGCTGACAGCCCTGCGCGAGGTGGAAAAGCAGGGTCACTGCAAGCTGGCTGCCGTCTGCATCGTGAACCGTGTGCAGGAGGCCGCTGCCTGGGATCAACTGACCATCGAGGGAGTGCACTGCTTCGAGAGTACAGGCGATCTCTGGGGTACCATGAAAGGGCAAATCGACCTGACTCTGCTCCCAACACCTCCCCAGACACATCGTGCGATGACAGAGGAGGCTCTGGCAGCCGGATCGCATGTCCTCTGTGAAAAGCCAACCTCGACAAATGTCGCCGATGCGCTTGCGATGGCAGAGGCAGCCAAAGCTGCCTGCAAGACGCTCTTTATCGGGTTCCAGGATATGTATCTGGATGGGACGTATGCCCTCAAACAGGAGCTCTGCTCAGGGCTCTACGGAAAGATCCAATCCATCTCCTTCCTCGGTCTCTGGCCTCGCGGGGTGGTGAGCTACTACGGGCGTAACTCTTGGGCCGGCAAGCTGATGCTCGGGGGAAATGATGGAAAAGAAGGTGTGGTCATCAATGATAATCCGGTCTCCAATGCCTTCGCCCACTTCCTGAAACTAGGTCTCTTCTTTGCCGGAAACGATACACCGACGAGCGCGATCCCTCTTCTGGGAGAGATCGAGGCTCAGCTCTATCGCGCTAATCCGATCGAGACCTTCGATACGGCAGCCCTGCGAATTCCTACCGACACAGGGATCCCGATGCAGTTCCTCTGCTCCCACGCAATCGAGGAAAACAATCTCCCCACGCTCCGCATTAGGACAGACCGAGATCAACTCGACTGGAAGTACGAGGAAGGACTCTTCATCAAGAGCCGCGGTGATCAAGCAGTATGCCGTCTGCCAAAGCGTGAGGAAGGACGGGTCGGGATGCTCGAAAATATCGTTGCCCATCTTCATGGCGAACCGGCTCATCTCTGCACACCGGAGGATGCCCTAATCCCTCTCTCCGTGAGCGAGTCGCTCCGAGAACACCCTGTCAGGAACTTTCCCGAATCGCTCGTGATCACCGAGGAGAAGCCCGGCGACCGCCTGAGACGGGTGAAGGGGCTGGCAGAAAAGCTGATCTCTTGCTTCGAGGAAAACCGCATGCCGACGGATCTGGCGGAATAGGGATCTGAAGTCCTCCCGCAGAGGCGCGGAGGCGCAGAGAAATTTAAAAAATCAGTTGGCTGTTAGCCATCCAGGGGAACTCAATTCCCCACTTGCTAGATGTAGCTGAATTATCCCCGATAACCCTTGATTACCCTGGAGGCCACTGCATGTGGCGGCCTCCCATCACGTGGATATGGAGGTGGGGAACGGTCTCTCCACCATCGGGACCATTGTTGATCACGATGCGGTAGCCACTCTCCCCGAGCCCCTCCTGTCGAGCCGTGGCGGCCGCGGCATCAAGCAGGGTGCCTAGGAGAACGCTGTCCGAAGGTTCCGCCTCATTGATGCGGGGAATGCAGCGCTTCGGCACGACCAAAAAATGAACCGGAGCCTGCGGGGCGATGTCTCGGAAGGCAATCCACTCATCCCCCTCGGCGATGATGGCGGCGGGAATCTCGCGGGCAGCGATCTTCTCGAAAAGGGTCATGCTCAGCTCAACTGTATCTCCAGGGGGCCGCCAACCCGCGACTGTCCGGCAACCTCTCCAAGCTGGCGGATAAATCCGACGATCTCCTCACGGAGGTTCCGAACGCTTTTGCGATGGATCCGATTGCCCCGACGTCCCATGAGACGGACGCATCCGGAGAGATCGTGAATCTCGACCCGGGTGGAGCGGGAACTTGCGGCGCGCTGGAGGCGCTCGCCGAGGAGCCCGAAGAAGGCGAGCTCGTAACCATCCCCAGCCTCGCGCGCGAGATCGGTGAGCGAGAGACTGACCGGAGGATCTGGCAATCGGAAACGCTCTGCCACATCATGAAAACCGAGCGTCTCAAGTACGTGAACCACCGCTTCGGTGAGATTCGGTATCTCGACGGTATTCGCGTCGAAGTCGCGCTGCAGGTAGACGGAGACGCTCTCGGCGATGTGCTCCGCGAGCCACCAGCGGTGATGACCGGCCTCTTCAGCCGCGCTGAGAATCGAGGCGGTGATCCAGCGCTTGTCAAAGATCGTGCTCCTTCCATCCGGAAGCGTCACCAGTGGCATGCCGTCGCGTAGGGCAATCATCTCAGGGAGTGGCTAAGTGGAGATTTTGTTAAAGAGTTCCTTCTGGTCGACGGAAACAGGAGCCCTGCGTTCGAGCGACTGGATCTCCTCGATGAACTCGCCGATATCCTCGAAGCGACGATAAACCGAGGCGAAACGGACGTAGGCGACGGGATCCACCGCATGGAGACGCTCCATGACGCGGGCGCCAATGGTCTTGGTGGAAATCTCGCGATCGGGTCCCGCCTCGAGGTCAGAGATGATCGCATTCACCGAATCCTCCATGACGTCGAGGGAGATGGGACGCTTCTCGCAAGCCTTGATGAAGCTGGAGAGGAGCTTCTGACGGTCGAAGGGTTCACGGCGCCCGTCGCGCTTCACGGCGAGGAGTTCCACGCGCTCGATCTGCTCGTAGGTGGTAAAACGGGTTTCGCAATCCAAGCACTCGCGGCGGCGGCGGATGCTGGTGCCATCCTTGGAGAGACGAGAGTCGATAACCTTATCTTCTTGGGAGGAGCACTTGGGGCAAAGCATTGTGGTAAACCGGGACTCTTTTATGAATTCAACACAAGATATTGTGGTAGGGAAGCATTATTTCCCATGACGGCGCAAATTATCCTAGCGTCGGAGCAGGCTCTCCAGTAGAGGCATGCAATGATTCTGCGCTCCCTCAGCAAATACCGCGACTCCGGCCTCCTCCTGCTTCGCATCCTGATCGGCCTCTCGTTCCTAGCCCATGGCCTGCCCAAGATCGAGGGTGGCCCGGAGTACTGGATCAAGCTCGGCAAATCGATGCAGTTCGTCGGGGTGACAGCTTACCCGATCTTCTGGGGGCTCATGTCGGCCCTCTCGGAATCCGTCGGCGGTGCGCTCCTACTGATCGGATTTTGCTTCCGTCCCGCCTGCCTCTTCCTCGTGATCAACATGGCAGTCGCCACGGTCATGCACTTCAACACGACCCCGGGGGGCTTTGGCGAAAAATGGTTCGTCGCCTCCCACGCGATCGAACTCGGATCCGTCTTTCTCTCCCTCCTTCTAATAGGTCCCGGAAAGTTCAGCGTGGATCGGGATTAACTCTGGATACGTAGTTTCCGTTTCACAAGTCCGAGGAACTCGCCCAAACCCTCGATCTTCAGAGCCCAACTGGCGATCAGGAAAAGGAGCGCGGCTCCCCCGATCACAACCAGCAGTGCCGTGACCCGGAGAAGGATGTGCGCATGGCCCAGACCAGCCAGCCAAGGCTGGGCGAACCACCCGATCAAGGCAATCGGAAGAGAAGCCAGGAGACAACGGCCGAGCGTTGAAAACATCACCCGTGATTCGAGGGATCCGGAAACACGCGTCATCAGGATGTAGAGGAGTGCGAAATTCACGGTCGCCGAGAGCGCCGTCGAGAGCGCCAGACCGCGGTGCCCCATGCCGAGGCGGAAGATGAAGAGCCAGTTGAGCAGGAGGTTCATCCCGATGGAGAGAAAGCTCACCATCATCGGGGTCCACTTGTGATTGATTGCGTAGAAGGCGGGAGAGAGCACCTTGATGCAGGAGTAGCCGACCAGTCCGATCGCATAGTACTGGAGAGCCTCGGCGGTGTGCAGGGTGTCGGCGTCGAGGAACTTCCCGCGCTGGTAGATCAGGGCGATGATCGGCTGCGCTAGCATGATCAGCCCGACGGCGGCAGGTAGGGTGAGGAAGACCGCAAGGCGCATCGCCTTGGCAAGCGTCGCTCGGAAGCGACCCATCTCGCCCAATACAGCGGCCTTCGAAATCACCGGCAGGGTGACCGTGGCCACGGCAACGCCGAAGACGCCGAGTGGCAACTGCATGAGGCGGAAGGCATAGGAGAGCCAGCTGATGGGTCCGTTCCCGAGATAGGAGGCGAAGATGCTGTTGATCATGACATTGATCTGTACGGCACTGGCGGCAATGACCGCCGGGATCATGAGGATCAGCACCTGCCTGACTCCGGGGTCACGCCAGTTGAAATCGAGAACAAACCTGAATCCTGCCCTGTACAGCCCCGGAAGCTGCACGCCGAGTTGCAAAAGACCTCCAAACAGAGTGCCGAGAGCGAGACCGATCAGTGCCCGTTCCCCGAAATGGGGGTCGATCCACCAACCGAAGAGAACACCACCAGCGATCGATCCGATATTGAAGAAACTGGAGGCAAGAGCCGGCACGGTGAAGCGGTTGGTCGCATTGAGCATGCCCATCACCAAGGCCGCCAGGGAGACCAGCAGGATGAAGGGATACATGATCCGGGTGAGTTCGATCGTGAGGGAGGCTTTTTCCGCCGGGAAGCCCGGTGCCAGGAAGGCGATGAACGGGCCCGCAAAGATAACCCCCAACAGTGAAATCAGACTCATGAAGATGATGGTGAGGGTCGCCATCTTGGAGGCGAGCTTCCAAGCGGACCCCTCACCCTCGGTGGCGATCCGCTGGGAAAAGACCGTCACAAATGCTGTCGAAAGAGCCCCCTCAGCAAAAAGATCACGAAGTAAGTTAGGAGCCCGAAATGCGGTTAAGAAGGCATCCATCCCCCGACCCGCACCAAAGAGTCCGGCAAAGATCAGTTCCCTGGCCAGACCGAGTACACGGCTCAGCATCACCGCGCCGGCCACGATGCCGGCCGCCCTGGTATTCAACCCCTCATGTTTGGAGTTCGGCCTTGCGTTACTCATAGCTCATGAGGGGTGGTTTTATACCTCGAGCCATGGCTTGCCCGTCTCATGCGATCCATGATCGCCACACCAATACCGGTCTCGGGAAGTGAAGCGGTGTAGATTATGTCCGTATTACTGATATCAAGCCTTCTTAGGGCGGCGTAAAAATTCGCCGCTGCCTCGCGAAGATCCCCGGAGGGACTTAGCACCTCGATCATGGAAAAACGCGAGCGAATCTCCTCTGAAGGTTCTGTGAATGCCAAATAACAGGCATTCGGTTGGATAACATTATCCTTGATGTCCGTATTTAAGATATGAAGCTCTTTCTTGGGTGCGTAGTGCCCCGGAAGACTTCCCGGAGTATTCACACGGCTACCGAAAGCCGTAACATGTCCAAATTGTTTCAGTTCATCTTCCGTAATCGGTCCCGGACGCAGGATCACCAGCTCCTGATTCTCAAGCGAGACGATTGTGGATTCCACCCCATGGTCACAGGCTCCACCATCCAGGATTAACTCAATGAACTCACCAAGCTCTATCCGGACATCCTCTGCGCTGGTGGGGCTAATGCTGCCAAATCGATTGGCACTCGGCGCGGCTAGCGGCGAATCCACTCCACGGATCACCTGCTGAAAGAGAGGATGAGCCGTTACTCTAACTGCCACCAGATCAGATCCCGCAGTCACCAACTCGGGTAGGTCGAGATGCCTTGGTAGGAGGAGCGTCAAGGGTCCCGGCCAAAAAGAAGCGGCAAGTCTTTCCACTATATTTTGTTGCTCAATAGATGAAAACCGGACAACTCGTTCCAACCAGTCTGCTTCCGGAAGATGCACGATCAAGGGATCGGAAAGGGGGCGCCCCTTGGATTCAAAGATCTTTACGATAGCCATCGGGTCAAAGGCATTTCCCGCCAGTCCATAGACTGTTTCGGTGGGAACGCCGACAACCCCGCCCCTGCGTAGTTCCTCCACGGATTCATGAACGCTAGCCTCCCCTCTTAAAATCCGGGCACTCACCTCAAATAAAGTACTGATGTTAGCGTTGGCTCGAGACCCCGGATGCTTCAGCGCTTCATGCGAAGTTTGCGGGGAGGTTCGAGCTTGCTCTCCGTTGCGGCCTTGGTCTGGGTCTTGCGGAAGGCGGCAAGTTTGCCAGCCAGTCCTTTATGAAGTAACGCAAGCTGGGAAATCGCAAAGAGGGCCGCATTCTTGGCCCCGGCCTCACCGATGGCGAAGGTGGCGACCGGAATCCCGGCGGGCATCTGGACAATCGAAAGCAGGGAGTCGAATCCCTCCATGGTGCGGCTTTTCACCGGTACGCCCAACACCGGCACGGTCGTCTGGGCAGCGATCATTCCCGGCAGATGAGCGGCTCCTCCCGCACCGGCAATGATGGCATGAAGTCCCTTCGCCTCTGCTTCCTTGGCATAGGCAGCCATGGCGTCAGGCATCCGGTGGGCGGAGACGACCCGGTACTCGCACGGAACACCGAACTCCTCCAGCAGCGCCACGGCATGCCCCATGGTCTCCCAGTCGCTCTTGCTACCCATGACAACTCCGACAAGAGGCTCCGTTTTGGAGGACTTCGTTTTTTTGGAACTCATCCGCATAGCGTATTCACCGTGGTCGATTCAATCAATCCGCTTCGGAATAAAAGCGATTGATCGAAGGTGTTCTTTTCAGTGCCGGCTGGTAGCATTTCACCATGAACTCAAACATCATCCTGATCGGCTTCATGGGATGCGGAAAAAGCAGCATTGGCCGCAGGCTGGCCGGAAGGCTCGGACATGACTTCCTCGACAGTGACGAGTTGATCGTTGCCGGGGCGGGAAGGAGCATCAGTGAGATCTTTGCGGAGGAGGGTGAGGAGCGTTTCCGCGAGCGGGAGACGGAATCGCTGCGTGGACTCGAACAGGCCGAACACATCGTACTGGCCACAGGAGGAGGAGCCGTCCTTCGCGAGGAAAACCGCGCGTTGCTTCATCGCATCGGCAGGGTGGTCTGGCTGCACTCGGATCCGGAAACCCTCTTCGAACGTGCCTCCCGCAGCAGGAAGAGGCCTCTCCTCGAGGTAGAGAACCCCCGGAGTACCTTCAACGCCTTGCTGGAGTCGCGAATCCCAATCTATGAGTCGGTTGCCGACATCACAGTGATGGCCACGGGACTCACGCACGAACAGACAGTGGAGGAGATCGTCCGTGCTCTGGAACGCGTCCAACAAGACTCTCAAAACGCTTCCTGAACACCCACAGGGTGCGTTTAAAATTGACGGAGAAAACCGCCTCTTTTACCAATAAACCTTTCCGCGCGACCCCTGACGCCGGCAACCCAACATCAACACCATGCCTAATATTGCTATCAACGGGTTCGGCCGCATCGGCCGCCTTGTCTTCCGTGCCATCGTCGAACAGGGCCTCCTCGAAAAGGGGTACAAGGTCGTCGCCGTCAACGACCTCGTCCCAGCCGATAACCTCGCCTACCTCGTGAAATATGACTCCACCCAGGGTGTCTTCAAGGGAGAGGTGCACAGCGAGAAGTCATCGCCCGATGTCGCCGAGGATGACACGCTGGTGATCAACGGTCACAAGATCAAGTGCCTCGCGGTCAAGGAGGGTCCCGCCGCCCTGCCCTGGAAGGATCTCGGCGTCGATGTCGTCATCGAGTCGACCGGTCTCTTCACCGAGGGTGAGAAGGCCAAGGGTCACATCACCGCAGGCGCCAAGAAGGTCATCATCTCCGCCCCCGGCAAGAATGAGGACATCACCGTCGTCATGGGTGTGAACGATGACAAGCTCGACATCTCCAAGCACCACATCATCTCCAACGCCAGTTGCACAACGAACTGCCTGGCACCCGTCGTCCACGTTCTCCTGAAGGAAGGCTTCGGCATCGACGAGGGTCTCATGACCACCGTCCACAGCTACACCGCCACCCAAAAGACCGTTGACGGCCCCTCCAAGAAGGATTGGAAGGGTGGACGTTCCGCGGCCATCAACATCATCCCCTCCACCACCGGAGCAGCGAAGGCCGTCGCCCTCGTTTGTCCCGAAGTGAAGGGCAAGCTCACCGGAATGTCCTTCCGCGTGCCGACCCCTACCGTTTCCGTCGTCGACCTGACCGTCAAGACCACCAAGGCCACCAGCTACAAGGAGATCTGCGCCGCCATGAAGAAGGCCAGTGAGACCTACCTCAAGGGGATCCTCGGCTACACGGAGGACGAGGTCGTCTCCAGCGACTTTATCCACGACACCCGCTCCAGCATCTTCGACGCCGGTTCGGGCATCGAGCTGAACGACAAGTTCTTCAAGCTTGTCTCCTGGTATGACAACGAGTGGGGCTATTCCAACCGCTGCGTCGACCTGCTCAAGAAGATCAGCGCCTAAAATCGAAATTACCCACGAGGGCAGGAGAAGCAGGAGCATTCCTGGCTTTCCTGCCCTCTCTTTTTCACAACACCTCAAACGCTCATCAACACCATGGCCAAAAAAACGATCAAGGACCTCGACCTCGCCGGCAAACGCGTCTTCATCCGCGTTGATTTCAACGTTCCTCAGGACAAGCAGAGCGGTGCGATCACCAATACCCAGCGCATCACCGCGGCACTGCCCACCATCAAGCACGCACTCGATCAGGGTGCCTCGGTCGTCCTCGCGAGTCATCTTGGCCGTCCGAACGGGGAGCGTGTCGCCAAGTTCTCCCTCAAGCCGGTTGCTGAAAAGCTCCAGGAACTGCTCGGCAAGCCCGTGACCTTCCTCAATGACTGCGTCGGTGGCGAAGTCGAGGCTGCCTGCGCCTCACTCAAGCCGGGTGAAGTCGTCCTGCTCGAGAACGTCCGCTTCCACATCGAGGAAGAGGGCAAGGCGAAGGATGCCGAGGGCAACAGCGTGAAGGCTGATCCCGCCAAGGTGGCCGCCTTCCGCGCGAGCCTGAGCAAACTCGGTGATGTCTATGTGAACGATGCGTTCGGCACCTCCCACCGCGCCCACTCCAGCGTCACGGGTGTCGATCTGCCCGACAAGGTGGCCGGCTTCCTCGTGGAGAAGGAACTCGCAGCCTTTGCCGCCGTGCTTGAGAACCCGCAGCGTCCTTTGCTGGCTATCCTTGGCGGAGCCAAGATCGCGGACAAGATTCCCCTTATCCGCAACCTTGTCGAGAAGGCCGATGACATCATCATCGGGGGAGGCATGGCCTACACCTTCCTTAAGGTGCTCAACGGAATGCAGATCGGAAACAGTCTTTATGATCCGGCGGGCGCCGAGATCGTTGAGGAACTCGTCGCGAAGGCAAAGGAAAAGGGTGTCCGCATTCATCTGCCCGTGGACTTCATCACGGGTGACAAATTTGCTCCCGACGCAAACAGCGGCACGGCCACCGTCGAGAGCGGTATCCCGGATGGCTGGGAGGGATTCGACTGCGGTCCGAAGACCCGCGAACTCTTCGCCAAGGTGATCTCCTCGGCCAAGACCATCGTCTGGAACGGCCCCTGTGGCGTTTTCGAGTTCGACATTTTTGCCGAGGGAACCAAGTCCATGGCGGAGGCCGTCGCCGCAGCAACGGCAGCAGGAGCCATCACCATCGTCGGCGGTGGTGACACCGCGACCGCAGCAAAGAAATTCGGCGTTATCGACAAGGTCACCCATGCCTCCACGGGTGGTGGAGCCTCCCTGGAGCTTCTCGAGGGTAAGATCCTCCCCGGAGTTGCCGCACTCGACGAGAAGGCCTAACCTTAAGGATCACCATGGCACTACCACGCAAGAAATTCGTCGCCGGTAATTGGAAGATGAACATGACCTCCTCGGAGGTCGCTCCTTATCTTGAGGTCTTCCGTCAGGAAACCGACAGGATCAACGGGGTCGATATCGCGATCATTCCTCCATTCACAGCTCTCGAAAAGGCCTCGGAAATCCTCGGTGGCACCCAGAAGATCCGCCTGGGAGCTCAAAACATGTCCCCCGAGGCAAAAGGAGCCTATACGGGAGAGATCTCGGCTACGATGCTGCGTGATCTGTTCGTTCGCTACGTCCTGGTAGGCCATAGCGAGCGTCGTCGCATCTTTGGTGAGACCGATGAACTCGTTCGTCGCAAGGCCATGACAGCCCTCGCCTCGGAACTGCGCCCCATCCTCTGCGTCGGTGAGACCCTGGAGGAGCGCAAGGCCGGCAAGGAACAAGCGGTTCTGGAAACCCAACTCCAAGGAGCACTTGCCGGACTCTCAGCGGAACAACTCGAGGAAATCATCATTGCTTACGAGCCTGTCTGGGCGATCGGAACAGGACTCACCGCGACACCAGCGCAGGCCCAAGAAGCCCATCAGTTCATCCGGAACTTCCTAGCCAAAACAGCGGGAACCGAGATCGCTGCCAAAACACGCATCCTCTACGGAGGAAGCGTTACTGCCGAGAACGCCCGTGAACTCCTCTCCGAGCCTGATATCGACGGTGCCCTCGTCGGGGGAGCCAGCCTCGACCCGCGAAGCTTCGCGGAGATCGTGGCGGCGGCGGTTCCGGCGGAATAGCGATTACACAGACTGAAGGTAGGAATCTTAATCGGATTCCTGCCTTCAAGAGTTCGGATGCTAACTTTAGGTTGATGGTATTTTAGCCTTCAGCCTTTAGCCTTCAGCCTTCAGCCTAGTCTGATGCTTCGCCGTCTTGCATCGCTCCCAGTGGTGTTGTTCTGCGTGGTGACGATCACTTTCTTTCTGATTCGGCTCTCCCCGGGCGGCCCCTTTGATTCGGAGCGGAAAATTCCCGAGGCGATCGAGAAGCAGCTTCTGGCCAAGTACAAGCTGGATGGCCCCCTCATGGGACAATACACGGGCTACCTGAGGGATCTGATCCATGGAGACCTGCGCCTCTCCACCAAATATAGGAATCGCTCGGTCAACGAGATCCTGGCGCAGACGCTTCCGGTAACGCTAACCCTTGGGGCGACCGCCTTCCTGATCGCCTTTGTCATCGGAGTCTGGCTCGGAAGCTTCGCAGCGGCACGTCCCGGAACCATTGCCGAGGGCGGTGCACTGGCACTGACATTACTGGCAATCTCCCTACCCTCCTTTGTCCTGGGACCCCTATTGATCCTGATCTTCTCCATTAAGCTCGCCTGGTTGCCGGTGGGAGGCTGGGGATCTCCCCTCCAGTTGATCCTACCCGCAGTCACACTTGCGATCCCGTACGCCGCAGTGATCGCGCGACTGCTTCATGACAGCCTGAAGGAAACGCTGGCGGAGGATTTCGTGCGTACCGCTCGGGCGAAGGGACTCTCAGAGAGGGCCGTGGTCTTCCGCCATGCCCTTCGCGTGGCGATCCTTCCAGTAATCTCCTATCTCGGTCCTTTGGCCGCAAATCTCCTTACCGGCTCCATCGTTGTGGAGACGATCTTCCATATTCCCGGTGCCGGCGGGTTCTTCGTAAACTCGATCCTGAACCGTGACGGCTTCCTGCTCGGCGGAGTGGTCATCGTCTATTGCGTGTTGCTGGTGGTCTTCAACCTCATGGTGGATCTCTCCTACCGACTGCTTGACCGGAGGATCAGGGAATCATGAGCCTCTCCCTTCCCCTACCCAAGTCTGCCAGACTGCCTGCGCTCCTCCTTGCGATCCTGATCCTTGCCGTGCTGGCGGGCCCTTTGCTCTTTCCACACGCATACCAACTTCCCGGTTCGGACACCTATGCTCCCCCAAGCACCAGCCATCTGTGCGGAACCGATCTGAATGGTCGTGATCTCCTGCTAAGAATCCTCGAGGGAGGCCGCATTTCCTTGCTTGTCGGGATTTGCGGCGCGGCGATCAGTCTCCTGATCGGGACCACCTACGGTCTCATCGCCGGATCTTCCGGCAGTGGAGTTGATAACTCGATGATGCGTTTCGTTGATATCCTCTACTCTGTCCCTCGCTTGATCTTCATTCTGATCTTTATCAATGCTTTCAATGAGCGGTTGCAGCTTGCGGCAAGCAACCATGGGTGGGATTGGCTGGTCAGCTCGTCACGACTGGTGATCCTGATCCTGAGCTTGGGCTTTATCGAATGGCTGACAATGGCACGGATCGTGCGGGGGCAGACGCTCACCCTGAGGGAGCGCTCCTATGTGGCGGCTGCACGGGTGCTCGGCGAAGGATACTGGAAGATCCTGTGGCGACACCTCCTTCCGAATATGACCGGCATTATCCTTGTCTACCTGACCCTTGCGATCCCCTCGGTCATCATTGATGAGGCTTTCCTGAGTTTTCTTGGGCTAGGTGTTCAGGCTCCGCAGTCGAGCTGGGGCTCACTCCTCGCCGAAGGTGCTGCATCCATCAACCCCTTGAAGGGAGCCTGGTGGCTGATTCTCTTTCCCTCCCTGGCGCTTCTGGCCACCTTGCTGGCGATCTACTCGCTGGGCGACGCGCTGAGAAGGTCGCTCTCGCGATAGGCGATCAGAAAATAGATCACGATAGCTGCGGAGACCGTGGCACACCCCCACCAAAAAGCACTCCAAGCAATGCCAAAAGATGTGGTGCAGGCGCGAAACCACCATCCGCTGCAAAGATACCCAAGAAGGCTGCCAACACCCGTTGTCAGCACGCCGAAAAGAGCCTGGGCACGCACCTGCCAGGAGAAGTCGACCCGTTGACCCAAATAGATCTGGGCAGCCACAAGCACCAGCATGAGTGAGAGCCCATGCAGGGCTATTCCAACGAGCAGAAATCCGCTCAATCCGAAGGCACAGAAGACAAACCGTAGAACGTTCAGGACCAATCCGGCCAGGAAGACGCCTCGGAAGTGGGACCTCGCGCGCAACCGTGAAAGACTTATCAGAGCGATAACCTCTGTCACCTGTCCCAATGTCATCCACCCCGAGACATGATGAAATCCCAAACTCCCAAGATAAAGAGGCGTTACCGGATAAAAAACGGCACTCGGAATGCACAGCAAGGTACACATCACAAAAACGACACGGAGTCCCGGATCCCTGAACAAAATCAGGGCATCCAGCCCCAGTCTCTCATGCCAGGTGCGCGATTGACCGGGATTCAATGGTGGAATGACCGGAACCAGTAACGAAATGGGAATCAATGCCATGTATGCCGACGCAGCTAGCAGAAGAGCCGTAAGCGAGGCATCCGGAAGCAAGAAACTGATCAACCAACAACCAGCGATCCATCCAAGTGTTCCCAGGGATCGGAGCGGACCAAACTGCCTGGATTCATCCTTGAGCCTTAGGAAAACAATACTTGGAACGATGCTTCCAAGAGGAGCAACGCAAAGCGCCAGCAACTGCATCAGGGAGAGTAATATGATTGCGGAGGAATGTTCACGAATGGCAATCCAGCAGCAGATCACAAGCACCCCCGAAACTGACGAAAGCCATTTTAGAACGATAATCGGAGAGACATGGCGATCCGCGAGCGCCCCGAATATCAGCGGGGAAATCATTGCGGCAAAAGCGCTGCACGCAAAGGCATAAGGCCATACCTCCGGATACCCATGGGACTTCAGGACAGCAGCAAGCGGAACAATCCAGATCGCTCCCGCCATTGCTTGAAAAAAAAGCAGGAGCATCAGATCGGCGTTGGGAACTCTTTTCATCGAGGAAACCATCTGATCACAGAGTCTATACTGAGTTGTTTCATCGGAAAATTATGTCCGGAGCTTTTTTTAGAAAGGTCTGTACCACGCTCTCCCGTTCATTCGAGCGAATCGTGACGGCTCCCGTTTCATCCTGTCGCATATAAGCGATCCCTTCCTCTTTCAATATCCCCCGCCACTCGCCGCTGGGAACTCCAAGACGTGAAAAATGATCCACCGGAGAGATCAGTAGTCTGGGAGCGACCCGCCGTATCAGGGCAAGAGTGCTGGAAAAGTCGCATCCCCCCAGCGGCAAGATCAGGATCTCAGCTTTCAGGGATTCCTGAGGAATCAAATCCAATGCCTTGATCACTTCCGGCGTCATCATGGGCAGCATGAGGATGCGTGTGTTTCCCAGAAGCAGCCGTGGGATCAGGAAGTCTTCCGGCATTTCACGCGGTGGATAGATTGTTTCGGCACGGATCCGCGGAAGAAGCTGCAAGCAATCACCCTGATACTGGCGCTTGAACGATGATGAATGATCTTGAGACAGAACCGCCTTTGCCACGGAAGAGCGACCATCAACCGGAGGCAGTACGATCGACGAAACGGAAGACTCCCGCTTGATTTGGGGAAGTCCTCCGAGGTGCGCGGCATCGGTTTTGGTAATCAGCACACTTTGCAGGGAATTTGCCCCATCAGCCTCAAGGCACGGGATAACAGTCGATATGGCATCTCGCTTTTTACCAACGTTCACCAACCCAAAACTCCAACCGTCGCGAAGAATCGCATAGGTGGATCCGTGGAGATCAAGAAGGATCATCTCGGGATTCCATGCAGGGGCACCCACAAAGAAGTGTCCTCCCGGCACAAGGGCGCTCGACTGCACCACAAGGAGGAGAAGTTTGGTGACGAGCCAGTTGGCATTGTTGAAAGCACCAGCGATCCAGCTTGAACACATACCCGACAACAACGAGAGAGCACCCAACGAGAGAACAAGAAAAGCCAAGGGAACAGCCAGCAGGTTTGCCCCGAAGGCTGATAGGGAGATCAGGTGGAAGTAGGCAAGCGTCGGAAAAATCGCTCCAAGCCATGCGGATGCCGAGACGGCCGATAACCCTGAAAGATGTTTCCAGGCATTGAATTCGAATCTCTCGCGAGAAGTGATGAGTTTTACTGGCAGGAAAGGGTCGGGTTCATAAAACCGGATGAGCCACGCCTCGATGATCGGTGCAAAAACAATGATCGCAAAGACAACCGAATAGGAGAACTGCCAACCTGCCGAAAAGAGATCGTTCGTATCCAGGGCGAGTTGAAAAAAGGCGGCTGCGGCGAGGGTGTTCAGCAAGGGCGATCGCCTGTACAGGGTCACCCCGATGAGAAGGATCGAGGCCATGGTTGCACTCCGAATGCTACCCATCTTCATTCCCGTCACCAATACGTAGAGGAAGAGCGTGGGGATTGTCAGGAACACGGCCGGCAATCTCGGCACACGGAATGCCTTTAGGAGAAACCAAAGGATCACCGCCAGCATTCCCACGTGGAGTCCCGAGACAGCGAAGAGATGCATTGTCCCGGTGAAACGAAATTCATCGGTGAATCCCTCGGGAGCATGTTCGGTGACACCAAGACAGATTCCCTCGATCGCTCCCATTACCTCCGGCGCTCCTGTGAGATCCATGGAGAGAATCTCCTCCATCCGCTGACGGGCTCTTATGGCATAAGCGAGCAAATGATTTCCATGCCCGGAGGAATCGATGATACCGGGTATCGAGGGATCAACTTCGATTCTGGTATAGATGCCATGTCGCTCCAACCAGTGCCTGTAGTCCATCTCTCCGGGATTCCGTGGAGGAGTCAGCCTGACGGGTGCTCCTTGAAAAGAGACCAGATCACCGTAGGAGGGAACAGTTCCAACCCAATGAACCTGTATGGAAAGCGGGGCAGTCGTGATGATTTTTTCATTGTTGAGATCCCTTATATCCTGAATCCGTAGAGGAAAGGTCACCGACCCGGAGTGACTGACCCGAGGTTCGCCGGAGACAATTCCCCGAACCGAAACCCCGACAGCTTGATGGTCCAAAAGTTCCGCGAGTCTTCTGGCCGGCGAGATATTCCAACTCCATAGTTGGATCACGGCGAACACCGCAATCGTTGCCACCCAGCAGATCCCCCCCTGCCTGTGGAATGGAAGCAGGAGCAGCGCAACAAGAACAACAACCGCCAGCAACCCGAGACTGGGTCCCAATGCGGAACCAAGCAAAATCCCGGCGACCGCAGACAGAAGAATCCCGAGAAAAGGATAACGCTGACTGTAAAAGGAAACAGCCTTCACCGGCCGATAGGGGAGACCAATCCTTCCGGGCGCTTCATGAAATGGAACGACCCGAAACGCCCAATCCTATCCAGGACTAACCGCCGCCGCCGGTATCGAACGAGAAGGGGCTATAGCAGGACTCCGTGTAGGCGGAATCGTACCAATCGTCGATCAGCGGGGCATTGTAGAAGAAGGGCTGCTGATCCTGGTTCAGCTTGGTATTGTACTTCACATATCCCGGAACCTTGTTTCCCGCCTTCTTTGGCACATTGTTTCCGTAGAATCCCTGAGTCTCGGTCAGATAGTTCAGGAGATGAGGCTTGGCGCCGGCAGCCTTGAGTGCTGCGAGCTGCGTGTAACTGAAATCATAAACCTTCTGGGTGCTACGGAGGTAGCCGACAGTAATGTGCGAGGGAACATGTCCCTTCACCAGATTCATGATGTCCGCGTAGTCCAACGTCTGTGCATTGAAAATCTTGTTATAGGTGCCCTTGTTGACATTTGCGGCTGCAACGGCCGCGGTGATCTGAGGATCAACCTTGGGACCGGTGGCACAACCGGTAAAGAGGGAGAGCACGGCAACCGCGAGCAGTGTGTTGAGGGAGAGCTTCATTCGATAGAATTGGTAGCCGTTCGACAGAAGGTCATCAATGAGATTCACCCGGCGAACCGGCATTTCCACCAAGAACTGCCTAAGGCGTGATCTCGGTTCCCACCCCCTCCTCGGAGAATGCTTCCAAAAGCACGGCATGAGGAACTCCCGCTCCCAGGAGGTGAACCTTGCCCAGACCATGGGCAAGGGCCTTCGTTGCGGAACGAACCTTGGGGATCATCCCCCCGGCGATGGTGCCGCGATCGATCAGCTCCTCGGTCTGGCAGGCGGTAAGGCTGTGGATCAGGGAAGCCGGATCCTGAGGGTCGCGCATGAGCCCAGGAACGTCGCTCAGGAAGATGAGTTTCATCGCGGGAAGTGCGGCGGCGAGCGCCGCTGCGGAGACATCGGCGTTGATATTCATTGCCTCTCCCGTCGGCAGTGCTCCAAGGGGTGAAATGACCGGCACTGCACCCGCAGCCAGAGCCTCTCGTACAGGTGAGGGATTTACTTTCTCCGCCTCACCGACAAAACCAAGATCGACCTCCTCACCATCCGGTCCTTTGACCGGAGGCAATTTGCTGGCGGTGAAAACATTTCGACCGGAAATCCCGATGGCTTTCACACCAAGTTTTGAGAGTTGAGCGATGATTCCGGGGTTGACCTCTTCGTCCAGCACCGAGCGTACGATCTCCACGGTGGCGGCATCGGTCACGCGGAGACCACCCACGAACTGGGGAACGAGTCCCTGCTCCTTCATCCTGGCATTGATCGCCTTTCCACCTCCATGGACGAGGACGACTCGAATCCCGACGGCATCCAGGAAAGCGACGTCCTGAAGGAAACGCTCCACCTGATCCTCTGCCTCCATGGTGCTGCCTCCATACTTGATCAGAAAAATCCCGCCGCGGAACTTCTGCAGGTAGGGCAGGGCCTCGATCAGTGTCTCGGCACGCTGTCGGGAAGTGATTTGCGAGGGCATGACAGCAACCTAGAGAGAGAACTCAGAGAGGTTCAGGCGGACATAGTCCTCGGTGAGGTCGGTGGTGAGCAACCGTGCCTCTCCCTTGCCGAGATGCAGATCGACGGTCACGGCGAATTCCTTCTTCGCGGCGATTTTGCGAAGCCGGGCTTCGCCCTTCGCATCCTGGCACCCCATGCCTTTTTTAGCGGCAGGAATCCCATCATAGGTGATCTCGACCTTGTCCGGATCAAGGACGGCGCCCGCGTAACCGGCGGCATCAAGGATGCGTCCCCAATTCGGGTCGCTTCCCGCCCATGCACATTTCACCAACTGGGAATTGGCGATGGCGCGTCCGATCTTATGGGCATCGGCCTCAGACTTCGCACCCTGCACAGTAAGCTCGATCACCCTGGAAGTCCCCTCCCCGTCGGCAACGATGGCACGGGCCAGGTCGGCACAGACGGCATGCAGGGCCTCCGCAAAGAGCGTCTTTTCCTTCACGCCGCGGATGGGAACCCCTGAGGCGCCATTGGCCAGCGTCAGGACGGTGTCATTGGTGCTGCAATCGCCGTCCACGGTGATGCAGTTGAAGGTCCACGCCGTTACCTCGCCCAGGATTTTACGAAGGAACGAGGAAGGCACCGCCGCATCGGTCGTAATGACGCAGAGCATGGTCGCCATGTTCGGGGAGATCATTCCGGCGCCCTTGGCCATGCCGCCGATTCGAAAAGATTTCGCGCCTACTTTCACCTCGTAGGCTGACTGTTTGGGCACGCTGTCACTGGTCATGATCGACTTGGCGGCCGCGAGTGCGGCGGCGGGGGACGACTTCAACGATTTGGCAGCCGATTTGATTCCGGGGATCATTTTCGCAAGAGGCAACTGCACTCCGATACGACCAGTGGAACAGACGAGAACCTCATCCGCATCAATTCCGAGTGAGACAGCCACGGCATTCGCCGTCTGCTCGGCGGCACGAAGCCCTGGGGTGCCGGTGCAGGCGTTGGCGTTCCCACTATTGAGCACGATGGCCCTCGCTTTGCCCGACTCGAGATGGCGACGGGAGAGCAGCACCGGCGCGGCTTTCACCAGATTGGTGGTGAAGACACCCGCGGCAGCGGCGGGAACTTCAGATACAACCAGGCAGAGGTCACTCCGGAGCGGTCCGGTGCGCTTGATCCCGCAGGATGCGGATGAGGTTAGGAAGCTACGGGCGGCATTGACTCCACCGGGAATGCGTTTGAGGTTTGTTGACATGAAATTTTTTAAATCAGGCCCGCGGTTTCCGGAAGACCGGTCCGGAGATTGAAGCACTGGACAGCCTGACCGGCTGCACCCTTCACGAGATTATCAATAACCGAGAGAATCACCACCCGCCCACTCCTCGGTTCGTCAAAGAGGGCGATATCGCAGAAATTGGTGCCGGTCACATGTTTCGTCTCTGGAGGGTGCTCCCGGATCCTGACGAAAGGTTCATCCGCGTAGGTGGCGAGGAGAGCCTGCTTGAGGTCGGAAGCTTTCTTTCCCAGAGCAGGCGTGGCAACGATCGTGGTGTGGATCCCCCGGTTCATGGGAGCCAGGTGAGGGATGAAGGTGATCGAGACCTTGCCGCCGGTCGCCAGCGAGAGCTGCTGCTCGACCTCGGAGAGGTGCCTATGCCGGGGAAGTCCGTAAGCCCTCATGTTTTCATTGCACTCGGCATACAGGTAATCGACGGCAGCCTTTTTACCCGCGCCGCTCACGCCGCTGGCGCTGGAAGCGACGATTCCCTCCGGGGATAGGAAAGCGGACTTGAGAAGAGGGATCAACGGAAGCTGAATACTCGTCGGATAGCATCCGGCACAGGCGATAAGTGGCGAAGCCTTGATTGCCTCCCGTGAAAGCTCGGGGATCGCATAAATCGCCTCCCGCAGAAGCTCCGGCGCGGGATGTTCCCCCCCGTAGTAATCGGCATAGACCACGGCATTCCGCAGCCTGAAGTCGGCGCTCAGATCGATCACGATCTTGCCTGCTTTCAGCGCTGCAGTCGCATATTCGGCAGCCACCCCGTGCGGCAGCGCCAGAAAAACCACACCCGCATCGCACGCGGCAACCTTCGCGGGGTCAGCCTCCGTGAATACCAGGGAGGCGATGTTGTGTCCGGTGAAGCGTGGCATCACCTCTCCCAAAGACTGACCGGCATACTGCCTGGAAAAAACGGCCGTTACCTCCGCCACCGGATGCCGATCGAGCAGCGCGCAGAGCTCTTCGCCGGAATAGCCACTGGCGCCGACAATGGCGACTTTGGTCATTGATGGAGAGGGTGTGCTCATAATGCGCAGAACACTAACGGCACCGACCCACTGCTGGAAGTGAGAAAGAATATCATTGAATCCATGATCCAAGTGCCGGATCGCTCCAATCAACCGTACCCCATCCCTCCTCCACCCTCAGGACCTTCCCCTGATCAATAAGCAAGAGGATCGGCGCGTGATCATAGAGCCCATCACTCAGGAGCTTTCCCCTGACGGTTTGCGGCAATGAAGGGTTTGCAGGAATTTCCGACTGATCCGCATCGAGAAGCGCAAGCCGGGTCCTCTTCCCTTGCACACCCCAGCGGGATGCCTCCCTTGCGTAATCTTCAGCCATCGATTGGCAACGCACGCAGTCCGAACCATAGATGAGGACCACCCATCGCCCCTTTGAGAGGTCGGCCGAACACTCGATTGCTTTTTCGGAGGGCCATGTCTGGCCGACAGCTATCTTGGAAATTAAATGCTGTGGTTGAGTGATGGGCAGGACACCAACATAAAGAGCCATCCCGGGTACAAGAATCAGCGGAAGAAGAAATCTGAAACGGATTTTTTCCAGTGCCGACAGAGCCACCAGCATCGCCACGATATCAATCCAATAGGTGATCCTTGGCGAGAGACTCAAGGATCCGAAGCAACCGCAATCGCTGATACCACGAGCGATCATTTGAAGGGTTGCGACGGCGAAACAGAAAAAAGTAGCGGTAGTCACCCAAAGAGACCACTTGCGCCTTCTACCGCTCAGTAGCCAAAGCCCGAGGAGGAACTCACTGGCAACAAGCACCAACAGCCAACGATGATCGCGACTTGCTGCATGGAGAAAAACATCCGTGAGTTTCAGTCCCGCAGCACCGAGCAGTAGCACTGCAAGCGCACGGACTCTTGCAGACACCGGGGAACCTGGGTTCCTCCGGCATTCCTCTTCGGACATTGCTGCCGCTTACTTGGAGGCGGCAGTTCCAGCCAGTCGGATCTTTACCAGCAGGACACCATGGCTCGGGACAGAGGCCTCGAATCGATTGGCAAACGACCCGAGATCCCTCTGACGCCAGAGATCGCGGACGATCTGAGGCCCCTTGATGCCGAGCTCTTGCCAACTTACGGAAACGGAGGCCGGTTGATCGCCAAGGTTAAAAAGCCCGACCGCCTTGGAACCATCCTCGAGACTCCTTGCCCAGACTTGAACGGTTCCGTTCATGGAAATCCTGCCCGCCGGTTTCCCCAGCGGATCCTGATTCACATCGAGCACCTCATCATTGCTCAGCAGGCTCTTGGTGAAATCATCCAGTTGGGACATATCACATCCGATTAGCAGCGGTGAGGAGAGCAGTGCCCAGAGACTCATGTGCGTGTACTGCTCATCAGGAGTGAGTCGACTCGGATGAGTGTGTCCCCAACCAACCTGCCCCACAACGAGCATATCTGGGTCATTCCAGTGACCCGGACCGGCGAACTTCTCATGCCCGTCCTGGCTGAAGCCGATGCCGCTCATACTCTTCCAGGTGTCGGTGATGTCACCTGTGGTGCGCCAGGAGTTACCTCCGAGCTTTTCTCCCCATTCCCAGACCTTGCCCATCCCGTACTGGCAATAGCTGAAGAGGATGTCGCGCTTCACTTTATCGAGGGACTTCCGGAAGACTGCATATGGCTCCTGAACCACCTCCAACTCGATACGCTCGCGGTCTTCAGGCTTCAGCTTGCCAATGATCCCCTTAAACTCACCGTCGATGGCTTTCAGGCGGCTCTTCTGCTCCTCCGTACGCTTATTCCCCGGCGTCACCTCAATGGCAGCACGTTCTTCGGTAAGTGACTTAAGTTTGGCGGCGTCATCAGCCGGCAGCACGGCGGCATACTTTGACGTCCTGATTGCGTTGGCCACCTTTCCGTAGGAGCACCAATCATACTTCACATAGTCGACGCCCCATTTCCCATACTGCTCGGCGTCCTGATTCTCGTACTGATAGCTGGCCGTGTACCCGGCGCAGGTCTTGGGACCCGGCGAGGAATAGATGCCGAACTTGAGCCCTTTCGAATGGATCGAGTCGCTGAGAGCCTTCATGTCGGGGAATTTCTGGTTGCTCTTGATCATCCCATTGGTATCGCGACCGGCCTCCCAGCAATCGTCTATATTGATGTAAGTCCAGCCGTGATCGATGAGTCCGGAGAAAACCATGGCATCGGCAGCCCCGCGGACCTTGGCGTCATCCACCGCACCGGCAAAGCAGTTCCAACTGTTCCACCCGAGAGCCGGGGTCAGTGAGATCGTATCACCGCAAACAATCCGGAAGGGACGGCTCGCCTTTCCGTTGGCATTTTTTGCATGGAGCGTGACAACGTTCGTTCCCCTCTCTTGAAGCGTGCCGGTGATCATGCCGCTGGCTCTATCCAGAGTCAGTCCCGATGGGAGATTGTCGGCAGAGAAGGTCATCGGCCGTTCGCCGGTGGCCGTAACCTTAAAGAGGAAGGGATTGCCGGGGCGAACACCGAAAACCTTGGGGCCCGTGATTCGGGGAGTGACCGGAGGCTTGGGTGTCAGGATTTCGCCAACAACGGCTGCAGCGTTTGTCGCCGAGGCATTGGGCGCATTGGTGGAGGAAGCCGCAGCCTCAGCCATCAGCATGCTCGGGAACATGCCGGAGAGAAGAGCAAGACTTGTGAAAAGGAGGGGGGAGGTACGCATGGTGTGTTCATATCAGTTAACCTCCTGCCTGACAAAAAACTTATCGCGGTAAAATTGAATCACTTGCCGGACAAAAGAAACTTGCACGACGCGGCTGTAAATCCGATGCTACGCGGCTCGAGAACGGGCTGTAGCACAGCTTGGTAGTGCGCTTGAATGGGGTTCAAGAGGTCGTGGGTTCGAATCCCGCCAGCCCGATTTCTCGATCTTCCGGAGGGGTTGTTCTCTACGAAGAGGTTCCAACGAGAAGGTGGGTGAGATGGGTTGTCCGAAGAGCGAGGGAATCGCAATCAGCCATCCAGATCGCTGGAGAGCCTTCCTGCGTATCCCCAGTTTTCCGGATCTACTTCATCAATCACCACGTGGGTGTGTTCAGGCTTTTTATCGAGAACCGTCACTAGAGTGTTTGTGATCTCTGCAACAATCTGAGCCTTCTGCTCAAGTGTTCCCCCATTGCGTAGGATCCTGACGTTTACGTATGGCATAGACCAAAGTCCATAACTGCTAGTCTGCTTTGTTGAAATCCAAATCGCTACGAATCCACTACGAGAAAACGTGAAAGTCCAGTGAGACCGATGGAAAACCCTACTGACTCACATTCAGTCAACGTTCGCAGTTCAATGGGTTACAGCTTGGATGTGGTTCGAATCCCGCCAGCCCGATTTCTCGATATTCTGGAGAGGCTGTTTTCTCTGAAGAGGTTTTAGAGATATAGTGGTTATGCTGGGTTCCTCAAAGAGCGATGAAATGCTCGAAGGAGCATTCAACTCATGGATAAGAATGTTCAACGGTATCTGTTTTAAAACTGAACATAACCTCTACCCACTACGCCTGAAATGCAGACCTCTCAAAATCCACTCAAACAACCATCTCCCCCGCTTCATGAGTTGCTTGATGCCGGACTGACCATTGCCCCAGAAGCCGTGGCCATGGTTTCTACCGGAGAGTCCATTACCTGGAGGGAGCTTGATCGCAAATCATCATCGCTCGCAGCAGGGTATCTGTCACTTGGCCTGAAACAGGGCGACCGGATTGCGTCGTTGATGCCAAATCGGATCGACCTCGTGATTCATTATCTTGCCTGCCTTCGGTCCGGTCTATGCCTGACGCCTCTCAACTACCGCTACACTGCGCGTGAAATCGATCATGCCCTTGGCGTGAGCGGGGCTTCGGCGCTTCTTTATCATTGCGAGCGATCAGGGGATCTCAAGGAGAGCCAACTCGTTACCAAATTACCCTTTGGAACGATCTCTTATGGAGAGAAGACCTCCGCGCAGGAGACGCAATTCGGAAAACTTCTTGAGAGCAGTTCACCAATTGAGCCATTCCCTGCGAATGTACCCTCTGCCCCGGCGGTGATTTTCTTCACCTCCGGCAGCACCGGACCGGCCAAAGGGGTTACCCACACCCATGAGTCCCTGAGATGGATGATTGCCAGTGCTGTCGGAGCATTCGACTTGAAAGCTAGTGATATCTTCCTGCCGGGATCGTCCATGTCCCATGTGGGCTCTTTCCTGTGGGCTTTAAGCACTCTCTCGGTGGGGGGCAGGGTGGTTGTGGCAAGGACGTTCGACAGTCACGAGATTCTCCCACTTCTGCGGCAAGAGAAGCCGACTTTACTCGCCATGATTCCTGCGGCCCTGACCGCGCTGATCCGTGATCATGACCTGTTACCGGGTGACTTTTCCTCATTGAGAGCCTGCCGTTCCGGATCGGACAAAGTCTCCACCGAACTGCTGACGGAGTTTGCCGCAGTCGCTGGATTTCCGATCGATGAGGGATATGGGATGACGGAGGTGGGTCTTGCCACACTCAATCCACCCGATGGTGTCATCAAACAAGGGTCCATCGGATATCCCGTTCCGGGATTCCAGATCGAGGTGCGAAACGAGAACAATGAACCGGTCCCTCCCGGAGAAGTCGGAAAGATATGGATGAAGACAGGCAGCAGGATGTCTGGTTACTGGAACGCCCCCGAGGCAACCGCGGAGGTTCTCCGTGATGGCTGGATTGATTCAGGGGATCTCGCCCATGCGGATGAGGATGGATATCTCTGGTTTTTTGGCCGTAAAAAGCAAGTGATTGTTCACGATGGATCGAACATCAGCCCTTTTGAGGTGGAAGGCGCCCTAGACGAGCATCCTGCCATCGAGTTGGCCGGGGTTGTTGGCATCCACGACGAGGTGCATGGGGAGACGGTGCGGGCTTATGTGACCCTTAAAAAGGGGGCGATCAGGCCGTCGAGTGCCGAGTTGATTACTTTTTGCCGGAAACTGATCGGCTACAAGGCTCCCGAGGAAATCATCTTCCTGGAGGAGATTCCGCTCAACCCCACGGGAAAAATCGACCGAGTGGCCCTCAAGAAGATGGCTGAGGATCACCTGCATCCACACGGGATCTAAGAGAGGCGCAGCTGCATCTCTGCCCCGTGGAAACTGCCGCCCGTTCTAAAAACGGAGCGGCAGCACATTGATTAAACCGAAGATCCCGAGGGGATCTTCATCTACCCTTTTAGTGGGCAGGGGTTGCAGTGGGCTTGGAAACCGCTTTCTCGACAGCACCTGCTCCCTCTTTGCCTGCGGTAACCACCGTTCCAACAGTATTGGTTCCGGTCTTTGCAGTTCCAACGACGGCACCTGCGGCAGTAGTCAGGGTATCAGCGGCTGCACCGGTGGTCGTGTTGACGGCCGTTCCGGCTGTTTTATCCACAGTCTTCACTCCCTGACCGAGTGTTTGCACGGTGCCAACTGCAGCCGTCGTAGCAGAATTCTCAACTCCCTTTACCGGGTTATTCGTGATCAGAGCTTTGCCAGAGTCCACAACGGTCGCGCCAGCAACCACCGCGGTCTTGACGGTACCGATGGCAGCCTGTCCGACAGTGCCTGCAACTCCATCACCGGCATTGATGACGGAATTACCGGCATTCACAGCCGTACCGGCAACCGTGCCGACAGCCTGCTCGGAGGTGTTTTTAACAGCGGTCAGGGTGCTTGCGTTCGTATTCTTTGCGGGGTTCGGTGCGGAGGTTCCGGCGTTGAGCGAGACGACAAGTCCGAAGATTCCAAGGGCGATGGTGAGGGAATGTGCTGTTTTCATGATGATATATGGGTATGTGAAACATCTATTACCATCCCTTCGTCTCCCTAGCTTCAAGTGAATTCTTTTGGAGAAGTTTATACTCTCAGTGGTCGAAAATTCTGATACCGATGGCCATGAACAACTGCTCCTAGAACTTTACCAACCATCAAAGAAACACTGACATGAAGCTATTCCCTTCCCTTTTTCTGATCTTGCTGACTGGTTTTTACTTCCTAACGGATAAAGCCGATGCGACACCGTCATCAGATAAAACGATCATTGCCGGTCTGGAAGAACAATGGATCAAGGCATTCAAAAAGAATGATCCAACGCTGCTTGATCCGATCCTTGCCAAGTCTTGGGTACAAACCTCAGCCGAGGCAACCCTCTCGGGCAAGATGCACGAAATGGCTGATACTAAGGAAACAAAGTGGACCAGCCTTCAGAATATCGATCTTAAAATCACCATCTATGGTGACACGGCAATTGTGACGGGCATTTTCAAGGGAAAGGGAACAGCCTCTTGGGGCGCTGTGGATGATCACTATCGATTCACAGACACTTGGGTGAAAATGCCCAAGGGGAACTGGCAGTGCGTTGCGACCCAGTTGACAACACTTTCAAAATAACTGGCACAAAAACCCTTCAACAGGGTCTTTCTCTACCCAAAACCCAGGGAACTCAGGAACCAAGCATCAGACGAGTCTGGTTTTTGAGACGTGAACCTGATCCGGTTTCTGCGAAACAAGGACGCGGCGGACTTCCAGGAGTTTCGTTCTTAAAATGCGAACCTCCGCACGAAGGAACGCGATTTCACGGCATGTCTTTCGGATAAACTTGCTGCAGACAAAGAATGCAACTCCGGTAGCCAGGATAGGGATAAAGAGAATAAGTGAGATGGTGATCATGATAATCACCTCGCACAAAAAGATCACATTTCCACCCACACTTCCCAAAAATGGTTAAAAAATCGGTGAATAAGGCAATCGGTGAAGGGTTTGATCGAGATAAGAACAAAGTTGGAGTCGATGTTGGCTAGACAGCGACCGGAGCAGCAATAAAGTTACATCTATGTTCATCGTTGTTTCCGTCTCGCTCGTTGTTCTTTATCTACTGAGTTCAGTGCGTGTGTTGATGCAATTTGAGCGGGGCGTGGTCTTCACACTCGGCAAGTTTTCCGCAGTAAGGCAGGCAGGTATCAGCATGGTTTTTGCCCCTTTCCAGACAATGTCCAAGGTATCGACACGCACGGTGACGATGCAGATCCCTTCCCAAAAAATCATCACCAAGGACAATGTCTCCATCGATATCGCCGCCGTCGCCTATTACCGGATCTCCGACGCCGAGAAGGCCGTGATTGCGATCGAGAATGTCTATAATGCGATCAACCAGATCAGCCAGACGACAGTGCGTAATGTCGTCGGCCGTTTCTCCCTGGATCAACTTCTCGCCGAGACCGCGAACATCAATGAACAGATCAAGACGGTCATCGACACCCACACCGAACCATGGGGAACCTGCGTCACCGCGGTCGAGATCAAGGACATCACATTGCCGGAGAACATGCAGCGTGCCATGGCCAAAGAGGCGGAAGCCGAACGTGAGCGCCGTGCAAAAATCGTGGCGGCCGAAGGTGAATTCCAAGCCGCGACCAAACTCGGTGAGGCTGCCGATGTGATCTCCTCCCACCCCGTGGCGTTGCAATTACGAACGTTGCAGACAATGGCCGAGATTGCCACGGAGAAGAACTCGACCATCATCTTCCCCGCCCAATTCATGACGACCGTTCAGGAAGCGCTCAGCATGGTGAGGCAGGATTCCAAAGCTGAGTAGCGCTGCTTGGGATGATGTTATTCAAATAATCGCCCATGGTAACCATCACTTCTACCTATGACGGTGGCCTTCGTTGCACGGCTACCCATGGGCCGTCTGGTGTTACTCTGATCACCGATGCACCGGTGGACAACCATGGCAAAGGGGAAAGCTTTTCGCCAACGGATCTGGTTGCTACCGCGGTCGCCAACTGCATGATGACCGTGATGGGGATCGCCGCTGAACGTCATGGGGTCGACCTCAAGGGGACCATGGTGAAGATCGGCAAGGAAATGAGTTCCGATCTGCCGCGTCGGATCGTCGGCCTTAAGTCGGTCATGACAATCCCTCTCCCCGCCGATCATCCGCAGCGCGCCCTGCTCGAGGGAGCCGCCAAAGCGTGCCCGGTGAAGCAGAGCCTGGCACCGGGAATCGATGCCTCGGTCGAGTTCCACTGGGTTGGGTAGTCTCTACTGAATCCAGAGAAAACTGACGCCTGGATTACTTCGTTCCAGGTCGGGATCCTTGCGGAGTTCCGGGGCAACCGTGATTATTTCGAGGGAAACCGGGTGAAAAATGGAAAATTCCTCCCCGGTTGCAAACCCCAGAATGTCACCGTCACGCTGATACTCCATGAACACCTTCCGAAGGCCTGTCCGGAGAACCCCTCCACGGCCACCGGATCCGTATCCATGAATGATCTTCAGGACGGAAATACCGTCGCCATGGCAGCGACGAACTTCCAGGAGTAGGCGCCGCTTGGCCTCCTCGAGTGTGGGAAGTCCCTGCTTGATGGTGACTTCCCGAAGAGACATCGGGAATATTTACTTCGTCTTGAAGACGAGTTCACCACCCGACACGTCTGCCTTGATCGTCTGACCCTCGTGAATCTTGCCATCCAGGATCTCCATACTGAGGGGATCGAGGATCTTGTGCTGAATGACACGCTTCAGCGGTCGGGCACCGTAGGCGGGGTCATACCCTTCCTTGGCAAGATAGGCGCGGGCCTTGTCGCTTAGTTCCAAATGAAGCTTCTGCTTGCCGAGGCGGGTGGAGAGTCGAGCCAACTGGATATCGACGATCTTGGTGATCTCCTTGTCGCTCAGGCGGTCGAAGATGACGATCTCATCAACGCGGTTCAGGAACTCGGGACGGAAGTGGCCGCGCAGAGCCTCCATGACACGCTTGTTCCGCTCCTCGACAGCCAGATCCTCCATGATGTACTGACTGCCGATATTGCTCGTCATGATGAGCACGGTGTTCTTGAAATCAACCGTACGGCCTTGACCATCGGTGATCCGTCCATCGTCTAGCACCTGCAACAGGACGTTGAAGACATCTCCATGCGCCTTCTCAACCTCGTCGAAAAGGACAACGGAATAGGGCTTCCGGCGAACGGCCTCGCTGAGTTGCCCTCCCTCCTCGTAACCAACGTAACCCGGAGGGGCTCCGATGAGACGGGCGACCGTGTGCTTCTCCATGTACTCGGACATGTCGAGGCGGATGATGGCATTCTCATCGTCGAAGAGGAACTCTGCTAGGGCCTTGGAGAGCTCTGTCTTACCGACACCGGTGGGTCCCAGGAACATGAAGGAGCCAATCGGACGATTCTCCTCCTGAAGACCGGCACGGGCACGACGCACGGCATTGGAGACGGCTTTGATCGCCTGTCCCTGCCCCACCACGCGCTCGATGAGACGCTCCTCCATCTTGACCAATTTCTGACGCTCTCCTTCCTGGAGATTCGAGACGGGGATGCCGGTCCAGACGGAAACCACCTTGGCAATGTCTTCCTCGGTGACCTCCTCTTTCAAAAGTGCCGATTGGCCGCTCTTGGCCAACTTTGCATTGTGCTCCTCGAGCTTGGTCTGCAACTCGGGAATGCGCCCGTACTGGATCTCACTCGCCTTCGCGAAGTCCCCCTGACGCTGGGCGATCGCCAGTTCGTTCTTCATCGCCTCGATCTGCTCGTTGATCTTCTGGGACTTGCCGATCTCCTCCTTCTCCCTTTGCCAGCGGGCTTTGAGCCCCGAGGCGGTTTCCTTGGTCTCGGCGAGTTCCTTCTCTAGTTTTTCGAGACGCTCCTTGCTCGCGGCATCCTTCTCCTTGCGTAGTGCCTGACGTTCCATTTCGAGCATCATGATCTCTCTCTCCATCTGATCGATCTCGGTCGGCATCGACTCGATCTCGATCTTCAGACGCGAGGCTGCCTCGTCGATCAGGTCGACGGCCTTGTCAGGAAGGAACCGGTCGGAAATGTAGCGGTGAGAAAGAACCGCGGCGGCGACAAGTGCCGCATCCTGGATGCGGACGCCATGGTGCACCTCGTAGCGTTCCTTGAGCCCGCGCAGGATCGCAATCGTGTCCTCCACGCTCGGTTCGTTCACCATGACCGGCTGGAAACGGCGCTCCAGGGCGGCATCCTTCTCGATGTACTTGCGGTATTCGTCCAGCGTTGTGGCGCCGATCGTGCGGAGTTCGCCGCGGGCCAACTGGGGCTTCAAGAGATTCGAGGCATCCATCGAGCCTTCGGCTGCACCGGCCCCGACAATGGTATGAAGCTCATCGATGAAGAGAATGATTTCCCCCTCGGAAGCCGTGACCTCCTTCAAAAACGCTTTCAGGCGATCCTCGAATTCCCCACGGAACTTGGCTCCGGCAACCATCGCCCCGATATCCATGGCGACAAGCCGCTTGTTCTTCAATGACTCGGGAACATCACCGCTCACGATACGTCGTGCAAGCCCCTCGACGATGGCGGTCTTGCCAACACCCGGTTCCCCGATGAGGACAGGGTTGTTCTTTGTCCGGCGCGAGAGAACCTGCATGGTCCGCCTGATCTCCTCGTCGCGTCCGATCACCGGATCGATCTTTCCCTTGCGGGCAAGCTCGGTGATGTCACGGCCATATTTCTCAAGGGTCTGGTATTTGCCCTCGGGATTCTGGTCGGTGACACGCTGGCTTCCCCGGATCTCGACCAAGGCCTTCATGAGCCCCTGATGGGTGACACCGTTCTGTTGGAGCAACTTTGCAGCGGCATTCTTCTCCTGACTCAAGGCAAGGAGGTAGTGCTCCGCGGAAAGGAACTCATCCTTGAGCTTCGCCATCTCACCCTCGGCGGCGTCGATGGTCTTGCGGAGTTCGTTTCCAACGAAGGGCTGGGAACCGCCATGGACTTTGGGAAGGCCGGCGGTCGCAGATTCAAGGTTCGCAATGAAAGGCTGGATGACCACACCCATCTTTTCCAGCACGGGACGCGCAAGCCCCTCGCTCTGGGCGAGGAGGGAAAGAAGGAAGTGCTCGTTGCCGATTTCCTGCTGACCAAGACCGGAGGCGATGTCGATCGCAGCGTTGAAAGCCTCCTGCATTTTCGCGGTGAATTTGTCCGGTTTCATGATGAGTGATGGGATGCTTTTCTATTTCCTGACAGGTGGATTGAGTTTGATGCCTTTGCGCAGGAATGTCGGCACATCAAGATCCTCTCCGGCAACAATGGTTGGCTCGCTTTTGTCGAACCGGCCTCTCTGAACGGTGTCGAGATCAAGTGTTCCCTGAGTCTGCTTGGTTGTCGCAACGGACTTCTTGCCCGTTTTAGAGACCACGTTGGTGGGGACTGGAAACAGTGTTCCTTCTCCAGCAACATGACCCGAGGGTACCGATGTGCTACCGCCGGCACCTGCTTCTGATGTTCCAACAATAGGTCTGACAGATTTTTCGGTCTCTCTGGAAACAACGGCTTCATGTTCTCTTGCAGGCTTCCTGACGACCCCTCCGGAAGAGGCCAAGAGATGAATTTCAAGGGCTGATCCGGGAGATCCGTCAGGATGTACTCCCACTTTTATCTGACAGTTCTCCCCCGCGATTCGTTCAATCTCACCGACAACGGACTGTACTTCGGCAAAGGAGACGTCCTTAGCCCCGCGAAGAAGGAGCAGGATCATCGGCGACTCCTTGAGCGCTGAACCTTTACCCGGAAGTGTAAGAAGCGGACTTCTCAAGGCTTTCTCCAGAGCCTCATGAAGACGATTGGGACCCTCCGCCTTCCCGAATCCGTAATGAGTGACTGCTCCCTGCTTGCCAAGCACTGCATGAAGGTCTGACCGGGTGATCTTTACGGGACCAGTTGTCGAGAGCATCCCGGTAACCCCGAGAAGGGAAGAGAGAAGCGTGCGATCCGAAAGGAGAAAAGCCTCCCCGATGACAGCCGTGGAGGGAGATCCACCGGAGAGTTGATCATTACCGACCGCCACCACGGCATCGCAGATCTCCTGAAGTTTCTCAAGAGCCCGCTCCGCCAACTCGCGCTTGTGCTTACCTTCAAAAGAGAAGGGCATCCCGACACAGGCTATCGTGGGTATACCGGAGGACTTCGCAAGAATGGCCAGAGCCGGTAGCAAAAAGGAACCGGTCTCCCCGCCAAGTCCGCCGCATAGTATAACGGATGAGGCACCTGTCACGGCTTTTCCAAAACGTTCATCAATCTGGCGGAAGCCTTCGCCGGGATCCCCTTCGGAAACCTCGATCTTCTCCCTCACAATGGAGGCATTCAGCGAATCGAGATCATTGTTAACGACGATCAATCCGGTCATGCCGGGGGCCTCCACGGAAAGAAGATCCAGCACGGTGACACCGGCATTGCCGACACCGACCAGGAGGCGACGGGATGGAGCGCTCATCGGGAACGTTTGGAGAAGAGGTTGCCAAACCCCTTGGTGAGCCGGTCGATCATGCTTTCGGGGGCAATGTTTTTGGTGACGATCCTCGCATATTTGGTCAAGCCGATAGCGGTTGAATACTGGGGATCCTCGAAGATCTGGGTCGCCCCGCTGACGTTACGGGCGCGTGTCAACTCAACCGGAATCTCAAAGACATCTTCGGCCACCTGAGCGATTCCCTTCAGCTTGGAGCATCCCCCCGTGATCATCACGCCACGGATCAGATCAAGCATTCCTTCACCCGAGGACTCGATGTCACGGCGGATAAGTTCGAAGATCTCCCTGACTCGGAGATGGATGATCATGTCGAGTGAGTTGCGGTCAATATCGCATCCGAGGAACCTGGGGTCATTTTTCAGCGAGATGATTCCTCCCTCGGAAGCCGCCGGATCGGCGGCAGAACCCTCCTCGATCTTGAGAATCTCGGCCCTGGCAATCGGAAGCCTCAATCCGACGGAGATATCGTTGGTGATGTGGTCGCCGCCGAGTGCAAGGACGCCGCTGTGCCGGATGGCTCCGTCGACATACACAAGATAGTCGGTGGTGCCGCCGCCGATATCGATCATGAGGGCCCCGTAATTTTTCTGATCCTGGGTCAGGACGACCTGGGCACTTGCAAGCGAACTCAGGACAACGTCCTCGATGCCGAGTTTCAGATCCTCGATGCATCGGAGCGTGTTGTGAATCCGGGTCTTGATCCCGTGAACGATATGAAAATCCGCTTCAAGGAGCGCTCCCTCCGACATGAGCGGATCGATCACGTTCTGATTCCCGTCCACATGATAGGCCTGGAGAATGGTGTGGAGGAAGGTGTTGGGGGTGGGAATGGCAACCTCCTTGGCGTTAACCTCCACGGCCTGCAAGTCCTCAGGCTCGATCTGCCGCTCCTCGGGGAGCACCAGAGAGCCTCGATTATTGAAACTGGCCAGGTGCGATCCGGTGATCGCAACCCAAACATTCCCGATCTCCACATTTGTCTTGTCCTCGGCGTCCAGGATCGCTTCACGGACACATTCGGTGACGGTCTCCATGTCGACGATCTCACCCTTCCGGACCCCACGCGAGGGTGTCTCACCCACCCCAAGGATGCTGATCTGGTCATCTGCCCTGGCCTCGGCAACGATGACGCTGATCTTCGTCGTGCCGATCTCCAATCCAACAAAGATTTGTTCGTTCGCCATGGAGAAGTATCGGGGTTTGGAAGACTAGTTGTGCTTCGTGGTTTTTTTGGCAGGAGAGACCGGCGCTATTTTGTCAGCCTCCCGCTCGGGCGTAAGCACAAAAGTAACGGGCGTGTTACGACTCACCATGAGGTTGGCGCTTTGGATCCTGCGACCCGTTTCCTGACAGTGATCGAGCAGTTTGCGAAGTCTGTCGAGTTGGGAGGGGAGATCCGAATCCCCAAGCGTCCCAAAGGTGTATTTCGCATTGGAGGCGTCCGTCACGACCGCCGCGTACGGCTTGGAAACATCGATCGAACTGATCCGGAAGGTCTCTTCGGGAAGTTCCGTGAGGGCCTGACGAAGCATCAGGGCGGTGACTAGCGACGGGTTTTCGAACTTTTTTCCGGGAACAGCATCGCCCAAAGAGACCCCTCGCAGCACGGGCAGTCGCAGATATTTATCGTCCAGTCTGGCCGGTTTCATCACCACGCCGTCCTTGTCACAAAGAAAACTCTTGCCCGGGATAAACGACTCCCCGGTGTTGGCATCTCCGGGAGCCGCGAAGAGAAAAACGGGTTCCCGCGGCTCCAAGCCCACCTCGATGGTATCGGGCAGCGTTCTCTCGATGCTCACCGAGCGTACCTCGGGAAGGGAGGAAAGTTTCTGATTCGCCTGCTCAAGATCGAGACTGAAAATATTACTTCCTTCCTCGAATCCCGTGGCGGCCTTCAATTCCTCCAGAGTCATGACACCGTTTAGTCTGGTTACGAGATGCTTGAGGTTATACTCGGGGTTTTTGAAAAAGAATTTCAGCGAGGCAAAGCGAGCTCCCGCCGCCAAAAGGGCGACCATGATCACAACCACCGAGACTTTCCAGAGCATGCTGCTCGCCTTGCCCCGCCGCTGACGCTTCAAGCTGGCTGTCCGCAGATTCACCTCAAGGAGATGATGGCGACCGGCGGCGCCTCCTTTGCGACGATTGCCAGTTCCTGTGGTGGTGCGTCGGTTTTTCATGAGCGCGCGGCGAATGATCGTTCAGCTATCTTGCAACAAAGCGACGTGAAATCGAGCCCGATGGCGGCCGCGGCCTTGGGCAGAAGACTCGTCTCCGTCATGCCGGGAATGGTGTTGATTTCGAGGACCGTGGGACCGGTGGTCGAAAGAAGAACATCGACCCTGCTGTAGACCTTCAACCCCAAGGCCCTCACTGCCGCAAGCGCAACATGCTGGACGGCCTGGGTCTCGGCGGGGGTTAGCGGGGCCGGCACCAGGTATTCGGTCGCTCCCTTGGTGTATTTGTTGGTGTAATCGTAAAAACCCTCGTTTGGCTTGATTTCCACCACGGGAAGAACCTGATCGCCGATGACGCCAACCGTCAACTCGCGTCCCTTGATCAACTCTTCGACAAGGATCTCCTCCCCGTATAGCAGACAGTCGGCAAGCGCCGCATCGACATCCTTGCCTTCATGGATGAGATGCACACCCACACTCGACCCCTGACGTGGCGCCTTGATCACGAAAGGCAAGGGAAGCGTCGGTCTCTCACCGGCCTTCAGGATCTCGAACACGGGTGTCGGCACCCCGGACTTCACCAGCGCCAGCTTTGTCAGAATCTTGTCGAAGGCCGTCCGGCTCTCTTGGACCCCCTCTCCCGTGTACGCCACGCCGAGTCCGTCGAGTACCTGCTGAAGTCCTCCATCCTCCCCGAAGGTCCCGTGGATCAGGTTGAAGACCAGCTCGGTTCCCTCGGGAATCCGTACATCCGTCCCAGAAAGTTCCACCTCCTCGACGATGGCTCCTGCGGCACGCAGGGCGGTGGCAACGGATGCTCCCGAACGCATTGAAACATCGTGCTCGGATCCCGGCCCTCCCTTGAGGACGGCAATGCGGCGGTTTCGGGGATCGAAGGTTGTTTCCATGGTCATGATCTTTTTTCCTGGTCCTCAGGCTCTTCGCCGATGATGGAGACCTCGGTCTCCAGTTCGATACCGCGCTCCAGGCGGGCCGCTTCCCGGATCCGGTCAATGAGGGCAAGGACCTCACCTGCCGTGGCTCCGCCGTCGTTGACGATGAAGTTGGCGTGGACCTCGGAGACGCGCGCACCGCCAACGCTCAGATTCTTCAGCCCCAGTTCGTCGATGAGTTTGCCGGCTGAAATCCCTCCGGGATTCTTGAAAATGCAGCCGGCACTGGCTGCAACCGGTTGGGTTTCCTTGCGATGGCGGAGCGCCTCGCCAAGGAGATTATCGATATTCCCGATGCTTGCAGGAACGCCCGATAGGGTTGCGGAAAGGGCATAATGGTCATGAAGGATCGGGACATCACGATAGTGGACCTCGATTTCCTTGGGTGTTCTGGAAACGATGTTACCGTCCCGGTCGGCAAACCGGATCCTGACGACCTGATCGAAAGTCTGGACCCCCATGGCACCGGCATTCATGCGCAGGGCCCCGCCGAGATTCCCGGGAATTCCATCCATCCATTCAAACCCGGTGAGTCCGGCATTGCGCGCCACGGCCGCAAGCTGCTTCAACCGGATGCCAACCCCGGCGGTGATTTCGTTGCCCTCCGCCTTGGCCTCACCGAAGCTCCCCCTGGCAAGATGAGCGACGACACCGGGAAATCCGCCGTCACGAACGATAAGGTTGGAACCGCGCCCCATGACCATGAATGGAATGCCCTCGTCATGACAGAACCGGACTAACTCGGCAAAACCCTCTTCACTCTCCGGCTCGACCCAAAACCGAGCAGCCCCACCGATCCTCATCGTGGTGTGCTTTGAAAGAGGTTCGCTCATCTTGATCACTCCCGGCCCCATCGCCTTGCGAAGTCGCGCTCGAAGCGAAAGTTCACGGGCGGCCAATGTGCCGGCCTCATGGATGTTCCCGGCTCCCAGCGTGATGATCACGTCTCCTTCCCGCAGGGAGGACAATGCGGTGCGTGCAGCCCCGAGCACGGTGGACGCACTGGAAATCTCGGGATGACCGGCGGATCGCGCCGCCTCAACGATACTATCTTCGCTGATTCCAGGAATCGGCTTTTCCCCCGCCGGATAGATGGATGTCACAAGAACCAGATCGGCATCGGCGAATGATTTTCCAAACTCCCGGACAAGCATGGCGGTGCGGGAATAACGGTGCGGTTGAAAAAGAACGACCAGACGTCCTGTTCCCATGCGATCCCTCATCACCCCGCGTGCCGTTGCAAGAGTTGCCTCAATCTCCGTCGGATGATGGCCGTAATCATCGAACACCTCGAATTCCTCGTCCCGATATTTGAGTTCAAAGCGTCGCTTGGCGCCACGGAAGTCCTCCAACGCGGCGGCGATCTGTGAAAAAGAAATTCCCAGGTCGGTTGCCAAGGCGATGACCAGAAGCGCGTTCTGCCCGTTATGGGCGCCGGGAATTCCCAGGTTCACATGACCGAGCAATTCATTTTTCCGGTAGACGGCGAAGCGTGTCGAAAGGCCCGACTGGTGGAGTTCGGCAAGTCGGTAATCGCAGTTGTCGCCCGTCCCAACAGAAACGCCCCGGGGATGATCTGAACAGACACGCGTCGCGCCGGCATCATCCGCCCAGAAGTAGACGGAGCCGGAGGTTTGCCCGATGAGTGTCGCAAAGACATGATCGATCGCGTCGAGATCCCGATAGTGGTCGAGATGTTCGGGTTCGATATTGAGCACGAGGGCATGGTGCGGATGATAATGCACCAGCGTTCCGTCGCTTTCGTCCCCCTCGGCGACGAGATGAGCCCCCTCGGAGTCCCACCGGGCGTTGGTTCCCAGGATCGGGATCTCCGCTCCCACGTAATGGGAGGGTTTGAGGCCGCCTGCCTTCAGCACGTGCGCCGCCATCGCGGAGGTGGTCGTCTTCCCGTGCATCCCGCAGACGACGATTCCCTGTTTGCCCGTCATGACGGCCGCAAGCACCTCGGCCCTGCGGGCCATCGGTTTTCCAAGTGAGAGCGCCGCATCATAAGCCGGATTGCCGGCATGAATTGCCGAGGAAAAGATCACGAGTTCCGCTTCGCCAACCATGTGCGTGCCATGGGGCGACTCAAATTCGAGCCCTTTGCGACGCAGGCGCTCCACCTCCTGGGTATCGACCTTGTCGGAACCGCTTACCCGATGACCAAGTGCCAGCAGCAGGGCGGCGATACCGCTCATGCCGGAACCCGCCACTCCGATCAGATGGATCCGGCGGGACGATGGGCCAAGTAGAAAGGATGACAATTCCTCATTGCCGATACGGAGACCGGAGGCATTCCCCCCGGAAATCATCGGGAAGCCTCCCCTCTGGAAATACCCTGTTCCATGACATCGGCGACCAATCCTGCGGCGCCCCGCGGAAGAACCGCAGCGGCGGAGGCCGCCATGCGCTCCCGACGCCTTCCGTCTGTCAGAAGATTGCGGATCATCAACGCAAAGGATTCAGGATCGGCTGTCTTTTCCTCGATCATTTCGGCAGCACCGGCGTCACGGAAAGCCTCCGCGTTGCGATGCTGGTGAAAATCCGCAGCGAAGGGGAAGGGAATCAGGATCGAGGGTAGGGAGAACTGGGAAAGCTCGCTGAGACTGGCGGCACCGGCACGGGAAACGACGAGATCGGCGGCCGAGTAGGCCTCCTCCATCCTGTGATGGAACGGGGAGACATGTGCCGCGATGCCCTCGCGCTGATAGTTGATCGCGGCAAGGTTGTCGTCACGTTCCCCCGTGAGATGGATTACCTGAAGCGGATGTCCTTCCTCGTCCGCGAAGTCCTTAAGGAATGCGGCGGAGCGGAAGAGAAGCTGATTGATGCCCGCGGCCCCCTGACTCCCCCCCATCACAAGCAGTGTGGGACGAGCGGGATCAAGACCGAATACGGAGCGAGACTTTCCCTTGTCCAAAAGGGTGCCGAGGTTCTTGCGGACCGGCGTTCCCGTCACGATGCAGGTGCTCTTGGGGAAAGAGGATTCGCAGGCACGCAGCCCAAGAAGGACGCGATCGGTCCAACGTGAAGCGAGACGGTTGGCGCGGCCGGCGATGGCGTTCGACTCGTGGAGGTAGCAGGGAATTCCCTTGAGCCTCGCGGCCAGCAAGGGAGCCGCCGACGTGAATCCACCCATCCCGAGGACACCGGAGGGTTGATATGTCGAATAGAGTTGTCTGCAGGTGCTCAGGCTCTCCCAACCGCGCTTGAGAAAACGGGGGAAGGCGGGGGAGAGGATGGCGGGCATTCCGATCGAGGGAAGTTTTTCCCGACGGAATTCCGGATGATCCCGAAGCGCCACGGTGTCGATCTCCTTCTCCGAAACAAGCAGAAGAACGCCGTGCCCTCGTTCATGAAGGACTTCGGCGACGGCCAGTCCGGGAAAGAGATGCCCCCCGGTTCCGCCGCAGGCGATCACGAAATGTTTGGGAACTGCCATGGCTTTACTTCTGCACCCTAGATTCTGGGAACTGATCGTCCCGCCAGAACCACCTGATGGCGTTCCGGAACCGGAGCAATAGGCGCACCGATGCGGTGAATGTTGACAAGGATTCCGACCATAAAAAGAGAGACGGCAAGATTGCTTCCCCCGTAACTGATGAACGGCAGGGGCATTCCCTTGTTGGGCAGCAACGAGGTCGTCATCCCGATATTGACCGCAGCCTGGAGGGAGATCAGCAGGAGGATTCCCGTGGCGAGAAGCTTTCCAAAACGGTCCTTGGCATTGGATGCGATCAGCCCCCCGCAAAGGATGATCAGGATGAAGCCGAAAACAACAAGCCAGGTGAACAGGAGTCCCAACTCCTCGCCAATCATGGGGAAGATGAAGTCCGTGTGGGCGTAGGGAAGGTAGAGCATTTTTTGCCTCCCCTCCCCGAGTCCAAGTCCCTCGAACCCTCCGGACCCGAAGGCGATGAGCGCCTGCCATTGCTGGAGCCCCTTGCCCAACTTATCCGCCTCGGGATGCATGAAACTCATCATGCGCGCGGCACGCTCCGGAATGAGCATGGCCACGCCGAGCAGACCTGCTATTCCGGTGCCGAAAAGACTGGCGATCAAGATCCAATTGGCGCCCGCGATGAAGCAGAGAGCCAGCGTGGTTGAGCCGATCAGGGCAGCGGTTCCGAGATCGACTTCCTTGGCAATCAATCCGATCAGGATGGCAACGACCCCGAAGGGAATGACAAATCCATCGAGATATTTCCTGGGATTGGTTTCCTCCCGGGAAAACCACCAGGCAACAAAGAATACCGCGGCGATCTTTGCCAACTCACTGGGTTGAAAGTTTGTCACATGGAGATTAATCCAGCGATGCGACCCATTGATCTTCATTCCAATGTGAGGAACAAAGCAAAGGGTCAGGAGAAGCACGGAAACACCGAACCAGATTTTCCAAGAGGCTCTCCAAAGATGATAATCGGTCAGCGCACCGAGAACACACACCGAGACGCCGACAACCAGCCAGAAAGCATCCTTCTTCACAAAGTAGTAGATGTCCCCATGAGACTCCTGTGCGTAGGCACTCGTGCTGAAGAGCATCACCACCCCGAGGGCCACCAATCCGACCACGGAAATCAGGAGGGCGTAAATGCTGATGCGCTGCATGGTTTCCAGTGGAAATTCTGGCCTCTGAAGTTAAGCCCCCATGTTACTGGGCCGCTTTTTTCGATGAAGTCGGCGCCGGAATTTTCAGCTTCTGACCGATCTGAATCTTTTTCGGATCGGTGATACCGTTGGCCTTCATGAGCTGATCCGGCGTGATCTTGAATTTCTTGGCGATTTTGTAGGGACTGTCCCCCTTCTGGATCGTGTACTCCGTGGTTGCCTCTTGGGCACCTGATGTATCGGGGGAAGGCGTGGCATTGGTGGCCGGGACTGCCCCCGTCAGTGAACCCACCGCACTGGCAACAGGCGCAGCCGCCTGCTGAACACTCCCGGCGACTTTGGTTGCTTGGGTCGAGATTTCGGCGGCGGCTTGTCCTGCAGCCTTTACCGGAACCTTCAGAATCTGACCGACCTGGATCACTGATTTTTCAGTCATTCCGTTCACCTTCTCGAGATCGGGAATCGCAACTCCCAGGGAGGAGGCGATTCGTGTCAACGTATCACCCGCCTTGACCATGTAGGTGGAGGGCGTTCCGGACACGGGAGCTGTTCCGGCAGCAATAGAGCTTCCTGCTGAAGGAACCTGCTGGTCAGTCGGCTCCTGGGCAACCGCCTTTGCCCCACCGGCTACTCCGGCGGCTCCGACTGTTTTCCGGATCATGTTCCTAGCGCTCGCAAGCAGTCCACCCCCGGAGTGGGAGGATTCCTCCTTGGAGATGATTTCCTTGGAATTTTTTGCTGCCTTGGAAGCCTCGCTCACCTTGGCAACGATGGGTGACTTGGAAGTGACAGGAGGCTCTTCACCGGGGCCACCCGATTTGCCGGATCCCTGATCATTCGATGGCTCGGGTGGCGGGGTGACGGGATTGTTGGATGGCCTGCCGCTATTCTTGTGCGCGGCAACCTTGTCCTTATCGTGCTTGATGGAGTTGAAGGCATACAGCCCTCCCACCGCGACAACGTGAAGCAGAAGAACCACCATAAAAGCATGGGAAAGCTTCATGTTAGGTTCGGGACCATAGTCTTCTAATTCCTCTTCTCTGGAATTCATGGTTGCCGCACGGGCACGGAGCCGACGGGTGCGTTTGGGAATCATCGGTTTCATGGGTTTTTGTATGGTGTTATGACTACTAGATATTGTGGTTAATAGTGAGCAAAAAGATTAATTTTTCCTAGGGGTTGTGGGTGGGACTTTTGAAGGAAAACTCCCCGCCCCCGCCACATTCGATTCAGCTACAAGCCTTCTGAAGGATTCTCCCCGCTCCACATAGTCCCGAAACATGTCAAAGGAGGAAGTACCCGGAGAAAAAAGCACGGTCGTTCCTGGTGCCGCCTCCTCCCGGGCCGACTGCACCGCCTCGTTCAAATCATCCACTGCCAAGCAGCGAACGGGGGCCCAATCCCTGGCGATCCGGTGCCTCATCTCCCCTATGAGGATCGCCAGTCCCACCCGCTCCCTGACCAAAGGAGCTATCGGGGAAAATTCGAACCCCTTGTCCTTCCCTCCGGCAATCAGGATAAGAGCACCCCTCACGGAACGGATCGCCTGCTCCATGGCGTCGAGAGTGGTTGCCTTGGAATCGTTGATCCAGCGCACCCCGTCTGTCTCCGCGATAAGTTCGCAACGATGCGGCGGCGGAGTGTAGTCCCTGATGGCGTTCACCATCTTCCGAGTGTCAGCACCCATCGCTATACCGGCGGCAAGGGCAGCCATGACATTGGCGGCATTGTGGGGACCCCGGAGTTTTGTCTCTGCAAGATCAATGAGCGTCTCCTCCCCGCGCTGAATCCGCGAACCGTCAAGCAGCGAGAGATCCGCCTGCTTATCCGTCGTGCTGAACGTCAACCGGCGCGCCCTCAGGCTGATGGCGCCAAAATCCTCGGTGGATGACGGGATAACAACCCAATCCTCTTCCGATTGATTCTCAAAGATTCTCAGTTTCGCGTCACGGTACTCCCGCATGGAGGGGTATCGGTCAAGATGGTTGGGGCTGAGATTCAACCAGAGTGCAACCTTGGGCCTGAATGTCCTGATGGTCTCCAGTTGGAACGAACTGACTTCCACCACAAGCACATCCCAAGCCGATCGTCCGTCCAACAACTCGGACATGGGGGTACCGATATTTCCACAGGAAGCAGCACGCAAACCGGCTCCCCGAAGCATGAGGGTGGTGAGCTCCGTCGTTGTCGTTTTGCCGTTGGTGCCGGTGATGGCTATTAACGGACAGGCGCAGAGGGTAAAGGCCAGTTCAAGCTCTCCGATGAGGGGGATTCCTTTCCGAAGAACATTGCTCACCAATGGCGCCGTCTCCTCGATTCCGGGACTAAGAACAGCCATGTCATACATGGCCGGATCATTCGTGGCCTCACTGCCGATCAGCACCCTGATTTGCTCACGACCAAGAAGTTCGGACCTTTCGCGAAGGATGGCGGATTCCCCGCTGTCGCAGACCGTGACCTCGGCATCCGATCTCTTCAGCAGGCGTGCCGCGGCCAGACCACTTCTTCCCAGGCCAAGGACGACGACCTTTTTGCCGCGATAGGCATTGGGATTCGGGTCCGGGGATGCCATGGCGTGGAATTTCAGCGAAGTTTCAAGGTGGCGAGCCCCAAAAGACCCAGCACGATAGCAACGATCCAAAAACGGACGGTCACCGTGTTTTCCTTCCATCCCGAAAGTTCGAAGTGATGGTGCAGAGGGGACATCTTGAAGATGCGCTTGCCGGTGAGCTTGAAACTTGCAACCTGAAGGATCACCGAGAGGGCCTCTGCGACGAAGACGCCGCCGACAATTGCCAGAAGGAGTTCCTGTTTGCAGCAGATGGCGAGCACCCCGAGCAGACCTCCGATAGCCAGGGAGCCCGTGTCACCCATGAATACTTTTGCCGGGTGGCAGTTCCACCAGAGGAAGCCGAGAGCGGCTCCGGCAAGCGACAGACTCACCACGGCCAATTCACCCGAGAAACCGTAGAATGGAATCTGGAGATAGAAGGCCGCCTTACTATTTCCGGCAAGGTAGGTGAAGATCCCGAAGCAGGTTCCGGCCATGACGGTGCACCCGGCTGCCAGTCCATCCAATCCGTCCGTAAGATTCACCGCATTTGATGATCCGACAATGATCAGCAGGTAGAAAAGGTAGGTCCAGATTCCGAGTTCCAGCACGGGCCCCTTGATGAAGGGCACGTAGAGTTGCTGCGCCTGCTTGGCGAGAGACGGCGTTAGCAGGAAGAATGCCGTGATGCCGGCCGCAAGAACGCACTGCAGTAGAAATTTCAAACGGCTGCTGATACCCGCGGAACTTTTTTTGGTGACCTTGAGCCAGTCGTCGTAAAATCCGATGGCCCCCAGCACAAGAACGGTGATCATGCAGACCCAGACGAACGGATTGTCCGGTCTGGCCCATAGGATCGTCGACAAGACGACGGCACCGATCAGAAGGATGCCACCCATGGTCGGCGTGCCTCTCTTGCCGCCATGAAGCTCGTTGAGACGGTGAACCTCTTCGGCGCTGCGGATCGGTTGTCCAAGCTTCAACTCGACCAGGCGCCTGATCACGGCATCACCGAAGAGCAGGCAGATCAGGAAGGATGTGAGTCCCGCGCAGAGGGCCCGGAAGGAGATATATTGAAAAACATTGAGGGCCTTTGCGAACTGCGCACCATGGAAAAGGGAGCCGAATTGAGAGAGATAGTAGAGCATCGGTTAACGGGCTGCGGGTTAGTTGAATCGTTGAAGGACCTCCTCCATGCGGGCGCTCCTGCTGGCTTTGAGAAGGATCACATCCCCCTCGGAGGCAAGGGAGGAGAGCAACTCTGCGGCGGAGGTATTGTCGGCAAGGGAACGGACATCGGTGAGACCCGCGGCTGAAGCTGCGGCTCCGATTGCCGAGGCCTCCTCACCGATCGTGATCAGGGTGGAAAGTACATTGGCTGCCTTGATGCCGACACGCTCATACCCTTCGGCCGCGTGGACACCCAGTTCCCCCATCCTGCCAAGGACTGCAATTTTGCGCCCGTTTACAGTGATTCCCTCCAAAGTCTCAAGGGCAGCGACCATGGAATCGGGATTCGCGTTGTAGGTGTCGTCCAGAAAGGTGACGCCGCGCCTGAGCACCCTGCCGAGACGTCCCGGTGTCAGGGCGATTTGTTGAAGTCCCGCGACACACTGCTCGAGGGGAATACCGCACTGAAGCCCGGCGGCAATTGCCAGCAAGGCGTTGCCGACCATGTGTCGCCCGGGCACGGGAAGGATGGCTTCGGCCCGACCGAATTCCCCGTCGATTACAAAGCGTGTCTCCTGAAGGCCATACTTGATGTCATTTGCCCTGAGATCACCGCGATCAAAACCAACCTGGAAGACCCGAGCCCTGGTCCTTCCGCCGAGATCCCTGGAATAATCATCCTCTGCTGGAATGATGGCGCATCCATCCGACGGAAGTCTCTCAAGCAGATCCCCTTTCTCGGCCGCGATTTCCTCCCTGCTGCCGAGATGCTCGATATGGGCAGTGCCGATTCCCGTAATGATCCCGATCTCTGGTTTTGCCAGTCCCGCCAGGGGAGCGATCTCGCCCCGGTGATTCATCCCGATCTCCCAGACAGCGGCCTTGTCCTCGAGATTGGCCTTGAGGATGGAAAGAGGCAGGCCGATTTCGTTGTTCAGATTCCCCTCCGTCGCAGTTGTGGGAAGCGATGTCCGCAGGACGGCGGCAGTAAAGTCCTTCACGGAGGTTTTTCCACTGCTTCCGGTCACAACCACCGAACGAAGCGGGAGTCTGGAACGCCAGGCTGCCGCAAGCAACGCGAGGCCGGCGATCGAATCGGGAGTGCTCAGCAGACCGAACCCCTTCGGGAGTCCCGTCGGGGGATCGTTATCACAGAGGGCGCCGACGGCACCCCTGGAGGCGGCTTCGACAATGAATTGATTGCCATCAAAGCGTTCCCCTCTCAAGGCGACATAGAGGTCTCCCGGTTCGATCGATCGGGTATCCTTGCTGACACGCCTGACAAGATTCTCCGGATCTCCGGCCAGGAGAGAGGCTCCGCACATTCCGGCAACTGTTGAAAGGGATTGTGGATTCATCTCCTGACACCTTCCTCATCAACGGTTTTTCCCGCCATGACACGCGAGGTAACCCTCACATCGTCGAACGGATGACGACCTGTCGCTGTATCCTGGTAATCCTCATGGCCTTTGCCTGCAACCAAAAGGATGTCGCCTGGACCGGCGATCTCAACACCCCTCCGGATGGCACTCTCACGGTCCACGTAGCTTTCATGGTTCCCCGAGTGGAATCCCTTCCGGGTCTCGTTGATGATCGAGAGGGGGTCTTCGCTTCGCGGATTATCCGAGGTCAGGATCACCAAGTCGGAATACTGCTCGGCAGCAGCGGCCATCAGAGGACGCTTCGAGCGGTCACGATCGCCCCCGCATCCGAAGACCGTGATGATTCGGGAGGGTTCCAACTGGCGCAGGGTCTTCAGGACATTCACCACCGCATCGGGCGTATGGGCATAATCGACAAAAGCCTGGAAGTTCCGCTTGCCGGGAACACGCTCCAAACGGCCTGGCACCTGGGGAATCGTCGCGGCGGCGGCGATCGCACGACGCAGTTCCAGGCCCATGGCCGAGGTGGCGGCGAGCGCGGCGACGGTATTGTAAACATTGAAGAGGCCGATGAGCGGCGTTCTCACAAGATAACTTCTCCCCTTCGCCTCGAGCTTGAACGTGGTGCCGGCCGCGGTGTTCCGGATATCGCTTGCACGGAACTGGCAGTTACTTCCCTGACCGTACGTGATGACCGACACCCCTTGCAGACGGTCCAGAAGACGATGTCCGTAACGATCGTCGGAATTAATGATCGCCCTCCCCTTTTTTGAAGTCTGTGCGGTGAGGCGGGCAAAGAGGAGACTCTTTGCCTCGAAGTACTCCTCCATCGATCCATGATAATCGAGATGGTCCTGGGTAAGGTTGGTGAAGACAGCCGCATCAAACTCAATCCCGCCGACACGATGCTGGATCAGCGCATGACTCGACACCTCCAGAGCCGCCGCCCGGAAGCCTCCATCCCTCATCGCCGCCAACATCCGCTGGAGGTCTATTGACTCGGGGGTGGTTCTGGAAGCCGGTTCCACGATCCCCGGAAGAACATATTCGATTGTTCCGACAAGCCCGCAGGCACGCCCCACCGCATCGCAAAGATACCTGATGATCCACGCCGTGGTGGTCTTGCCATTCGTTCCGGTAACTCCGGCTACGGCAAGAGATTTCGAGGGATTTCCGTAGAACCCGGAGGCGATCGATGCCATCGCCTCGCGAGCATTTTCCACTCGGACGATCGGAATACCGACCCCGGCAAGATCCTCACCAGTGACAATGGCAAGGGCCCCTTTGCCAGCGGCATCGCGGGCAAAACGGACACCGTTTTCCCTGGCACCCGGAAGGGCGAAGAAAAGATCACCCGGCAACGTCGTGCGTGAGTCGCACGATAACCCGCCGATCATAACGTCGCGGTCTCCCGTCACTGAGGTAAGTTTCACGTTACGCAACAGTCCATCCAATGTAGCCCCGACCGTTTCGGAGGGAGTTGCTTTGACCCTTGTAGAACTCATCCTCACCGGGTGCCCACAGAGGCGGTTTTAGGGTGATCGCCTTCCACAACCGAGGGTTGATTATCAAGAGGCAGATCAAGATATCGGGCTGCCTTTCCGCCGATCTTCGAAAAAACAGGCGCTGCGACCAACCCGCCGAAATTTGCTTCGGAGGACAATTTCGCGTCGTCGACAATCACCAGTCCCATCAGCTTCGGATTGGCCGAGGGCAAAAACCCAGCGAAGGAGACGATGTAGCGTCCCTCAAGATATCCCCCGTGGTTACTGATCTTCTGCGCGGTCCCCGTCTTGCCGGCGACATTGTAACCGTCAATCTTGGCCTGCGGTGCGGTTCCCTCATTGCTAACCACGCCTTGCAGGGCTGTTGCCACAAATTTTGCTGTCTCCGGTTTAACCACTTCCCTCACCACTTCGGGAGGATTCACCGCACTACCCTCGCCCTTGCTCAGGATGAGTTGTGGTTTCATCAGTTTACCGCCGTTTGCGACCGCTGACATTGCCATCACCATCTGCATCGGGGTCACCGCGACGGACTGCCCCATCGCCATGCGGGTCTTCGTCAGGGCGTCCCATCGGTGGGGCGGATTCACCAGACCGGAAATCTCACCGTGAAGTGGAATGCCGGTTTTCTCACCGAACCCGAACTTCCTCACATAGTCGTAGTATTTATTGTCCTGCATTCGTAAGGCCATCTTTGCCGAACCGATGTTGGAAGACTTCATCAGGATTTCCTTGAGGGTGAGATCGCCGTAGCCGTGGTGATCCTTGAGAATCTTGCCTCCGTAGGCAAAGTGACCGTTCTCGCAGTAAATGCGGGTGTTGGCATCGACGATTCCCTCGTTGAGGGCCGCATTCGCAACCACGATCTTGAATGTCGATCCCGGTTCGTACATGTCGGTGATGGCGCGGTTGCGCAGTTGATCCTGTTTGGCGTCGTTGAAGTGGTTCGGGTCGTAATTTGGTCGGCAGGCCATGGCAAGGATTTCCCCCGTGGTCGGATCGGCCAGAATGGCGGAAGCCCCCGCCGGATGATTGAGTCTGTAAGCCTCGTCGACCTCGTGCTCCACGATCGCCTGCAACGCCATGTCGATGGTGAGGCGGATATCGGTGCCGTTTTCGGGAAGCTGCTCCTGCCCACGGTAGACCACGATTTCACGTCCCTTGCGATCGTGCTCGATCATGCGGAAGCCGTCGTGCCCGGCCAGTTCGGCATCGAACATTTTTTCGACTCCGTCGATCCCGCGTCCCGTGTTGTCAATGAATCCCAAGACGTGGCAAAGCATCTCGCCGTTGGGGTAACTGCGCAGGGAACTCTCTTTGATATAAAGGCCGTGGAGATTTGCCTTATCGATGGCCCTCATCATGTCCTGCGCCTTCTCCTCGCTGACCTCCTTGCGGATCACCATGTAGGGTCGCTTTGAGGAAAGCTTCTCGGTGAGTTCGTCCACGGGAATATCAAGGAAGGGTGCCGCCACCGATGCCAGCGCTGCGGGATCTTGAATATGGGTTCCGTCGGCCGTGACCGTGCGCACCGGGATATTGACCGCCAGTTCCTCTCCGTTTCTGTCAAGAATTCGGCCACGACGGGCGGGTATGGGTTCGCGGCGTTCGTGCTTTTCGGCCGCGATCGCGACGAAGTAATCGTGCTGAAGAACCTGAAGATGAATCAATCTCCAGGCAAAGCCTGTGAAAACGAGGACAAGCAGGGCGCAGACAACGCCGATTCGTCCCCCTATCCCTTTCACCTGTTGACGCTACGCTGGGGCACCCCGGGACCGAACCGGCTTTCCGGATCGCGCGAGGCGGTGCGTAGAACCCCGTCGACTTCCGCGGGAGCGGGTGGCGTGACACGGGCGATCGCGGTGTCGCGGATCGCCTGCAGAGTAATGTAGCCCTCGTCCAACCGGTGCTGGAGCGCACCGCGGGATGTCATCGCCGTGATCTTGGCCTTCAGCGCCTCGTTCCGGGACTCCTCTTCGCGAAGGGCGGCCTCGACAAGGCGGGCCTTGTTACCAACGGCCTGCTGCTGGTTCTTGAGATAGACGAAGAAAAGCGCGGCAAGTCCGACCAGGCAGACAACGACCATGCAACGGGCCAACAGGTTGACCTCGATCTTGTTCGTCGCGCGGCGTCGATTCACGCTCATGCCGCACCTCCTTTCGAGGAAGCCGGGGCGCAGCGTTCCACGACCCTCAGCCGTGCGCTGCGCGAACGGGGATTGGAGCCGAGTTCTTCGGGCGAGGCGGTGACGGAACGCTGGGTGATGACATCGAAGAGGCGCTCGGGATTGGGACGGGGGGCAGGCCAGGTCGGATCATCAATTTCACTCGCCGAATGACGGCGGAAGAAATGCTTCACGATCCTGTCCTCGAGGGAATGGAAGGTGATCACTGCCAATCTTCCCCCGGGGGCCAGCATCGAGGCGAACGAGGGAAGAGCCCTTTCAAGCGAACCGATCTCGTCGTTCACGGCGATACGGAGCGCCTGAAACACACGGGTGGCCGGATGACGCGGCCCGCTGCGACCCGCCGCGATCAATTCGGCAAGTTGCGTTGTCGTCGTGAGAGGTTGCTTTTCGCGAGCCCTGACAATGCGTGCCGCAAACTGGATGGCACGCGGTTCATCCCCATATTCGCGGAAGATACGCGCAAGTTCGGGAGCGGGGGTGCTGTTCACCAGATCGGCGGCCGTCATTCCCGTGTTCCCCATGCGCATGTCGAGAGGACCCTCGCGCTGGAAAGAAAATCCACGCTCCGCCGTATCCAGCTGATGGGAGGAGACCCCCAGATCGAGAAGCACCCCGTCGATTCCCCCGATTCCCATACCGGAAAGAATTTCGGGCGCATTTGCATAATTTCCCTCCACGGCGAGAAAGCTTTCCCCATGGGATGCCAACATCTCCCGGGTATGCGCCAACGCCTGGGGATCGCGGTCAAAACCAATAACCCGCGCCCCGCCCTTCAGCAGCAGGCTGCTGTGGCCTCCCCCCCCCAGGGTCCCATCAATGATGGTACGGCCGGGAGCGGGGCGCAGGAAATCGATGACCTCCCGTGCCAGAACCGGTTCGTGGCGGAAGGAGGTGTTCATGAAATGGGTGGAGAAGGAAAAGGTGGTCGTGGCGAAGTCGTGATGAGCCCGGAGGAATCTGTTGCGTCGTTGTTTGTGTTGAAGGCGGGTCATCGCTTCATCTCGGATTAGAGACCGATCAATTCGGCCACCTGACGGTAGGAGGCGGACTCAGCGGCGATGACATCGGCCCAGCGCTTCGCGTTCCAGATTTCAAAACGGCTGCGACCTCCGACCAGGACGATCTCCCCCTTGAGCTTCACGGAATCACACTGCTCCTCGGGTAGCAGGATGCGGCCGTTGCTGTCGGCGGAGACGGCGCGGGCCTGTCCGTAAAATTGACGGATCGCCTTTCGACGTTCCGGCGCCGGGGCACCGCTCTGCTCGATCCGCGACTCGATGGAATCAAACTCCTCGGGCGGCATCACGATGAGGCAATCGCCCGATGGTCCCGGAATCGCATGAAACTCGTCCGGACCTCCGTTCAACCACGCCGCCGGAATCGTGACACGATTCTTCGCATCCATGGACCGCTCGAAGGTCCCGGCATAGCTGATCGATTTGGAGGTGGGTTTGGACATTTAGGATGCAATGGGAATATATACCACTTTTCGCCACTACGCCCCACTTTTTCCCACCAAAAGAGATAAGGGTCAACGTAAAAAGAAGAAAAAGAGCATTTCAGATCGACTTCAGCCGCCATGACTGAACCTCAACCACCCAAGCCAACGGAATGGGTGCCCCGGAAAATCTCCAAAAAAAACCGGTTCACCCCTACGGATGAACCGGCTTCTTCAAACCACCCAACTTATTACTTAAAACTTGGCACCGATGGACCAGAAGATGTTCTGACTCTCGAGATTGTTATTGCCGGCAGCCGCGTTGTAGAAGAAGGAGGTGTTCCACTTCTTGGCGAACTCCACGGTCACGCCGATTCCCGTGTAGAGGGTATCTCTCAGCGGAGTGGAACTCCAGTTACTGAAGGTCGGGCTGGTTCCTCCCAGGTTGCCACTGATGCCGTAGGGGTTCTGCATGAACTCATGCTGCCAGTTCATGCTCACCTGCGGTATCACCGCGATCTCGTGACCCTGGAGCTTGCGCGCCATCCAGGTGTAGGCCGCCTGGGCACCCACGCTTGAGATCATGCTCGAGCTGTTCCATCCCGTGGAATTGAAGTCAAGGCTCTGGGCTCCGGTTTCATTGACGCTGTTGGCCCCGAAGTAGGTGTACTGCAGGGAGGCGGTCGGCCCGTAGGTGAAGTTCCCAGACTGGAGGTTGTAGCCCGTGGCCAGCATGCTGTCGAATTCCCCGGCTCCGGGGGAGCTGTTGGCGGTGCGGTTCATGCCGGGGTATTGGATGATGCGGGTGGCCTGGTAGTTGTGGTAGGCGCCTCCGGCCAGTCCGTTGACGTACATGCCGAGGGGCTCTCCCTTGCTGTTGACCTGTCCGTAGGTTCCGAAGAGTCCGAAGCGGACGGAGTTATCAATGAGGGTGCTGCCAACTCCCAGTCCGCTGCCGGCGGCTCCGAGCTTGTTGTAGGTTCCCTGGTAGCCAGCATAAATACCGGTGGCCACGTTCTTGTTCCACTTGTAGGTGAGTCCGGTGGTGACGCCGCCGCTCTCTGACTGGTAGCCGGGGAGCATGTTGCCGCTGTTGGCCTGGGCGAAGATACCGTTGCCGTCCAGGAACATGCCCCAGCGGTTGTCCTCACCCGGACGCAGGATGTCGTTCTTGGCATCAAGCACTCCCTTGCCAGAGCCATCTCCCTGGCCTTCCTGGAGCATGGCGAAATTATCTGCAAAGCCGTTCATGCTGAAGCCCCCGCCTTCGGCGATCCTCATGCCCCAGAGGCGCTGCGAGAGTTCCATGTTCTGGGCGTTCGCCTCGTTGAAGGCCACCGTGGCCAACTGCTGGTAGAAGGTCGGCATGATTGCGTTGAATGCCTGTTGCATGCCGGCCGGATTATTGGTGAGCGCTGTCAGGCTGTTGAGCACGATGGTCTGATCGGCGTTGGGGTTATGCTCAAAGCTGTTGAGTGCAACCGCCACGTTGGTCTGGTTCTGGTTCACCGCGTAGTTCACGAAGTTCGGATAGGCGGGGGTTGCCGGGGTGGGCGCATTGAGAGCCTCGATCCAGAGGATGTTATTGCTGATCAGCAGGTCGTAACTCGAGACTCCGGTGACGCTAAACTCACTCGTGGTGAAGCTGTTGGTTGTCATGTTCGTTGCTCCAAGAAGCGGTGTGGCCGTGCCGATCGTCAGGGAGGCTCCGCTCAGGTTGAACGTGTTGCCTCCGGAAAGTGTGAGTCCATTCGTGGAAACCACATAGATCCCGTTGGCGGAAGTAAGCGTCGGAAGCGCAATCTGGCCACCGCTCCAGGTGATGGCCCCGATAGTCAGCAAAGAGCGGACCTCCAGCGTGCCCCCGTTGAGTGCCACCGTGCCGGCACCAAGGGCCGTGTTTGCCGTGGTGATGATCTTGCCGGAACCAATAGTGGTTCCGCCGGTGTAGGTATTGTTCCGGGTCAGCGTGATCGCTCCGGTTCCCGCACGGACAAGGGCGATGTTGCCGGCGAGGAGTCCACCATAGGTCGTGTTCGTGGCACCGTTAAGGGTGATGGATGAGGCGGCACCGGTGTTGGTCACGAGGTTGACCGAGGCCGCGGTGGTGGGTGACGCAAGGCCGGCGAGGGTCTGGTTGAAGCCCGAGAGGTTGAATGTATTGTTGCCGCTGTCCGAGGTCGTTCCCAGAGTCAGGACAGTGCTTGTGGGCAGAGCACTGTTGGTGCCGATCAGCAGGGTGGAGCCTTGCTCGACGAGTGTCGGACCGAAGTAGTACTCGTTGGTGGAGATGGTGACCGAGGTGGCGTTGGAAATAATCAGATCGGAATCGAAGATACCCGATGTATTGCTTCCAATAATCGCTCCCCTGACCTGCATGGCCGCACCGCTCAGGACGAGCGTGCGATCAAGCTTGGTGAGGTTTCCGGAGAGCGTCAGCGTTCCGCTGCCGCCGTTTTGCACGACACCCGTTCCGTTGGTTACAACCACAGGCGTGTTGAAGTTGGTGACCGATCCCGCCACTTGCAGGGTGCCGTTGTTCGCCAGGTAGACATTGGTGCCGCCGCCGAGATCAGCATTGTTAGTGAGTTGAAGGACGCCGTTCGTGGAGACCGCAAAGGATCCGGTGAATCCGTTCAGGGCATTGGAGGCAAGCGTCAGTGTTCCCGTGCCGGCCTGGGCAATGATGCCGGTTCCGGTGATGTTGGTGGCAAGATTGGACAGTGAGAGGGTGCCGCCCGATCCGTTCTGGAAGACACCGTTATTGGTGACCAGTCCGACCAGTGATCCGGCGAGCGTGCCGCTACCCATCTGGAGGGTGGCGTTGGTGATCAGCGTTCCACCCGTGTAGGTCATCGCTGAGTTAAAGACCGTGGTTCCCGAAATGCCGTTCGTCGCGGCAATCAAGGCCGAGGAATTCGTATTCAGGTCGGCGAGCGTCGCGGTGACCGTCACGGTATTTGACGGCGTGAAGATGTAGTTGGCCGCCTTGTAGGTACCCCCGGAGAGAGCGCCCCCCGTCATGGAGAACGAATTGGTCACCGCCACGATCGCATTCGAAACCGAGGAGACGGTTCCGCCATTCACCGTGAAATCGTTGATGGAGTTGGTTCCGGCCGCCAGGATGCCGAAGGTGCCGCCGTTCACTGTCACATTGACCAACGAGGCGAGGACTCCCGTCGGGTTGACGGCGTTGAGCGTGCCGTTGTTGACAACAATGGAGAGGGCGGCCGCATTGCTACCGCCGAGCGAGGTGGTTCCGCTGCCGTTCTGGAAGACGCTGTTGTTCACACCTGCAGTCACCGTCACGTTGGTATTCGCGCTGTTGGTGACGATCGTGGTCACCGGAGCAGTGTAATTCAGCAACAGGGAGTCGCCGTTGGTAACGAAAGTGAATTCGGAATTCAGGAAGCCGGCGGTTCCGGGTCCCACCAGCGTGGCAAGGAAGTTGGTTCCGGCGGAGACATTGGTTCCCTCCATCACGATCCAGCTACGGTTGTTGGTCCAGAAGGCATCGGTCTGGGTTACAAGATTGGTCAGGTTGACATCAAAGAGGGCACCCTGAGCGACGATGAGGGAGCCGTTGGTAACGACGAGCGGTGCGGTGTAGTTCACGCCCGGCGAATTTGTCGTATTATTGAAGAGGCTCCAGAGGTAGGTGCCGTTGGTCGTCGAAAAGTTCAAGTCACCGTTGATGACAAGGCTGTTGCTTCCTGTCGGTGCGATCGTGCCACCATTAACAGTGACCCCACCGGGCGCCGCATAAACGGTGCCGTTTCCGCCGAGTGTCGAGTTCGTGTTCACCACGATGTTCGTCGCGTAGACCTTGCCGCCGTTGTTCAGGCTGAGCGTTCCGCTTCCGCCACTGCCACCCATGGTGAGCGAACCGCTGTTGGTCAGGATGCCGCCGTTGACCGAGAGCAGGTTGCCGGTCGAGTTCGATCCGTAGCCGATGTAGGTGTTGGAAGCCGAAACGACGGAGTTCGGATTCGTGCCGATCAGCAACGTATTGTTCGGACCGTTTGATCCGACATAGAGATTACCACTGTTGGAGAGACTTCCTCCGTTGACAGTGAGAAGGTTATTCGAGGCATTGGCGCCCTGACCGATGACCGTGTTGCCCGTCACCGCAAGCGATCCTCCCCCAGTGATCACCAGATTGTTGTTGGTCGAGTTCGTGCCGATGATCAGGTTGGCGATCGTTCCAGCGGCGTTGGTGATCTTGGCGGTTCCGCCGTTGTTGATGACCACTATCGAATTGGTGAGCGGATTGATCGAGTTGGTCCAGTTGGAGGAGACGGCCCAGTTCCCGTTGGTCGCCGTCCAGTTAATGGTGTCGGGTAGATAGAAGTTGAGGACGAGCTGCTCGGCCGCGTTGGTTGCCAGGCTGAATGCCCCGAGACTGATGCCGTTGGTCTGACCGAGGAAGGCCAGCGTGAAGTTCAGCCCGTTGGTGATGCTTGAATTGGTTCCCTGCATCAGGACCCATGTGTTGGTGACATCCGGAGTGCTCCAGAATGTGTTGGTGGAGGAGACCAAATTGGTCATCGCCACATCGAGGAGTGCACTGTTACTGACGGTCAGGTTGCCGTTGAGAACGAGAGGCGGCGTGAAGTTGGTGTAACCGCCGACATTGGTCGTGTTATTGAACAGTGTCCACTGATAGGCGCTTCCGGCCGTATTGAAGTTGAGGTTGCCGTTGATGGTCAGGCTGTTGCTTCCTGTCGGTGCGATCGTGCCACCATTGACAGAGACTCCGCCCGGCGCCGCATAAACGGTGCCGTTCCCGCCGAGTGTCGAGTTCGTGTTCACCACGATGTTCGTCGCGTAGACCTTGCCTCCGTTGTTCAGGCTGAGCGTTCCGCTTCCGCCACTGCCACCCATGGTGAGCGAACCGCTGTTGGTCAGGATGCCGCCGTTGACCGAGAGCAGGTTGCCGGTCGAGTTCGATCCGTAGCCGATATAGGTGTTGGAAGCCGAAACGACGGAGTTCGGATTCGTGCCGATCAGCAACGTATTGTTCGGACCGTTTGATCCGACATAGAGATTACCACTGTTGGAGAGACTTCCTCCGTTCACCGTGAGCAGGTTATTGGAAGCACTCGCACCAGCTCCGATGATCGTGTTACTGGCCACGGCACTGCCACCTCCGGTAATGGTCATGGAGTTGGCGGATCCGTTGGAGCCGATGATCAGGTTACCGCCATTGGTGAGCGAACCTGCATTGATCACGAGCGAGTTATTCGAAGCATTTCCGCCCTGTCCGATCACCGTGTTGGAGGCAACGCTGAGGGAGCCCGGATAAGTGATTACCAGGTTATTGCTGCCAGTATTCGTGCCGATGATCAGATTGCCGGCAGAATTCCCGTCCGTGTTGATGATGGCGGTTCCTCCGTTATTGATCGCTATCGGCGAATTGCTCGTCGGAAGAACGTTGTTCGACCAATTTGAGGGGGTATTCCAGTTGCCGTTGGTGGAATTCCAGGCAATGACGGGAGGCAGGTAGTAGTTGAGAATCAGTTCATTGTTGGCTGCAGTCAGGTAGAAGGCCGTGACATTGAATCCATTGGTGGTGGAACCCGGGGCAAAGGCGATCGCGAAGTTCGTTCCCGCAGTGATGTTGGTTCCATTCATCACGACCCACGAGTTTGTCACGCCTGGGTTCCAGAATGAATTGGTCGAGGCGACCGTGTTGATGAAGAGCATCGAGAAGACGCCGGTCGTCACCGTGAGCGAGCCGTTGGTCACGGCAAGAGGCGCCGTGAAGTTGGTGTAAACGCCGACATTGGTCGTGTTGTTGAACAGCGTCCACTGATAGGCGCTTCCGGCCGTGTTGAAATTGAGGTTGCCGTTGATGGTCAGGCTGTTGCTTCCTGTCGGTGCGATCGTGCCACCATTAACGGTGACCCCACCGGGCGCCGCATAAACGGTGCCATTCCCGCCGAGTGTCGAGTTCGTGTTCACCACGATGTTCGTCGCGTAGACCTTGCCGCCGTTGTTCAGGCTGAGCGTTCCGCTTCCGCCACTGCCACCCATGGTGAGCGAACCGCTGTTGGTCAGGATGCCGCCGTTGACCGAGAGCAGGTTGCCGGTCGAGTTCGATCCGTAGCCGATGTAGGTGTTCGCGACGCTGACGATGCTGGCGGGATTGGTGCCGATCAGCAGGCTGTTATAAGAGCCGTTGGACCCCACGTAGAGGTTGCCGCCACCGGAGAGCGATCCGCCGTTAACGATCACCGTGTTGCTGGAGGAATTATTGCTGGCTCCGATCGCGATGTTCGTCAGAACACTGAGCGAACCCCCGTTGGAGATGACGAGGTTGTTGCTCGAGGCAGCGACACCGATCGAGATGTTTTGGATTACCGGCGTGGTCGAGGTGATGTTCGCCGTGCCGCCGTTGTCGATGATGACGGGCAGGTTTGTTCCGGGCAGCACGCCGCCAAGCCAGGAGGCCGGATTGGTCCAGTTGCCGTTGTTGGTTCCCCAGGCGATCTGCGGAACCTGGTAGTAGTTCAGGAAGAGATCGTTGTTGGTGGCGGTGAGGTAGAAGTCGGAAAGAATGAACCCGGTGGTGATCGATCCGGAGGCGAAGGAGACCCCGAAGTTGGTGGCCGCCGCCATGTTGGTACCCGTCATGACCAGCCAGGTGTTGGTGACACCCGGGCTCCAGAACGAGTTGGTCTGGGCAACGGAGTTCGTGAAAAGCATCGAGAAGACCGCTCCCTGGCTCACGGATAGCGAGCCGTTCAGCACGAGAGGCACCGTGAAGTTGGTGTTGGAGGGGGCGTTGTTGGTCGTGTTGGCGAAGAGCGTCCACTGATAGGTGCTTCCCGCCGTGGTGAAGTTCAGATCGCCATTGATGGTCAGTGCGTTGGTCCCGGATGGTGCAATCGAACCACCGTTGACGGTAACGCCACCCGGTTGCGCGTTTACCGTGCCGTTGCCTCCGAGCGTCGAGTTCGTGTTCACCACGATGTTGGTGGCGAAGACCTGACCTCCGTTGTTCAGGCTCAAGGTGCCGCTTCCGCCCGTTCCTCCCATCTGAATCGACCCGCTGTTGGAGAGCGTTCCTCCGTTGACGGAGACAAGGTTACCGCCCGAGTTGCTGCCGAAGCCGATGTAGGTGTTAGACGCGGAAACAATCGAGTTCGGGTTGGTTCCGATCACCAGGGAGTTGTTCGGCCCGTTGGAACCGACGTACAGGTTGCCGCTGTTGGAGAGTGATCCGTTGTTGACCGTGAGGGTGTTGTTGGAGGCGCTCGAACCCGCCCCGATGATCGTGTTGCTCGCCACCGCGCTTCCATTGTTGCTGATGACCATCGAGTTGCCTGAACCGTTGGATCCGATGATCAGGTTGCCGCCGTTGGTGAACGAGCCGCCATTGAGAACCAGGCTATTATTGGAGGCATTGGTCCCCTGACCGATCACCGTGTTGGAGGTGATGTTCAGACTGCCCGGCGCGGCGATCACAAGGCTGTTGCTGACGGTGTTGGTACCGATGATCAGGTTACCGCCGTTCTGTCCCGAGTTGGTCAGGTTCGCGGTCCCGCCGTTGTTGATCACGATGGCGTTGTTACTGCCCGGAACCACGCCATTGGCCCAATTTGCGGGATTGGTCCAGCTACCGTTGGAGTTGGTGAAGCTATTGAGGACGGGTTGGTAGTAATTGAGGAAGAGACTGGTGCCGATCGAGGTGAGAAAGAACTCATTGGTGCTGAATCCGCTCACCGAGCCGGGGGCCAGGGCGATGCCAAAGTTCGTGCCGGCAGCCATCGAGTTGTTCGAGGCATTGGTCATCACGAGCCAACTGTTGGTGATACCGGGATTCCAGAACGGATCGGTGGCCGCGACCACATTGGTCAGGAGCATGTCGAAGACCGCGCCGTTGCTGACCGAGAGGTTTCCGCTCACCACGAGCGGCATCGTGAAGTTGGTGTTGCCCGGGGCGTTGTTGGTCGTGTTGGCGAAGAGCGTCCAGAGGTAGGAACTGTTGGTTCCGAAGATCACGTTGCCGTTGATGACCAGACTGTTGGTGCCGGACGGGGCGATCGTGCCGTTGTTGATCACGTTGCCGTTGACCGTGCCGTTTCCGTTGAGGCTGTTCGATGCGCCCGGAGCGATGATCACGTTGCTTCCCGCATTGAGCGTGCCGCCGTTGAGAGCCAGCGAGCTGTTGTTGGTGACCACGATGTTGGTCGGGATCGTGAGGATCGAGTTCGAGGGAATGTTGAGCGTCGAGTTCGAGTTGAAGGTGATGTTGCCGTAGGTGTTGGTTCCGGAAAGCGTGTTGGTGTTCGTCACCGTGAGGGTGGCCAGATCGATGTAGACCGCGCTGTTGCTCAGAAGGAACTGGTAGTTGATTCCGCTTGCGATGCCGGTCGCCGCGAAGTCGTTGGAGGTGAAGCCGCTTCCATTGCTTCCGTAGGCAAGGACCTCCACCGGAGCGATCGTCGGGTTGAAGCCGGTCAGGTCAAAGGTGTTTCCGCTACCTACAAGGCTCAGCGCGTTACTGACGGTCAGGTAGGTTCCGCCGGTGAGGTTCGGCAGGGCGATCACAGCTCCGTTGCTCCAAGTGAGCGATGAGATCGCGAGCGGTGACTGAACGGAGAGGGTTCCCCCGTTGAGCGTCACGGCTCCGGAGCCAAGTGCGGCCGAGTTGGTGGTGACGAGTGTTCCGGCATTGAGGGTGGTGCCGCCGCTGAAGCTATTGGCCGCGCTCAGGATGGTGGTTCCCGCGCCGGAAAGCGCGAGGGATCCCGTATCCTTGATGGCTCCGGTGACGACCAGCGTTGCGTTGTTGCTCAGGCTCACGTTCGTGGCAAGGTCCAGCGTCGTGGCGATCGTGTTGGACCCGGCCAGGTTGTTCAGGAGCCCTGCAGTCTGGAGAACGATCGTTCCGGTCCCACCGACCGTGTAGGGTGCGGTGCCATTCGAGAAGGTCAGCGAGGAGAGCGTCGCATTCGTGTTCAGCACCACCGTTCCGGAGCCGTTCGTGTCAAAGGTGGCCGAGTCGTTGATGCTCAGGGCGCCATCGAGACCGGGAGTGCCTCCGTTTGAGTCCCACGAGGAGAAGCTCGTCCAGTTGCCGGTACCGTTGGTCACCCAGTAGGACTGACCCGTGTAACCGAAGGCGGTATAGGTGATCGTCTGACTGCCGAGATTTGTCGCATTGCCATTGATGAACATCGAGTAGACCGCGTTGCCGGTGGTGACTCCGGCGGTTCCCTGGTCGATCGTGAAGACCACGTTGGTGGTGCCGTTCGGATTCAGGGCGATATTCGTTCCGGTGAGTCCGACCGTATTCGTGATCGTGTTGTTGGAAAGCACGGCGTCGAACTGGTCGGCGGGGAGCAGGTTGGTCACCGTCAGCACCGTGGTAATCGTGCTCTGACCCTGTGAAGGGGCGATATGGTAGTTGGTGGTCGCATTGCCCTCGAAGAACGAACCGATCGCGACCGCCTCAATGTTGAGATCGACAGCCTTGGCAGAGGTGTTGGTCACGATGCGGGGCAGGAAGAGTTCCTGATTAAAGACCAGTGAGAGCATCGGATTGGTGAAGGCTCCGGAGACACTTCCGGTGCCGCCGGTGCCGTAGCTGAAGAGGCGGTAGGCACCGGGTCCGACGGTTCCCTGTCCATTGAGGTTGGCATTGTCCTGAAGCAACAGACTTCCACCAATGACAAGGCTTCCCGAGACAAGAGTCCGGTCACTGACACCATTCTGCGGTGTGTTGGTGTTCGTCGAAGCCGTGCCAAGTTGATAAACGCTCGTCGATCCCGGTTGAAGCGTCAGGTCGCCGGTGACACTGACAGTGCCGATGGAGTTACCGGGAGCGAGGGTGCCGGCGATGCTCACGAGGCGGTTCGTGACTTGGCCTGTCGTGATTGTTCCCACACCGGAAATCGTCTGGTTGGTGCCGAAGGCGTAACCGCTGCTTGAGAACGCCGTCAGATCCAGGGTTCCGGGATTATTCGTCAGACCGAGATTGATATTCGTGCTGTAGGAGATCGCCGAGGCGGAGGTGATGATGATCTTGCCGCCACCACGGATCAGGGTGCTTCCGGTGTAGCTGTTGGAACCCGTGAGCGTGGTCGTTCCGGCCCCCAACTGCACCACGCCGCCGTTGCCGGTGATCGTGTTGGAGAAGGTCAGGTTATCGGCTCGGTAGAAGGCGAGCGTGCCGTTGTCGGTGACTGTTCCGCTGCCGAGAGAGCCGTTCGTCGATCCGTCACCCATTTCGAGGACGGAGTTGGTGGCGATCAGCGTCAGTCCGCTGAAGCTGTTACCGCCAATGATCTGAAGGGTACCCGATCCGATCTGGGTAAGCCCACCGAGACCGGAGACCGCATTGCTCAGCACATAGGTGTTGGAGCGGTCAAAGACGATCGTTCCGTTGTCCAGGATCGCAGCGCCGCCGATGGTTCCGGTGGCACCGCCGTTACCGACTTGGAGGGTGCCGTTGGTGATCGCCGTCGAGCCTGCATACCCATTGTTAGCTGTCAGGACCGCCGTTCCACTTCCGATCAGGCTAAGGCTTCCGGTGCCCGAGATGGCGTTGGAGAGAAGGAGCAGGCCTCCCTGGTCGAGGATCAGTTGACCATTATCCGTGAGCGCCCCGGTGCCAAGCGATCCGTTCAGGATTCCGTCACCCAATTGAAGATTGCCACCGGAGATCGTGGTCAGGCCGCCGTAACTGTTGGTTCCGGTGAAGACGGTGGTCCCTGATCCCGTTAGTGTCAGGTTCCCCGCACCGACAATCGAACCACCGAAGGTCAGGAGACCGGAGGCATTTGTCAGGGACACATTGGTCGCCAGGGCCACCGTCGTGTCGATCTCATTAGTCCCGGCGAGATTCGCAATCCTGCCGGCGGTAATCATGGTCAGCGTACCGCTGCCCGAGATCAGGTAAGAAGCCGCACCGTTCGAGAAGGTCAACGAGGAGAGCGTCGCATTCGTATTCAGCGACACCGTGCCGGTTCCTGCGGTCAGGCCACGGGTATCGAAGGTCGCCGTGTCGTTGGAGCTGAGGACTCCATCGAGACCCGGCGTTCCCCCGAGGAGATTCCAGTTGCCGAAGCTGGTCCAGTCACCCCCGATATTCGTGATCCAGTAGGATTGTCCGGTATAGATCACCCCGGTCACCGTGACGCTGCTCGTACCGAGGTTGGTGCTTGCTCCCGCAAGGAGCGACGCGTCGGCGTACGTGATGGTCACCGTGTTGGTGAAGGCACCCGCCGTCTGATTAGTGGAGAGGGTCGCGTAGAGGGTCGTCGAGGTACCGGCAGTCAGGCTGGATACCGAGCCGAGCGTCAGCAGGGAATTGGTCGACCGATTCGAGGAGAGAAGCGCCACGCGGAATCCGTCGGCATTCGAAAGGGTGACGCCGCCGGTGCTGACGATCGCGTTGGTGTAGCCGACATGCTTCTCCTGAAGGACGATATTCGATCCGGTCAGGACATTGGAGGCATGATCATAGACCGAGGCGGTCACCGTGAGATTGGTCGATCCCAGGAAATTCGAGGCTCCGTTCAATGTGGAGGCATCGCCAAAGTTGACCGTCACATTGGTGCTGAAGGTGCCGGTCCCCTGCCCTGCAGCCGGATTCAGCGCGGCCGAGAGCTGTGTCGCGCTTCCGGCACCGAGCGAGGAAACCTGATTGAGGATGGCCTGGGCATTGGTCGCGCTCAGGGCAACATTGAATCCCGCCGCATTGGAGAGCGTCACGCTGTTGGTTGAGGCGACAGAGCCGGTGTAGCCGACAATCCAGTTGGAGAGCGAAAGGTTGGTGTCGGAGAGACTGGCCGAAGCATGTCCGTAGATCGCCCCGGTGACGGTCAGGTTGGAGGTGGAGAGATTTGTGTTGGCTCCGTTGAGGATCGAGCTATCCCCGAAAGTCACCGCCACCGTGTTCGTGAAGGCGCCGACAGACTGCCCCGCCAGCGAGAGCGCCAGATTGGTCGAAAGACCGTTGGAAAGACCGCTGATGTCAGTGATGTTCAGATTGCCGTTTGTCGTCGAGGAGAGGGTCTGCAGGGCGACATTGAGTCCCGCGGCATTGGTCACAATGACATTGGTTCCAAGCGGCAGGGAGTATCCAACGACTGCCGAACCGATATTGACGCTGTTCGTGGCAAGGCTTCCTTGGGCGTGATTATAGATAATGCCGGTCACCGCAATGTTGGCGCTACCGAGGTTGGTGTTCGCCCCGTTGAGCGTGGAGGCATCACCGTAGGTCACCTTCACGTTGTTGCTGAAGATACCGACCCCCTGACCGGCGGCGAGGTTCACACCGACACTGGTTGCGCTGCCGGAAGTCAGGCTACCCACCCCGGCAATCGAGAGATTCCCGTTGGTGCTGGCGGTGATGGTCTGCAGGGCAACCAACGGACCGCTCGGAGCGTAGAAGGCCGTAGAGGCATTCGAGACCGTCAGGTTGGTCGAGATCGGACCGAAGTAACCCACGATCGCGTTCGAGAGAGCAATGGCATTCGTGGAAACCGATCCGTAGGCATGACCATAGACCGTGGTGGTCACCACGATGTTGGTGCTACTGACGTTGGAGCTGGCACCATTGAGCGAGGAGTCGTCGGCAAACGTCACGGTCACCGTATTGCTGTAGCTTCCGACGTTCAGGGTCGCCGTATTGAGGGTTAGGGTGACATTCGTGGAGGATCCGTTGGTGAGTCCGGAGACATTGTCGAGGGTGACTCCGCCGGAGGCATTGTTGGTGGTCTTCAGATTGACCAGGAACCCGGCGTCATTGCTGACCCCCAGATTCGTGGAATATGTCCCCACGTAGCCAAGGATAAAGCTGTCGACCGTCACATTTGTTACAGTCACCGACCCGCTTGCATGGCCGTAGATGTTGTCGGTGACGACCACCGTGTTGGTGCCGAGGTTCGTGCTCGCACCGTTGAGTGTTGAAGCATCCGCGTAGATGACGCTCACGTTGTTGCTGTAGGTGCCCGTTCCCTGTCCATTGAGAAGAGTCAGGGCAACGTTCAAGGAAGCTCCCTGGGTCAGGCTGCCGACTCCTCCGAGGGTGACGTAGCTGCTGTCGCTTGCAATGTTGGTGGCATTGAGGGCGACGCGTAATCCAGCGGCATTGGAGAAGCTCAGGTTGGTTGCCACATTGCTGTAGCCGAGGATCGCATCCGCGAAGGCGACGTTGCTTCCCGATAGTGATCCCAAAGCATGGTCGAAGATCGTTCCGCTAACGCTCACGCTGCTCGTTGCCAGGTTCGTGCTGTATCCGTTCAGGTTGGTCGCATCCCCGTAGACCACCTTCACGTTGTTGGTGAAGGTTCCGGTTCCCTGTCCGGAGAGCGCAAGGGTCAGGTTGGTTGATGATCCTGCGGCAAGACTGGTGATGTCGGTCACCCCGAGGTTGGTGTTGGTCGAACTTGAGATCGTCTGCAACACCACGCGGAACCCGGCCGCGTTGGTCACCACAAGGTTCGTCGTAATCGATCCGCTGTAGCCGACGATCGCGTTCGACAACGCCACGTTGGTCGCGCTGATCGATCCACTTGCGTGCGCGTAGACGTTCCCGGCGACAGTCACCGTATCACTGCCCAGGTTGGTGGAGGCTCCGTTGAGCGTGGAGGCGTCACTATAGGTGACCACCACGTTGTTGCTGTAGGTGCCGGTTCCCTGTCCGGTTGCCAAGGTGAGCGCCACGTTGCTCGAAGAGCCGTTGGTCAGGCTCACGACGTTGCCGAGGGTCAGGTTGCTATTGGTCGAGCGGTTGGTCGTGTTGAGGTTGACGATAAACCCGGCCGCATTGGAAACCACCAGGTTGGTCGTGATCGGGGTGAACCCTTGAATCGCGTCGGCGAAGGTGACGTTGGTCGTGCTGATCGACCCGCTGGCATGACCGTAGATGTTGTCGGTGACCACCACCGTGTTGGTGCCGAGGTTCGTGCTCGCACCGTTGAGTGTTGAAGCATCGCCGTAGATGACGCTCACGTTGTTGCTGTAGGTTCCGGTCCCCTGTCCGCTCAGCAGGGTCAGGGCGACGTTCGAGGAAGCTCCCGGGGTGAGGCTGCTGACTCCTCCGAGGGTCACGTAGCTGCTGTCGCTTGCAATGTTGGTCGCGGCAAGGGCCACCCTCAGCCCGGCGGCATTGGAGAAGCTCAGGTTGGTTGCCACATTGCTGTAGCCGAGGATCGCATCCGCGAAGGCGACATTGCTGCCCGATAGTGATCCCGAGGCATGGTCGAAGATCGTTCCGCTAACGCTCACGCTGCTCGTTGCCAGGTTCGTGCTATATCCGTTCAGGTTGGTCGCATCCCCGTAGACCACCTTCACGTTGTTGGTGAAGGTTCCGGTTCCCTGCCCCGTCAAGGCCAACGCCAGGTTGGTTGATGATCCTGCGGCAAGACTGGTGATGTCGGTCACCCCGAGGTTGGTGTTGGTCGAACTTGAGATCGTCTGCAACACCACGCGGAACCCGGCCGCGTTGGTCACCACAAGGTTCGTCGTAATCGATCCGCTGTAACCCACGATCGCGTTGGACAACGCCACGTTGGTCGTGCTGATCGATCCACTTGCGTGCGCGTAGATCGAGTCAGTGACGGTGAAGTTCGTCGTTCCAAGATTGGTGCTGGCCCCGCTTAGCGAGGAAGAGTCAGCAAAGGTCAGGGTGACCGTGTTGGTGAAGGTTCCCGTGCCCTGTCCAGCAGCCAGATTCACCGCGAGGTTGGTGGAAGTTCCCGAGGCCAGACCACTGACAGGAGTAATCGAGACGTTGGTGCCGGTGTTGGTTCCGGTCACTCCGAGCGGCGCGAGGAATCCGGTGGCATTCGAGAGCGTCAGGTTGGTCGAGAAGTTGCTGTATCCGGCGATCGCACTTCCGAGGGAGACGGAGTTGGTCGTGATTGAACCGGAAGCATGTCCATAGACATCGACTGTCACCGTGAGGTTGGTGCTGGAAGGAGTCGGGGCGGTCGAGGTGAGCGTGTAGGTTCCCGTTCCGGCAGCCCCGACATTCGTCCCGGTCCAACTCAACCCGGGGGCATTGGTGCCGGTTTGGGCGCTCAGCGTGGTGGAGCCGATTGATCCGGCCGTGTTCGTGCCATTGCTTCCGCTGAAGACGAAGTTGCCCGAGAGCGCATTGTTTGAGATCGCAACCGAGAAGTTCGTGCTTCCTCCGGTGATCACCGCATTGGTTCCCGCAAAGACAGCCTGCGCGGTAGCGAGAGGATTGCCTGAGGACTGGAGGTAGACCGTGTTGGAGCCGTAAACGAGTGTGTAGTTTGCCGGAATCGTGCCGTTGGTCACAAACGTGCCGGTGTAGCCATTCGTGTCACTGAAGAAGGTGTAGGTAGGCGCCGTGAGCGTTCCAAGCGAGGTGAAGTTCAACGTGCCGCCGAGAGAGGCCACACCGGTGACATTGAGCAGACTGGTGGCATTGCCCGTGCCGAGGAAGATGTTGAGATTGCCGCCGCTGCTGATGGTCAGACCACCAACCGTCAGGGTGCCGGCGGTAGTTCCATTGCCCGGGGTCAGGTTCGCACCGCTTGCAACAGTGACCGTACCCGCCGTCTTTCCAGAACCGCCGAGCGTACCGCCGTTAACCGTGAATCCGCTCGCGTTGGTTCCGTTCAGGAGGATCGTACCGCCATTCAGGGTCGTGCCACCGCTGAAGCTATTGTTCCCGGAGAGAATGGTCGTTCCGGAGCCGGAAACCGTAAGAGATCCCGTATCGGTCACTGCACCGCTTAAAGCGAGGGTGGCGTTGTTGCTCAGGCTGACATTCGTGGCGAGGTCCAGCTTTGTGGCGATCGTGTTGGATCCGGCGAGGTTATTGAGCAGGCCCGCCGTCTGGAGGGTGACCGTGCCACTGCCCGAGACTGTGTAAGGGGCCGTGGCGTTCGAGAAGGTGAGTGAGGAGAGCGTCGCGTTCGTGTTCAGGACCACCGTGCCGGAACCGTTCGTGGCAAAGATCGCCGTGTCATTCACGCTGAGCGCCCCGTCGAGACCCGGCGTGCCACCCGCGGCATTCCAGTTGGCGAAGCTCGTCCAGGTTCCGGTGCCACTCTGCGTCCATGTCGACTGACCGCTGTAGGCGAAGCCGGAGACCAAGACCGTGCTGGTCTGGAAGGTGGTGTTCGACAAGGTGTTGGTCAGCGCCTGCGAGGTGAAGACCACCTGCATCGTGTCGCTGTTGGTACCCGCGGTGGCGGCATTCGTCAGGGTCGCCGTGATTGCGCTGGTCGCGGCGCCACCCACGAGGTTGGAGAAACTGCCCGAGGCCGAGACCGTCGCTCCTGCATTGGTCAGGACTCCCTGCAACCACTCGGTGAAGTTCCCGGAGGGGGCGGAGTTAGTGACCGTGAGCGTCCCCGTGCCGAAGGTTCCCCCGGCATGGATGGTACCGAGCGTGATATTGGTGGAGAGGCTTGCGGCCGCATAGTTGTAGGCGACACCGGTGAAGCTGATCGCTGACTGAAGATTGGTCGTATTGTTGAGCGTATTGGTCAGGGCAATCGAGACCGTATTGATCTGGACCGCCGCGATATTGGTACCGGCGACCGCATTGGAAAAGCCGATCTGCATCGAGGTGGTGTCGGCGGCTCCCTGGGCGATATTGGTCACGCTGCCGATTCCGTAAGTATTGGATAAATAGGTGTTCGTCGCGAAGTAGGCGCCAAGCATTTCGGTGAATCCCCCGGTGTTCGGTCCCGCGTTGGAGACCGTGAGCGTGACCGGGGTGAACGACTGCCCCACGTGGGTCGCCCCGAGACTGCCGTTCGCGGTGATCGATCCGGTCGCGTAGGCATAGCCGACTCCGGAGACCGAGTAACTGTTGGTCGCGAGGACCGTGTTGGAGAGGGCATTGGTCAGCGCGTAGGAGGTGAAGACAAGGCTGACCGTGCCGGAGTTTGTTCCGGCCGAGTTACCGCTGATACCGACCACGAGCGAGTTCGTCGAGGCACCACCGGCCAGATTTGTGAATCCTCCCCCCGATGTGGTCACCCCGCTGGCATTGGTGAAGGTGGCGCCGAGCGTTTCGGTGAAGAGTGCACTCACGGGTGCCGTATTGGTCAGGGCGATCGTTCCCGTACCCGAGGCTGTGCCGACGTGGAAGGCTCCCACATTGATGTTCGTATTCGAGTTGGTTCCGGCCTGGGCATAGTTGTAGGCAACGCCGGTGACAGTGACCGTGTTCGTGGAGAGGATCGTGTTGGAGAGGCCGGTCTCATTAGACAATACCTGCGAGGTCAGGACTGCCGAGACGGTTCCGCTGTTCGTTCCGGCGGTCAGAGTCCCCGTGAGATTCACCCCGAGTGAGGAGCTGTCGTTGCTGCCCTGCGCCAGATTATTGACGCTGCCGGTAGCCGAGACATTTCCCGCGGCATTGGTGAGGGAGACACCGAGGTTCTCGGTGTAGCCGCCGCTGTTGGTACCCGTATTCGCAACAGTGAGGTTCGTTCCGACGAAGGCAGTGCCAACGTGTGTTACACCCAGGTTGATGTTCGTCGTCACCGTGCCGGTCGTCACATAGAAGCCTGTGCCCGAGACCGTGATCGCGTTTGTGCCCAGCGTAATTGAGCCGTCTGATGAGACGAAGTTGTTCGTGCCGGCACGCACTCCACCGGCAGTCGTGTTCAGGATAACGGTGATATTGCTGCTCACGCCGGGAGCAAGCGACGGTATGGTGTTCGGCGAGAAGGTTCCCGCTCCAGACTGGTTGGTGCTGGTGATGGAGGCCGTATCGGAGGAGGAAGCCGCGTTGGAGACCGAGAGGATCTGAGTCAGGGAACCGGCTCCGACATGGTAGTTGCCGAAGTCGAACGCATTGGTGGAGAAAGTCACCTGAGCCAGCGTCGAGATGATCAGATCCACCTCGTTCGGCCTGTTTGTGACAAGCGTGTCGCGGTAGAGAGTGCCGTTGATGGTGACGGTCGGGGAGAGATTTGTGAAGCTGCCGGAGAGCGTTCCATTCGTGTAGGTGAAGAGCTGGTAAGCACCGGTTCCCGCGAAGCCCTGGCCGTTGTTATTCGTGTTATCACGGAGGATCAGGCTGCCTCCGAGGGTCAGGTTGCCATTCACGGTGATCAGGTCGCTCAGGCCAACGGCAGGGGTGTTCGTGTTGGAAGAGGGAGTACCGAGGTCGAAGATGCTCTGTGATCCACCCGAGAGGATGAGACCGCCGGTGATCGCGATCGTACCGATCGAATTACCCGGCGCGATCGTTCCGGCAATGGTCAGCGTCTTGGCAGCGGCGACTGTCACCGTGCCAACGCCTGATAAGGTCTGGTTGGTCTGGATCGTGAAGCCGTTCGTGTAAGCCGCGACATTGAAGGTTCCCTGAGCGTTGGTAAGACCCAGGTTGATATTCGTCGAGGAGGCAATGGAGCCATTGGTTCCGAGTCTCAACATACCGGCGCGGATATAGGTCGTGCCGGTGTAGGTATTGGAGGCCGAGAGCGTTGTCGTCCCCGTGCCGATCTGCGAGAGAGAGCCCGAACCCGAGATCACGTTGGAAAAGACAAAGGCATTGTTCTTGTCGAGGGACAGACCGCCGTTGTCGACGATCGAGCCAGTGCCGAGATAACCATTCGTCCCATTGGTGCCGATTTGGAGCACCCCGTTGGTGATGACGGTAGTGCCGTAGCTATTGCTCGAGGTGATAGCCAAAGTGCCGGAACCGATCTGGGCTAGCGTGCCCGTACCCGAGATAGCGTCCGTCAGCAGGTAGAGGTTCGAGAGGTCGAACTGCAGGGTACCGTTATCGGTGACCACTGAACTGTCGCTCATATAGCCGTTAGTGCCATTCGTTCCCACCTGGATCGTGCTGCCATTGGAAATCATGGTCGGCCCGCTGTAGGTGTTGTTGCCAAGGAAGAAGAGCGTACCCGATCCCGCCTGTGTGAGTGATCCCGTCCCGGAGATCCCCGATGCGTAGACGAAGCCGGAGTGATTGATGACCAGCGAGGCATTGTCGACGATCGTGCCGGTGCCAAGTGCGCCATTGGTTCCACCGTTGCCAACCTGCAGAACACCACTCGAGATGAGGGTCGTACCGGTGTAGGTGTTGGCACCGGTCAGTACCAGGGTGCCGGTTCCCTTTTGGACAAGTGAACCAGTTCCGGAAACGGCTCCGGCATTGGTGACCAGGGAGGTCAGATTGTAGGCCAGGGTGCCGTTGTCGCTGACCGTTCCAGAACCCAGCGACCCAACCGTGCCGCCGTTGCCGACCTGCAGGGTGCCGTTGGTGATGTAGATGCCGCCTGTGGCATTATTCGTACCGGTGATGACCGTGGTACCGACACCGAGTTGCGCGAGGGAGCCGGTACCGGTGAACGTTCCGGAGAGGATGTTGTAGGAGCCTGTTGCCTCCACCCCAGCGATGAGACCATTGTTGGAGACGTTGTTCGTGAAGGTTCCCCCGCTTGCATCATTAATATAGAGAGTGCCATTCGTGCCCACGATGATTGAGGTGGAGGCCAGCGAACCACTGGCGCCGACATTGGTCCCACCGTTACCGACTTGAAGGCCTCCGTTCAGGATGGTCGTCGTACCGGTGTAGAGGATCTGGGCACCGACCAGAGTCAGCGTGGCGGATCCCTGCTTCACGAGTGAGAAATTACCCGCCGATCCCAGATCACGCATATACCATGCAAAGGTCTGGTTGGTCGTCTGGTAGACGGTCAGGGTCCCATTACCCGCTGCACTTCCCTGACTATTCTCGATCACTGCCTGAGTAGCCGGGTTCGTGATGATGATATTACCGATCGTCTCGTTGTATCCCATCAACTGGAGGATGGGCCACGTCCCGGTTCCGGTGAAGCTGACATCCACATTAGAGCTAAGCTGATTATTCGCACCAAACTCAAGGCCTGAAGGATTTCCGCCCGTATTGATGACGACCGTTCCAGATCCCCCATTGTAGAGGGCCTGTCCCGCCGCATTAGAGAGCATCAGAAAACCCGATCCAGTGACTGTTGTCGGTCCAATGTAGCTATTGGATCCGGTGATGGTGACTGTAGCAGTTGAGGCGACGGTCAAGGAACCGCTGCCGGAGATGGTATTGGAAAGCGTGAGGTTAGCCGTATTGCTGATAATCAGGCTGCCGTTGTCCACGACTGCACCTCGGCCCAGTGATCCACTAGCACCACCGTTGCCGACATTAATCGTGCTGTTTGTGGCTATGTACCAGTTGCCGGTGAAGTTGGTATTCACGCCAGTGATCAAAAGAGTTCCCGAGCCGATCTGGGAGATGGAGCCCGCGCCACTGATCGCCCCCGAGACCGTGGTATTGGCGGCCAAGTTGAAGAGAAGGTTGCCGTTGTCGATCACATCGGCTGTTCCAAGGGATCCGTAGAGGCCGTTGGTACCGACCTGGATGGCGGAGTTGGTCAGGATGTTCCAGGTGCCGGCGAAGGTGCTGTTAGTCAGAACAAAGAGCGTGCCGGTGCCCATCTGGGTGATGGTGCCCGATCCCGAGACGGCCCCGGTAAAGGTCTGCGATCCGAAAATATTGAGAATCAGTTGGCCGTTATCGACAACCGCCCCACTGCCCAGCGATCCATTGGTGCCGTTCGTACCGACCTGGACGGTGCCCGCGCTGATAGTCGTCGTTCCGGTGTAGGTGTTGTTTCCAAGGAGGGTGATGGTACCGGTGCCATTCTTTGTAATGCCGGCGGTACCGGTGCCGGAAATCACGCCGGCGTATGTCGTGGAGTTCGAATCGCCGAAGGTAAGGACGCCATTGGAGCCGAGTAGGACATTACCTCCCACGGATCCGCCGCCGGATAGGGAGGCGATCGTGTTGGCATTTCCATTGAGGATCAAGCTAGCGGTTGCGTCATTCGATAGAATGAAACCCGAGTTCGGCGAGAGGGCATTGGCCGATCCTGCCGCGATAGCGCCTTGGCCGATGGTAGTGGTGCCTGAATAGTTATCTGTCTGGGGATTTGTAATCGTTAAGGTTGCCGAACCCATCTTATTGAGAGCAAAAATATTCCCAGTCGTTCCGTATCCATCACGGAGGAAACCGCCAAAGGTCGTATTACTGGTCTGGTAGAATGTCAGGGTAGCCGCACCGAGATTGCTGAACTGATCGGAGTTTCCAATTACTGATTGATTCCAATAGGGGCCGGTAAATGCGAGATTTCCAATTGTCTGGCTATGCCCTTCAAGCGAGAGGAAGCTCCACGAGCCGGAAGGGTTGAAGATTACACTGACATTAGAGCCGAGTTGGTTATTGGCGCCGAACCTCAGGCCCACATCACCACCCCCACTCACATTGAGAACCAGGGTGCCGGCACCACCGTTTGCATAGAGGGCGGGACCGGTCGTATTGGAAAGCATCAGGAAGCTCGATCCAGTGATCCAAGTGGGTCCGGAGAAAGTGTTCGACCCAGTCAGGGTCACAGTTCCACCAGTGATCGTGAGCGATCCCGAACCAGAGATATTATTACTCAGCGTCGTGGTGGCGGTAACATTGATGCCACCATTGTCGACCACCTTGCCGGGCGTCCCGAAAACAGAGCCTGAGGCCACATTCACGATGGCGTTGGAATCGACGAAGGTGCCGTTGGTCGTGTTGTTAGTACCGGTGAGGGTGTAGTTACCGTTGCCGGAGAAAGTGACAGAACCGGAGCCGGTAAAGAGGTTCGCCACGGTGAGGGAATTGCTGAGATTGTAAGTCAGTTGCCCATTGACTGTGACCGAGCCGGTGCCGAGGTTACCGGTGGTGCCGTTGGTGCCGATCTGAATCGTGGCTCCATTGGAAATGAAGGTCGTGCCTGTGTAGGTATTGTTTCCGGTCAGGATCTGGGTGCCCGTACCGGTTGCGATGAGCGAGACTGCGTTCTGGATGATACCCGCGAAGGTGTAAGTATTGGTCAGCAGATCGGTGAGCGTGGCGGCACCTGTGGTGGTGGTGATGGTGGCGTTATTGGCGCTGCTGGAAATCCCCCCCACATTCGGGCTGTAGCCATTGAGATCGAGTACGAAGGATCCTCCGGCGGGTCCGAAGATGAGGGCCGTCCCGTAGGGAAGCGCATTGGCATTCGCCAGCTTGAGGGTCTCGGTACCACCCAAGCCTCCGGAGAAGAGATTGGTTCCCGAGCCGATCATGGTGGCACCCTGGTAGCTGTTGGATCCTCCGAAAACGACATTACCCTGTTGGTAACCGATTCCGACAAATCCGGGTCCCGTGATCTGCGAATTAATGGTCAGGGTGGCATTATTACCGATTGCAAAATATCCCCCGTTTGTCGTGACGGAGATCGTGCGGTTTGAGCTCAGTGTGTAAGAGGAGCCGCTGGGATTCACGATCATCGCTTTATCAAGCGTGACCAAGTTATTGGTGGCACCTAGTGATGCGTCGGATGCCACTTGAAGGAGTGTGCTACCTGTGATCAGGAGGCCTCCCGTAAACGAATTACTGGCCGAGAGGTAAACATATCCACCCGGATTGACAGTGGGACTTGCATCAGGGGAGTTGATCGTCACAGAACCGCTTCCCGTAATCGCCGTGGCAATCGTCAGCGCAGAACTGATGGGTGCGTAGTTATAGATCAGTGATCCGTTGTCCGTTACCGTGGTCGAACCGAGCGAAGCGGTACTATTCGTTCCGACCACCATCGTGCTGTTCGAAGCGATCGCCCAGGTGCCGGTGAAGCTCGGGGCATTCGTGATAAACATCGTGCCGCTACCCATCTGGGTGATCGTGCCAGCTCCGGTGACTGTGGCACCATTCGTGAAGTTACGTCCGAGATCCATGATGAGATTTCCGGCATCGGTGATCGTGACCTGGGGGAGGTAATCAGACGCTCCATTGGTTCCGATCTGGAGGGTGGAGTTGGTGCCGACATTCAGCGCGCCGAGCGTATTGCTGCCGAGCAGTGTCGTCGTGCCGTTACCGATCTGGCTGAGGGTTCCCGTGCCGGTGATGCCGTTACTGATCGAGAGATTCGCGGAGAGATTGATCTGGAGGTTTGCGTTATCGATGATAGGACCGGAGGGGAGATTGCCATAGGTCCCGTTTGTTCCAATCTGGAGGGTCCCGGCGCTGATAAGTGTGGTGCCGGAGTATCCATTCGACCCAACCAAGGTCCAGGTACCGGTGCCGACCTTGGTGATTCCGCCGGTACCGGTGATATTCCCAGCGAATACCGTATTAGAATTATTTCCTCCGGCTGTCAGCGTCGCAGTACCAAGGGTGATGTTACCCCCATTGGTTCCGCCTCCCTGCACGGAGCCAACGGTGTTGTTGTAGCCGTTTAGATCAAACTGAGTTCCCACGACATTGGAGAGAGTGACCCCGGAATTTGTACCGAAAGCCTGCGTGGAACCGGCGCGCAGAATACCTCCGCCCACAGTGGTGGGGCCGCGATAGGTATTTGTACCGGAGAGCACCATGACGCCTGCCCCTGTCTTGACGATTCCCGCGGCACCTTGATCGGCAACTACCGGCGACGTGTCGGTCAGTGCAGCACTCACGAGCAGGTCGGTCCCATTGGTCGCTCCGCTTGCCACATTGAAGCTTAGGGTTGGCGAGGCATCTGCACGCACATAAACCCTACCAGAGATGACGGAAGTAACGGGATTAGAGAGAACGGAGATACTAACATTACCGAATTCAAAATAGTTTGAGGCACTCGGGGAGCTCACTCCTCCGTTCTGCTGCATCAATCCACCGCTCATCGTGAGTGTGACAGATGGATTGGCGGCAGCGGTAAATAGCAGTTGGCGACCGGAACCGATAACGCTTCCCCCATTCACCACCAGATTGGTGATAGCCAATCCCGTAGACCATCCCAGAGCTGAAACCCCATTGGTCGTGAGCAACACGGTGGCATTAGAGTTCACCGAGAGAGAACCACGGATGACCCCGGTGCCATTATTAAGCAGGTCGACCAAGGTGAGCGTTCCCCCGTTCACGATGGTGCCTCCGGTAAAGGTGTTGGCGGCGCTGAGAATAGTGGTTCCCGATCCGGCCTGGATGAAGGAGCCGCTGCCCGAGATGATACTGGAGTTGGAGAGTGTATTTGCCAGATTGATGATCAGGGTGCCGTTGTCGGTGATGGCACCGGAGGAGCCATAAGTTCCGTTCGTCCCGTTAGTCCCAATCTGGAGGACCGCATTAGAATTAATCGTTGTGGTCGTGTAGGAATTTGAGCCGGTCAGGATGGTCGTACCAGCCCCTGCGAAGGTCATCGCAAAGGCACCGCTGATCGGACCTCCGAGAGTGATTCCGCTGGATGCGGCATTGGAAACCGTGGTCGCAACCGAAAGCCTAATAGGAGCGGTGATGGTGTCGCTGCCGGCGAGATCGTAGATATAAGGGGCGACCGTTCCCTGGACGAGGGTGATGGAGCCGCTTCCCGTGCCCTGACCGATCGTGTAGCTGGCGAGGGAGTTGGAGAAGATGATGCCGTTGAGCGCGGGATTCGACCCATCGAGCGTCACGGTCGCCGATCCCCCTGCATTGGAAAGGGCGTAGGTATCGAAGGTCGCGGTGTCATTCGTGCTGAGTGATCCGGCGAGACCGGGATAGCCACCGAGGGCCTGCCAGTTACCGAAGGTGCCCCACCCTCCACCCGCCGCGTTCGACCAGATGCCCTGACCCGTGTAAGTGCCTCCCGGTTGGAAGGTGATCGCGGCGACATTGGTCGTGATCGTGTTGCTCAGGCCACTGCCGGAGATGGCGAGGGAGGTGTAGACGAGATTGACCGTGCCGAGGTTCGACCCGGAGTAGTTCACCACAAAGGCGTTGTTACTCGAGGATCCGGCGGCGAGGTTGGTGAAGCTGGAGTATCCGTTGGAGATCACGGCTCCACCGGAGGCATTGGTCAGGTAGCCATTGAGGGCCTCGGTAAAGCCTGGGGTGACTGTGGCGATGTTGTAGGCCGTGATCGTTGCGGAACCGCTTGCAGAGTTGGTCGAGCCGACGTGGACCGGGGTGCCGCTATTGCTGCCAAAGACGAACTGGTACTGGGAGAGCGAGCCCTGGCCGAGGTAGTAGCCGGTCGCCTGGTAGGTGATGGTCTGGCTACCGGAGGTATTGGATGCCGTGGCATCGTACTGGGTGAATCCGGCGGTGCCTGCAGTCACGCCGTAGTTCGTGGTGACGATGCCGAAATTAAGGGCACCGAGCGCACCACCCGCGAGGGTGATGGTCGTCGGGGTGATCGAAGCCGTCGCGGTATTCGTCGTGGCGTAATTGGTCGTAAGGGTGAACTGCAACGTGTCGGCGGCGGAGGTGTTCGAGGCGGTGACGAGGACATTCGTGCTCGCGGCATCGCCGACATGGTAGCCGAAGGTGATGTTCGTGGTAGAGAGCGAGGCCGAGGCGAGGGCCGACATGTAGAGATTCACCTGACCCGGGGTATTGGTGAAGAGGGTCGGCTTGTAGGCGAAGCCATTGGTCGTGACGAGAATCGGCAGGGAGGAGCCGTTCAGGAAGGAACCGGAGAGGACGGTATTGGAGGAATAGGTGAAGAGGTTGTAGTAGCCGACACCCACGCTCCCCTGGCCATTCGCCGCTCCATTGTCCTGGAGGGTGAGCGTGCCACCGAGGGTCAGCGCCCCGGTGACGGTGGTGCGATCGCTGAGACCGAGGAGAGGATTGTTCGTATTCGGCGTGCCGAGCTGGAAGATGCTGACCGTGCTATTCGAGAGGACGAGATTCCCGGTGACGGCGACGGTACCGATGGAGTTACCCGGGGCCAAGGTGCCGAGGATCGTGACGTTGCGATTCGTCGCATTCCCCGTGGTGATCGTGCCGTTACCGGAGATCTGCTGGTTCGTCCCGAAGGTGAAGCCCGAGGAGGCGACATTAGTCAGGTCGAGGGTAGCCTGAGAATTGGTGAGGCCGAGATTGATATTCGTCGTACCCGAGAGAGTGGCAGAGGATGCCAGAACAACCCGTGTATTGCCCGAGAGGTAGGTGGTTCCAGTGTAGGTGTTATTCCCCGTGAGTGTGATCGTCCCGGCGGCGAGGGAGCTGAAATTGCCAATGCCCGTGATGGCACCCAGGCTCAGAAGGCCGGTGCGGTTAATGATCAGGGAACCGTTATCAAGGATCGCTCCAGATCCGAGTGATCCATTGGTACCGCCGGTGTCGACTGTGATCGTGCTGTTGGAGGCGATAAACCAACTGCCGGTGAAGTTGGTATTGGCGCTGTTCATGATCAACGTGCCGTCACCAATCTGTGAGATGGATCCGGAGCCACTGATGCCTGCGGCATTTGTCAAATTAGAAGCGATGTCGAAGATCAAGTTCCCGTTATCGACCAAGGCATAGGGTGTTCCGAGGTTGCCGTAGAGGCCGTTGGTGCCGACCTGGATCGTGGAGTTGGTCAGGATGTTCCAGGCTCCGGCAAATGTGTTGTTCGTCAGGACGTACAGTGTGCCGCTACCCCCTTGTGTGATCGTGCCAGTCCCTGATACGGCTCCATTGAAAAATTGGTTCAACGAACTCTGGAGCAGGAGTTGACTATTCGTTCCAATAGCGACTCCACCCGTGCCAATCACTCCGTTGCTACTGTTGGTACCAACTTGGATCGTTGCTCCATTGGTGATCGTGGTGAGGCCGGAGTAGGTGTTATTGCCCAGCAGGATCAGGGTGCCCGTTCCCTGCTGGGTGATGCCGCCGTTCGAGCCGGAGATCACACCGGAGTAAGTAGTCGAGGTGTTGGTCCCCATGGTGAGGACGCCATTGGTTCCAAGGAGGACATTGCCGCCAAGGGCACCACCACCGGCGAGTGAGGCGATGGTCTCCGTGTAGCCATTAAGAATCAGACTGGCGGTCGCGTCATTTGAGAGGGTGAAGGCGGATTTCGAGCTGAAGATGCTATTCTGACCTGCTGCAAGGGCTCCCTGACCGATGAAGGTTGCTCCAGAGTAGGGATTCACACCGAATTGCCCGTTTGCGGCAGAAATTAACGTTAGCGTCGCTCCCCCCATCTTCGAGAGGGCAAATGGGGAGGAATTTGTGGGAATGGGGTTTTGCGGCCCAAAATCCGTAAAGTTACCTGCGAATGTGAAGTTCGTCGTCTGATTGATCGTTAGCGTCGCGGCCCCGAAGGCATTGGTCGTGCTGTTAAAAAAGTAAACTGTGCCTGTGTAGCCGTTTCCGGATGAAGCCAGATTGCCGACCGTAAGGTTATTTCCCTGAAGTACGATTTCTTGGCTACCATTGATACCCGGCGCGCTACTGGTGCCGTAGAACTGGAGGGTAACATTGCTACCAAGTTGATTGGAGGAACCCATAAACATGTAGACGCCGGTATTTTGTCCGGGCTGAATCATCACAACCGTGCCAGAGCCTCCGCTGTAAAGACCGGCGGGACTATTCAGGAGAATCGAGCCCTGGGATATGGTAGTAATCCCACTGAAGTTATTACTTCCGTTAACCGTCACCGATGGCACAGCTAAAGACGCCATGCTACTTACATTGATTAGACCAGCAAGTGTGAGGGATCCGGATCCGGAGATAGAGTTGCTGAGGGTAAATGCCGAAGAAGCATTGGATGCGATGATACTCCCGTTATCGACGACCTGAGCCGATCCGAAGACAGTTCCAGAGGCGACATTCACGACGGCATTCGTATCGATGACCGTCCCGTTGCTCGCATTGTTCGTGCCGGTGAGGGTGTAGTTACCGTTCCCCGAGAAGGTGACGGAACCGGAACCGGTGAAGAGGTTCGTGAGGGTAACGCTGTTGCTGATGCTGTAGATCAGGTTGCCATTCACGATGAGATTGGTGCTGGCGAGGGTGAGGGCCGTGGAGCCATTCGTCCCCAACTGGAGGGCGGAGCCTGCCGCAATCAAGGTGGTGCCGGTGTAGGTCTGTGATGCGCCAAAGACGAGTGTGCTGCTACCGATCTGGGTCACCGATCCAGATCCAGAGATGACATAGCCATTGGTGTAATTCACACCGAGGTCAAAGATGAGGTTCCCGTTGTCGGTGATGGCATTGGTTCCAAGGGTGCCATTGGCCCCGTTCGTACCGACCTGGAGGGTACTGTTCGTGCCAATGACAGTGATCCCATAATTGTTGCTCCCAAGCAGAATGGTGGTCGCACTGCCGATCTGAGAGAGTGTTCCCGTGCCAGAGATATTGGCCGCGATCGTCAGCGCACTCGCCATGTTGATCACGAGGCTTGAATTATTAGTAATGGCCCCGCTTGAGAAAAATGTGTTCGTCCCGTTCGTTCCGATCTGGAGTGTGCCACCGGAGATGACCGTGGTGCCGGTGTACCCATTCGATCCGACGAGGGTCTCGGTGGAGGCACCGGCCTTCACCAGACCACCGGCGCCGGTGATGGATCCCGAGAAGGTGACATTCGTGGAGGCGGAGTTGCTGATGGTCAGGGTGCTGGAGCCCAGGTTCACAACGGACGATGTGGAACCACCGAGCGAGGCGATGCTCTGGCTGTATCCGAGGGTCAGCGTGGAGGTACCACTGCCCCAGGAGGAGCCGCCGTTGGTCTGGTCAATCCAGATCGCCGAGAGTCCGCTGGCTACCGGGAGCGCATTCGCGACGGCGGCTACGAGTGTGCCTCCGTTGATGATGTAGGTGGGTCCGTTGTAGCTGTTGGAAGTCGAGAGGGTGACCGTACCGCCATTGACCACGAGGTCGGAATTCGCCGAGGAACCAGTGATGGCGCCTGTCACATTGATGCCACCACCGCTACCACCACTGAGCGTGAGGACACCGCCATTCTTGGAGAGGGAACCTGCAAGCGTGAGCGTGCCGGCACCGCCGTTGCCCACGCCGCCCGAGGAGCCGGTCGAGATGATGATATTATTCGCGAGGGAGGCGTTGGAGTTGCCCGTGAAGCTGATGCTCCCCCCGTTGGTCATGATAAGGGATCCGGTGCCGAGGGAGTTTGTGGAGGTGAAGGCGAGAACACCACCGGAGACAATGGTGAGTCCGGTGTAGGTGTTGATCGCGGTGAGTGTCTCGGTGCCGGAACCGGTCTTGGTCAATCCTCCACTGCCGGAGATGATGCCGGAGAATGTACCGCTTCCATTGGCCGCACCGATCGTGAGGGTCGCCGTGCCGAGAGTGATATTGCCACCGGTCGCCCCGCCGCCATTGAGCGAATCGATGGTGGTGGCGAAGTTGGTAAGGTTGAGGACAACGCCCGCGACATTGGAAAGAGTCACTGCGGAGTTCGATCCGAAGGCACTAGTCGATCCGGCCTGGAGTACTCCCTGCGCGACGACTGTCGGGCCGGTGTAGGTATTCACCCCCGAGAGGATCATAGTACCAGAGCCGAGCTGGGTCAGTCCGCCCCCAGTGATCGTGCCGATGGATGCCGTGGCCGTGGCATTGGTGCCCCCCCCCTGATAAAGGGTGATGGTCGGGGCACTGGTGTAGCCCCAACCCGGCGAGGTGATCACGACATTGGTGACTTGGCCCGTGGTTGGATTCACAAGAGCCATCGCTGCGGCGCCGGTTCCACCACCACCAGTGATCTGGACGAACGGGTCGCCGATGTATCCCGTGCCGGCCGCCGTAATCGCGATGTTGGTGATGCCTTTGCCGGTGGGTGCTGCAAGGCTGTTGGTGACGGTGATGGCATTGCCGCCGTTATTGATCGTCGCACCGCCCGTGAAAATCGTCGTGGCGGTGACGCCACCCAAGAAGTTGTTCGTCGAGATCGTGGCGGTGATTGTTCCTCCTCCGAAGTTCACATAGTTGGTAGCCACGCCCGCTGTTCCGAAGACATTGGGCACATTGACATTTCCCCCGTTGAAATTGACTACGGACATGTTGCTACTTGCCGTACCACCCGAGGAGGACAGTTGAATTCCACCAGAAATGCTAGAAGTGCCTCCCAAGAAATTCATGACCGAGGACTTTCCGCTACTCGTGCCAAATCCCAGATCACCGGCGAAGTAGAGGGTGTTGAACGTGCCACCCAGCATGTCGAACTCACCAATCTGATTGGTCGTGTTATCCGCACGTGCCACCCCAAAGAAAAATGAACTGTTAAACGTTCCTCCGGTCATCTGGAAGATACCGTTACCTCCACCCGAGGAGCCTGCTCCCAACTCGGGAACGGAAGCCGTTCCCGCGGAGAGTTGGTAGAATCCGTAACTTCCGGGATTGTACCCGATGGGGAAAGCGAGAGCACCCTGACTCGCTAGACTGAGAGTCCCACCCGACTGGTAAAGCGCTCCCAAACCATTATTACCCATCACGATACCGATATTTCCATTGCTGGAATTCGTATTGTTGATGCTGAAGGTATTGCCAGCAGCGATCTGCATGATCCCCGAGTTGCCTGCATTGTAGCCGAGATAGAAACTCGTGGGAGAGACACTGCCGCTCGCGCCAAAGTTCAAGGTGCCGGCATTCACCTGCAGGGTGCCGGCGAAGGTGTTGCTGGCGGAGAGGGTGAGCGATCCTGTGCCGAGCTTGAGGAAATTCCCCGCGCCACTGATCGGGGCGGCATTGGTGATGGAATAGGTGCCGTAGTTGAAGGTGCCGGTCACGCCGCTTGCGATGGAGATCGGATTGGTGATCGTCATGCTGGCCGTTGCCGAGACGGCTGCATTGGAGACGAAGGTGAGCGTGCCCGCTCCGATCGCCCCGGGAATGCCAAAGGCAAGGGTGCCGGCATTGAGGTACGTATTGCCGGAGTAGGTGTTGTTGGTTCCGAAAACCACAGTGCCCGATCCCTGGATGTAGGGCGTGGCTCCGGAGATCACGCCGTTGAAGGTGATAGTGCTGTTCGGATTGGTACCCGAGTCAAAATATTCGTTGCCGTTCAAGACGACCGAGTTGGTGATGGTGACATTATTAGCGGTCGCAATCACGATGGCACCGTTGGAGGCCATGGTGAGGGTACCGGTGCCGAGGGCATTGCTGTCGCCGAGGCCGAGAGTGCCGGCATTGACCCGGACCCCGCCCGAGAAGGCATTCGATGAGGAGAGCCTTTCGGATCCGGAACCGGTCTTCACGAGACCTCCGGTTCCGGTGATGTTGCCAGAGAAGGTGCCGCTTCCGTTGTTATTCCCCACGGTGAGGGTCGCCGTTCCGAGGGATACGCTGCCACCCGTGGACCCACCACCGGCCAGGGCGCCGATCGTCTGGTTGTAGTTGGTGAGATTGAGTGTTGCCCCGGCGACATTGGAGAGGGTGACCGAGGAGTTCGGTGAGAAGGCGTTGTTCGTGCCCGCAAGGAGTGTCCCCTGACCGATCGTCGTCACACCCGAGTAGCTGTTCCCCGTGCTCGAGAGGAGCATCGTGCCAAGGCCGGTCTTGATTAGCCCGGCGGCCGTGGAGTTGCCGACATTGATCAAAGGAGCGGAAACAACCAGATCGGGACCTGATGCTCCAGTCACCCCGACATTGAAGATCGTGGAGCCAAGGTAGCTCAACTCGATGCCGTTATTTGCATTCACCGAGGTGTTGGCGGTGATCGTGGAGGCACCGCTGCTGCCGCCGACATTCACAGTTCCGGCCAACTCAAAAGCCTGCCACGAGGTGCTACTGCCGCCGACACCCAAAATCGTGCCGTTGGTCATGTTCACCACGTTGAGGGTATTGAAGGAGGCGTTGCCGCCACCGACCGCAGCGTTGTTGATCACGCCGCCATTCACATTGATCACCACGTTGGGCGCGTGTCCGGCATCGCCGAGAATATTATCACTACCGGATCCGAAGGTGAGCGTACCGCCGCCATTCACCGTGATCGTTCCGGAATTGGATCCCACGCTGTATTGATAATTGGAAAAAACAAGATTTCCCGCGTTCACGATGGTCGCGCCAGAGAAAGTGTTGTTACCCGAAAGCGTTGTGGTCGCGGATCCGCTCTGGGTGAAGGTACCCGATCCTAAGAGAGTCCCGCTCAGGGTCTGGTTCGCGGAGTTGCTGAAGATGAGCAAAGCATTGTCAACGATGTTGGTGGCATAGGAGCCACTGCCGAGGAGGCCGGTGACGAGCAGGGTACCGCTGGAGACGGTGGTCGCATTCGTGTAGGAATTCGTGCCGGCGAGTTGCATCACGCCATTACCCTGCTTGATAAGGGCTGTGGTATAGGGAGCCATGCTGGAGGGCTCCGTGAAGGTTCCGCTCACCAAGAGGTCGATGCCGTTGGTGGCACCATTGGTGATATTAAAGATCGTCCCATTGCTCTGAGTAAGCGCCACGTTCACAGCGCTGATCACGGAGGTATTGCTCGATCCCAGAGTGGTCACTCCCTTATCCAGATCGAATGTTCCCCAAATCACTGCAGAGCTTCCACCCACAAGTGTACCGGGACTTGTCAGAGTTCCACCATTGAGCACCACATTGAGAAGGTGAGTAATGTTATTCGAGGATCCAAGGATGGTGCCACCTGAATTGATAATATCGTTGGTCACATTCCAAAGAATGTTGTCCCCGCCAGTTGCCTGCACGGTGCCGGCATTAGCAATCAGGTTGGTGAGGGTGTAGTTTTGATAATCCGTCAGCGTGAAGGTCCCGGAGCCGGTCTTTGCCAGGGAGAACCCGCCTGTCATAACGCCACCATAGGTACTGGAGGCATTGGAGAGGCCGATGGTCAGCGTCGGAGAACCGGTCGTGGTGGTGATGGTGGCATTGGTGCCACCACTCAGCGTGGTGAGGAAGGGGCTGAAGCCGCCGAGATCAAGGGTGGCAGCCTGGGCGCTGGAACCGAAGGCAACGGCATTACCGTAGGGGAGCGCGTTGGCGTTTCCGAGCTTCAGGGCCGCCGTGCCACCGCTATAGCCTGCGGGGCCATTGGCTCCGATTGACGTGGTACCCGCGTAGCTGTTGGAGCCGTTGAGCAACACGCCGGGAGTTCCATCGAAGATAATTCCCAGTCCACCTACACCGGAGATTTGTCCGTTGATGGTGAAAGTGTAGCCCCCCCAATCCTCGAAGTAGCCATTGCTGGCGGTGAGGGTAATGAGGCGGTTGGAGGAGACCGTGACATTAGCGGCTGTGTTGTAGAGCGTGCCGCCGTTGAGGATGATGTCGTTGGTGGGACTCGCGGGGACTGCACCGAGGGCGTTGTCGGAGTTGATCTGAAGGATGCCACCATTCACCGTGACCGGGCCGGTGAAGCTGTTGCTCCCTGTGAGGGTCGTGTAGACACTTCCGGAACCATTGAGTGTCAACCCACCGCTTGAGACGGCACCGATGGAGGCGGTGGCCGTGGCATTGCTTCCCCCACCCTGGTAGAGGGTGATCGTCGGAGCACTCGTGTAGCCGAAACCGGGCGAGGTGATCACGATGTTGGTGACAGTCCCGGTGGTCGGATCGACCTGGGCCATGGCGGCGGCGCCGCTTCCCCCGCCGCCGGTGATCCGGACAAAGGGACTGCCGATGTAGCCGGAACCACCCGTGAAAGAGATGTTCGTGATACCATTCCCAGTGGGTGCCGTCAGGTTATTGGTGATCCAGATGGCATTCGCCCCGTTATTGATGGTCGCTCCACCCGAATAGATCGTCACGCGGGTGATGTTGCCGGAGAGGAAGTTGTTCGTCGCGGCCGTGGCGGTGAGGGTGCCGCCGCCGAAATTGAGATAATTCGTTCCGGCAACCCCTGCCGTGATGTAAGGAGTGCTCAGCGTTCCGCCATTGAGATTGAGCATGTCCTGATTCCCCGACCCGGAATAATTCAAGTTCACTCCGTTGGCGGTGTTGGTCAGATTCACCTGGGCCGTTCCTCCGATCGTCACAACGCCGACCTTATTGGAAGCCCCTCCTCCCCCGCCGTTTCCAAAGTAGTTGGCGTTGAGTACGCCACCGAGAAGATCAACTTCTGCTAACTGGCCATTGCCGGAGTCCGCACGGTTCCAGATGAACCAACTGGCGGAGTTGTAGGTACCCCCTGTCATCTGGAAGATACCATTGCCACCTCCAGCCGATCCGATCCCGATCTCGGGAATGGAGGCCGTGCCACCCGACATCTGGTAGAATCCGTAACTTCCCGCATTATATCCGAGAGGGAAGGCATAGGCGGCGGTACCACCGTTCAGATTGATCGCACCACCCGACTGGTAGAGCGCGCCGGAGCCATTGTAGCCCATCACGATGCCGGGGGAACTACTGGAGACATTGATCGTATTCCCCGATCCGACCCTCATGATGCCGGCGTCGCCGGCATTGTAACCGAGGTAGATCGAGGAGGGGGTGATACTCCCGCTCGTGCCAAAGTCCACGGTGCCGGCATTCACCTGCAGGGTACCGGTGAAGGTGTTGCTGGCGGTGAGAGAGAGGTTCCCGTTGCCGCTCTTCAGGAAATTCCCCGCACCCGAGATCGCGCCGGAGTTGGTGATCGTGTTGGTGCCGTAGTTGAAGGTGGCTGTCACATTGCTATTGATCACCATCTTGTTGGTGATGGTCATCGAGGTGGTCGCAGCCACGGCGGCATTGCTCTGAAAAGTGAGCGTACCACCCCCGATCGCTCCTGGGAGACCGAAGGCCAAGGTGCCGGAGTTCAGGAAGGTACCGCCGGTGTAGGTGTTATTCGTCCCGAAGACGACGGTCCCCGATCCCAAAATGTAGGGTGAGAAGCCTCCCGAGATCACTCCGTTGTAGGTGATGGTGTTGGTGCCGGAGTCGAACCACTCGTTGCCATTGAGGACGACCGAGTTGGTGATCGTGACGTTGGTGGCGATCGCTTGAAGGATTTCATTGTTGGAGGCCATCACGAGAGTACCGGTGCCGAGTGCATTGTTGTTACCGAGGCCAAGCGTGCCCGCATTCACACGAACACCACCCGAAAAGTTATTCGATCCCGAGAGTCCCTGAGATCCCGTGCCGTTCTTGATGAGAGCACCACCGGAGCTGGCGGTGATGTTGCCAGAGAAGGTGCCGCTTCCGTTGTTGTTCCCCACGGTGAGTGTCGCCGTGCCGAGTGAGACGTTACCGCCCGTGGATCCACCACCGGCGAGGGCGCCGATCGTCTGATTGAAGTTCGCAAAATCAAGCGTTACCCCAGCGACATTGGAGAGGGTGACCGAGGAGTTGGGTGAAAAGGCATTGTTGGTAACGGCAAGGAGCGTCCCCTGACCGATCGTGGTCACACCGGAGTAGGAGTTGCTGGTGCTCGAGAGGAGCATCGTGCCCAAGCCGGTCTTGATAAGGCCGCCCGCTGTACCACTGCCATAGTTCACGTTGATCAGCGGCGCCAAGACCACCAGATCGGGACCGACTGCTCCAGTCACCCCGACATTAAAAATCGTCGATCCCAGATAGCTCAACTCAATGCCATTCAAGGCGACGTTGTTCGCGGTGATTGTGGAGGCACCGCTGCTGCCGCCGACATTCACCGTTCCCGCCAATTCGAAGGCTTGAAAGGCACTGCTTCTACCGCCTGTCGCCACGATCGTTCCGTTGGTCATGTTCACCACATTGAGCGTGTTGAAGGAGCCGGCGTTATTGATCACACCACCGTTCACATTGATCACCACGGCAGTCGAGTGACCGGCATCGCCGAGAATATTATCACTACCGGATCCGAAGGTGAGCGTACCGCCGCCATTCACCGTGATCGTTCCGGCAGAGGTTCCCGCATTGTATTGATAGTTGTTAAAGTAGAGATCACCGGCGTTCACGATGGTCGTGCCGGAGAATGTGTTGGCACCCGAGAGGGTCGTGGTGGCAGATCCGCTCTGGGTGAAGGTGCCCGATCCGGAGAGCGTCCCGCTCAGGGTCTGGTTTGCGGAATTGCTGAAGATAAGCGAGGCATTATCAGTAATGGCTGCTGCATAGGAGCCACTACCAAGGAGGCCGGTGACGAGCAGGGTACCGCCGGAGACGGTGGTGACACCGGAATAGGTATTGCCAGTCCCCGTCAATTTCATAAGACCGGCTCCAGTCTTGGTCAGGTAGCTAGCCTGTGTATTCGGATCCCAAGCCGGAGCGGCTCCGTCGAACATATTTGCGGAGACAAGTAGATCGACGCCGCTGGCGGTGCCACCGGAAGCGACATTAAAGGTGACACCGGTGACCGCCGCCGCACCGAGCGTGAATCCGGTGCCGGAGATGGTGGACATATTGGTGCCGCCGTTTACGGTGACATCGCCTTTAACCCCAAAGCCGGTAAAAGAATTGGTTCCAAGGCTGTTGAGGGTGCCTCCGTTGAGATAGAGCGGGCCGAGAATGTTATAATTAGCCTCGGTGCTCGTAAGAATTCCCACTGTGCCGCCGGTATTCACCA
>Ga0208746_1000009_pt1 | contig 125033 bp, 133 predicted proteins | sample CryBogCBH15Jun09_FD_184623 | JGI IMG/M metagenome (GOLD analysis project Ga0208746, IMG submission 184623) | Freshwater microbial communities from Crystal Bog, Wisconsin, USA - CBH15Jun09 (SPAdes) | ecosystem: Environmental > Aquatic > Freshwater > Lake | place: Crystal Bog, Wisconsin, USA... | reverse complement strand
GTTCACACCGCCGCCATCTTGGGACCTTGCGCCCCGAGGATGATCTGGGGCACGCCGGTGGCGAGTGGCGGCGGTGTGAACATCGGCGGCATGTAGGAGTGGCGGTAGAAGGCACCGTCGACGTCGAGCGGGACGCCGTCCTGCCACGTTGCGAAGATCGCTCGGACCGCTCCGATGAGTTCTGCCATCCGATCCGCTGGCGACCCCCACTCCATGCCGAATCGTCGCTCGATGTGGGCCTTGATCTGGGGAGCGAGTCCGAGTCGGAATCGACCGTCGCTCAACCGAGCGAGGTCGAACGCACTGTGGGCGAGGTGCACGGGGTTTCGCGGGAAGGCGATGGCGGCATTGGTCATCACCGCAACAGGAGCCGAAGCCGCTGCGAGAACCAGCGGGAAGAACACGTCGTTCGGGCCCTCTGCGGTGTAGCACCCATGCGCTCCGAGACCCGCGAGCTCACGGGCCCGCTCGGCCACGCCTTCGAGGGGCACACCCATCAGCGAGCAATCGATCTCCATGGTTCAACCCTCGCGCAGAACGTGGCGAGCGTCGATTCCCACCGGTATCGTGCGTAGGAACGGGAACGAGACTGACCATGGACCGCACCGAAGCACCCCTCCACAAGCTCCGTCGAACGGTGGGCCTGTGGACCTTCGCTGCCGATCTCGTGCACCCTCGTGACGCTGGAGCACTCGCGGCGACGGTGGAGGCACTGGGCTACAGCGCTCTCTGGTTCCCAGAGGCAGTCGGACGAGAAGCGTTCACCAGCGCGATGCTGCTGCTCCAAGGCACCGAATCGTTGATCGTTGGTACCGGTATCGCCTCGATCTACGCTCGCGACCCGTTCTCGACGTCGTCTGCAGCTCGGACCCTCGCTGCGGTATCGAACAACCGATTCGTCTGCGGACTCGGCGTGAGCCACCAGCCCTCGGTCGAAGGGTTCCGTGGCCAAACCTACGGCCCCCCAGTCGCCTCGATGGAGGCCTACCTCGATGCGCTCGTGGCGCTCGTTCCAGGAAGCGCCGAACGACACGCCGAGGCTCCATTCCTCTTGGCCGCGCTCGGCCCGAAGATGCTGGAGTTAGCTGCCACCAAGACCTCCGGTGCCCTCCCCTACCTCGTGACTCCAGCGCACACCGCAGCGGCGCGGGCCACCCTTGGTGCCGACGCCTTCTTGGCCGTCGAGCAAGCGGTCGTGCTGTCGAAGGACCTCGACGAGGTGGCCGCTCGACGCCGGCAACACCTCTCCATCTACACCTCACTCCCGAACTACCAGAACAACTGGCGCCGCCTGGGATTCAGCGACGAGGACTTCGTGCCGGGTGGCAGCGACCGACTCGGCGAAGCCCTCGTCGCCCATGGTGACCTCGAGACCATCGATGCGCGAGTCCAAGCACACTTCGACGCCGGGGCGGATCACGTCTGCGTGCAGGTCCTCGGCGCTGAGCCATTCGGGCCACCACCACTCGACGACTGGACGGCGATTGCCGCGCTCACGGAGGTGCAGCGATGAAGCGACTGAAGATGTGGCTTAGAACCCTCACTCGGATTCGGGTCTCGAAGACGATCGAAGCGCCGAAGTCCGTCGTTTGGATGGAGCTCTCAGCGATCGACCGACACGTCATCTGGATGAAGGATGCGCTGCGGATCACCTTCGAGACCGACCAACGTCACGGCGTGGGGACGACGTTCCGCTGCCTCACTCGCGTCGGTCCGTTCCGAACGAACGACCGGATGGAGATCACCGACTGGGTGGAGGGCCGCCAGATCACCGTGCACCACAGCGGGCTCATCACCGGTGCCGGACGGTTCTCGCTCCGCGGCGAAATGGGGCTGCACTGCGTCGTTCGCTGGGAAGAGCGCCTGGAGTTCCCATGGTGGCTCGGTGGTCCACTCGTCGCTGCTGCGGCCAAGCCGATCTTGAAGAGCATCTGGACCCGAAACCTCGATCGCCTCGCGGAGCTCATCCAGCGGGGACTCGACACCGCCCGGGCGGAGGAGCTCGCTCCTTCAGAAGGTGAGCCATCGAACGGGTCGTGAGGGAGCCCCTCGCTTCAACCCTTCTTCTTCGATCCCTTCTTGGCGTCCTTCTTCTGCTTCTTCTTCGACTTCTTGCCCGTGTGCACGAGGAGCACGATCTGATTCGACTCCGCCCCCTGGCGAGCGACGAACGCTGTCGGCGCTCCCGAAGGCATTGCCGGTTCTTCGACCGAGTCGGCGACCGGCAGCGCTGAGGACTCGATGCTGGCCTCTGGCTCGACCACCTGTGGGGACGTTGCGATGGGCTCGGAGAGAATCGCCCAGGGATCCTCGACATCGGGCGGCGATTGCTCCCCCTCGACTCGCGCTGCAGCATCGGCGGCGACTTGACCCATGACGCTGTCGATCAGGGCTGCCGCCCTCGACGCGGTATCGGGCGGCGAGTCGTCGTGGGGTTGGCGTCGGATCCCAAAATCCGTAGCCGTAACTGCCGCTGGGGTCGGATGGACTGGCACGATGGGTACCGACGGAGCGGTATCTGCAGGTTGCACCGGGGTCCCCGCTCCATGACCTGCGGTGACGCCCGCCCAGGTCCGCAGGTCGACGATCGACGGCGAGTCGGCCGGCTGCCACGCCGTGCGCGCCGCCACCTCAGCAACCGCCTCGAGCACGCTCTGGTCGCGCTCGGTCTTGGTCAAGGCAACCAGGCGATCGGCGACGGGGGCGAGGTCGCGTTCTCTGAGGGCGAGGACCGCGGACCGACGAATTCGGGGATTGAGGTCGCCGAGGTCGCGCCGAATCCTCCGGAGCGATGATCCCGATTGCAGGTGCCACAAGATGAGCAAGATGATCGCGCCGACCAGGGCGACGCCTCCAGCGAGCAGGTACCGCACAGTCGTGGTCATCACCCTCCTCGATCCTCAAGAGATCCACAGCGGCGAAGGGTCACCCGAGCTCCTCGAGCGCTCCCGCGCCCCTTACACTACGACCATTGTTCGATGGAAGGGGCTTCGTGGAACCTGACTCCTCGGCCGCGCCGGTGACCTACGGGCCCGAAGCTGATGCGGTGATCGCAGAGCTCCGCAGCGAGCTGCGTGCCCTTCGCGCCTCCTACGACGACCTCCGCCGTGAGGTGGAGCGAAGGAATTTCGAGCGACCACCCCACTACTGAGCACCAGCAAATTCTCAGGGTTCGGCGAGTTCAGACCGGTAGGGTAGGAGCGTGGCACCCGCGCGAACATCTCGACTCCGCATCGCTGCCGTCCCTCCAACCTTCGTCCCCTACGCCGTCCTCACCGTCTACGCCACCGTGCTCCGACTGGTCCTCGACCACCTCCGCCCAGGGGCCGTGTACTTCCCCGATTCGTGGGACTACGTCGTCGTCCCTCAGGAGGGCTACGCCCCGAACGCGATGCACTCTCCTGTCGTGGGGTGGATCTGGCGGATGGGCACCTTCAACCACCTGACCGAAGCCCACGTGCTCATCCTCCAGGGCATCTTCGGCGTGGCCTCCACCCTGCTGCTGTACCGCCTCCTCAACCGGGTGCTCATGCCGCTCCTCGCGACGTGCATCGCCGCGGTGTTCTGCTCGATTCCCTCGGTGCTCTTCATCGAGCGCACGATGCTCACCGAGTCGACCGCCATGCTGGCCCTGCTCCTCGCTCTCGTCGCAACCGAACGGAGCGTGACGTGTCGAACCAAGCGCGCCGCCACCGTCTGGCTGCTCATCGCAACCTTCTTCTTCGGCGTCCAAGCCTCCGTGCGACCGGCGTTCCAAGTGTTCGCTGGCCTCGTCACCATCGCCGTGGTCGCCACGTTCATCTTCCGCCGTGGTGAAGGTCGGTACCTCCACCGACTGACTCGGGGACTCCCCTTAGCGATTGGCGCTGGGGCACTCGCGGCGCTCCCGCTCCTCCCCCTCGTGACCGCCTACGACGACGCGTACGGCACCTTGACGACCTCACCCGCCCAAGGAGCGGTGATGGCCTCACGGTTCGGGCCGCTCCTGTCCTGTGCGACACCGGCCACCGATACCGCACTGGCCAAGGCAGCCATCCACGAAGCCTGCCACGAGACGTTCACCGATCCCCCGGGTATCACCACCCGGATCATCTGGGACCCAGGTGCCATGAGTACGGCGCTCACGACGAGAACCGACTTCAAGAAGACCGCCGCAGAGCTCTCGAGCGCCGCAACCGATGCCATCGAGCACCATCCCGGCGCTGCGCTCTCCCAGGTGCTCCACGGCATGTCGTGGCAGCTCTTCCACGCCCCCTTCAACAGCTTGGACCAGTACTGGTCTGGCCGTGGCTGGACCAGCGGTGCTGCAGAGGCAGCCTTCCCCAACGCCACGACGTGGTTCGGTGCCCACGAGGGCCGCTACTCAACGTCCATTCCCTTGGGCGGCGTCGTGGCCCGAACCCTGCGCGTGCCCCAGGTGCTGCTCTACCTCGCAGCGGCCATTGGACTGATCAACCTCTTGAAGAATTTGGTCCGCAGGAAGTTCCGGCCAACCTTCGCGCAGCCATCGCTGTGGCTCCTCGGTTCCCTCTGCGTCGTCCTCATCGCGGCCAACGTGTTCACGGTGGCTGTCGGATCCCTTCCGGGATTCCGCTACTGGACCGTGCTCTTGCCCGCCATCATCTTCCTCGTGGCGCTCGGACTCCCAGCAGCGCTCAAGCGCCCGGTCGGTCAACCCCGAGGTCGCGCAGCAGTTCGCTGATCGCCTGGGCTGCAACCTCTGGGGCGCACTGCTTGGTGATCGCAGCACGCCCCTCGTCGGCGAGCTGCTGCCACAGCGCAGCGTCGTTGTAGAGCTCCACGATCGCCGCTGCGAAGGTTGTGGCGTCGTTGCCGATGAGGCAGTTCGTGCGGTCCTCCAAGTAGGTGCCTTCCGAGGCGATCTCGGTGCACACGAAGGGGACACCGTGCATTGCCGCCTCGCCCAGTTTGCCCTTGATGCCAGCACCGAACCGGAGCGGAGCGACCACCACGCGGGTCTGGTCGTAGATTGGCGCGAGGTCGTGGACCCATCCGACGATGTCGAGACCAGGTCGGGCTAGTTCCTCGATGGCCGAGGGCACGTTCGAGCCAACGATCGAGAGGGAGACCTCTGGGAGCGCAGCTCGAACGAGGGGGAGGATTTCCTCAGCGAACCAGATCACGGCGTCGCGGTTCGGGAGGTGGTTGAAGTTCCCAACGAACAACAAGCCTGAGCGATCGGCGAATCCTGGTCCACTCGACAGCGGACTGTGGATGTTCGAGACCACTCGAACGTCGACACCGGGAGCGTCGGTGGTGAGCAGTGCACGCTCGGCCGGGGTGACCACGATCGTGGCGTCAGCAGCACGCATCATGGCCAGTTCCTTGCGCCGGTACTCATCGGCAATGGCCATGATCTCGGGCCGCCCCTCGATCTCGGAGCGACGTGCCTCGCGGACGTAGTGCAGGTCGATCGTGTCGTAGATGATCTTGGCCTGCGGCGCCAACTTCGCGATGATCGACGCCGTGGTCGTCGCCTCATCCGGCCGTGACAACCACGCGAATCGAAGACTCGGCGCCAGTCGAGCGATCTCATCGGCGTAGTCGACGAGTCCGCTCAGCACTTCGACCCCTTGGGCCCGCAGCGCGGAGGTGTAGGGCTCGGTGAGCGCCATCGACATGGCCATGAACGAGACGGCGAATCCCATCTCTTGGAAGATGGCGATGATCCCGGCCATCCGAATCGAGCCTGAGTCTTGGTCCGTGAGCGGGACGTAGGAGTCGACGATCAAGATGCGCCCTGCAGCGCTGCGCCACGAAGCGCCGACCCAGGTGGAGGGGTGGGGGTCAGCCTGCTCGGCGAGGGCGTCTGCCCACTTGGCCACGAAGGCTGGCTTGTTGGTCGTCATGAGCGCGCGCTTCTTCGGCCCGTCGTCGGAGCCGTAGCTCCCACCTTCGAAGTGGTAGATCCTCGACGCGGGTTCGAACACCACGCGGTACCCCGCGGCGCGAGTGGCGAAGGCCAGGTCGGTGTCCTCGTAGTACGCCGGAGCGAACCGTTCGTCGAATCCACCAACGGCGTCCCAGACGCTTCGCCGGATGAGGAGGCAAGCGCCTGAGCAGTAGTCGACATCACGAGGCGTCTGGTACCACGAGCGATCGGCACGATCGCCCTTACCGAAGTTGTTCCCCGTGCCGTCGTTGAAGACGATGCCGCCGGCCTCTTGGAGGAGCCCGTTCGGGTAGAGGAGCATGGAGCCTACGAGACCGATGGCGGGATCCGACTCCATCCGTGCGACGAGGGCATCGAGCCACCCAGGTGCCACCGTGGTGTCGTTGTTGAGGAGGACCACCATCTCCTCAGTACTGGCGGCGACACCGTTGGCCACTGCCTTCAGGAATCCTTGATTCTGCTCATGCGTCACGACCTCGATGCCGACGACCTCTCGGAGGCGCGCAGCGGTGTCATCTGGTGAAGCGTCGTCGACCACGATGATTCGATGCGGTGTGTTGGATGGGTAGACGAGCAGTGAGCGGAGGCAGTGCTCGGTGAGGGCCCAGTTCCCGTACACCGGGATCACGATGGCGACCGATGGGCTGGGGGACGGCTCGAACACCAGGGGCAACTCGCTCGAGGTCACGGCCTCGACTTCTGGAGTTGGACCGAGCGGGGTGTCGACCTGGCGACGCCCACGCCGAGCGACCACGCGGAGCAGCCGGAGACCGAAGATCGCAACCTTCACCGCAGCCCGGTACCGACGAGATCCCGGGGGGACGAGCTTCATGGCGACCACGAAGGCCTTCACGGCGACGGTGTAACGCCACGACCCTGCGGGAACCATCCGTCGGAGGATCTTCGCCTGGCTCGACTGCGCGGATGCCAACTCACTGGCGATGCGTTCGGCGACGAAGCCACCCGAGGGATCGAGCGCCAACAGCTGCTGGAGCGAGCGGATGAAGAAGCCGACGCGCATCTTGAGCGTCATCGGGGCGTCGTGACCAGCCAATTGAGGTTCCTTGCGATCGATGGGAGGCGCGGCGGCGCCCCATCAATCTACCGGTGGAGACTGCTCCAACCTAGGAACGTGGAGCGAAGGTGGGGAGCTCGCCGGCAACCGCCCTCGCTCGGAGCGATGGGGCGGCGGCGTCCTTCGGGCTCAGCAGCGGCGTTCCAGAAATCGGCCAGGCAACGGCGAGATCTTCGTCGAATGGATCGATCTCGAACTCGACGTCCGGCCGGTACGGCGAAGACAACAGGTACGCCAGGGTCGCCGGTCCTCCGGGAACGCAGAATCCATGCGCGACGCCAGCAGGGAGGAGGACCGAATCTCCCCGGTCAGCGGCGAGGGGAACGAGTTCAACGGCTCCGTAGGTGGGTGATCCACTTCGGATGTCGCAGATCACGTCGACGAGCGAACCGCCGACGCAGGTCACGATCTTCGCCTGCCCCTCTGGAGCGAGGGAGTAGTGGAGCCCACGGACCACGTTCGTCGCCGACGATGAGAGGTTGGCCTGTGCGGCGACGAAGCCTCGCCACGATTCGGGGAGATCGTCGAGCTTGTGCCACTCACGGAAGAATCCTCGGTCATCCCCCCACACCGGGCTTGAGGTGACGAAGCAGTCGGCGATGCCGAGCGGTCGGACGTCCATCACGCCCCTTTGAGCGGGCGCCACCACGCCTCGTTGGCTCGGTACCACGCGACCGTGGACACCAGTCCTTCAGCGAAGGGGACCTTCGGTGCGTAGCCGAGTTCGGTGGCGATCTTCGTGCAGTCCACCGAGTAGCGCCGATCGTGGCCGAGGCGGTCAGCGACGCGGACGATCCGGTCTTCTCCGACGCCGCAGAGCTCGAGGATTCGGTGGGTCAGGTCCACGTTGGTCAACTCGGTGCCGCCGCCGATGTTGTAGATCTCCCCCGCCCGCCCGCCGGCGAGCACGAGGGCGATGCCCTGGCAGTGGTCGTCGACGTGGAGCCAGTCTCGAACGTTGAGGCCATCGCCGTAGAGCGGAACGGGGAGGCCGTCCACCAGGTTCGACACGAAGAGCGGGATGACCTTCTCTGGGTATTGCCGTGGTCCGTAGTTGTTGGAGCACCGCGTCACCGACACGTGCATGCCGAAGGTCGAGTGGTAGGCCAGAGCGGCGAGGTCGCTACCAGCCTTCGATGCCGAGTAGGGGGAGTTGGGCTCCAAGACGTGGTCCTCGCGCCATGAGCCCTCGTCGATGGAGCCGTAGACCTCATCGGTCGAGACGTGGACGAAGCGCTGCACGCCGGCACGACGAGCGGATTCGAGGAGTTGCTGCGTACCGAGCACGTTGGTCACGAAGAAGGGTGCTGCCCCCGCGATCGACCGATCGACGTGGCTCTCGGCGGCGAGGTGCACGACGGCATCGACGCCGTCCATGGCAGCGTCCATCGCTTCCGCATCGTTGATGGAGGCGTGAACGAACCGAACCCGAGGGTCGGGGAGGACGGCGCCCAAGTTCTCGAGCCGACCGGAGTAGGTCAAGGCGTCGACGAGGACGAAATCGTCGTAGCCGAGCGCGGGGCCTTGCTCCAGCATGACCTCGGCGAATCTCGAGCCAATGAAGCCAGCAACCCCAGTGATGAGCAGGCGCACGGGCGGTCCTCCAGCGTGTCGGCCAACGAGCAACGAGCCTCAAGACTACACTCGCCCTTCGTGAAGGGGATCGTGCTGGCCGGTGGAAGCGGGACCCGTCTCTACCCGGTGACGAAGGCCGTCAGCAAGCAACTGCTGCCCGTGTTCGACAAGCCAATGGTCTACTACCCGCTGTCCACCTTGATGCTGGCGGGAATCCGGGACATCCTCCTCATCACCACACCCCACGACCAAGCGGGCTTCCAACGCCTCCTCGGTGATGGGAGTCAAGCGGGCCTCAACCTCGAGTACATCGTCCAAGAGCGACCCGATGGACTCGCCCAAGCGCTCATCTTGGGAGAGGAGTTCCTCGATGGGGACACCTGCGCGCTGATCTTGGGCGACAACCTCTTCTACGGCGCGGGCCTCGGCCACCAGCTCGCCCAGCACCACGACATCGAAGGTGCGCTGATCTTCGCCTACCAAGTGAGCGACCCCTCCGCCTACGGCGTGGTGGAGTTCGCCGACGATGGCACCGTGCTCTCCATTGAAGAGAAGCCTGCGGTGCCCAAGTCCAACTTCGCGGTTCCCGGCATCTACTTCTACGACGCCCAGGCTCCAGGACTCGCGAGGCAGCTCACCCCTTCTGCTCGAGGCGAACTCGAGATCACGGCGCTCAACAACGCCTACCTCGAGCGCGGTCAGCTCCGCGTCGACGTGCTCCCCCGCTCAACCGCCTGGCTCGACACCGGCACCCACGAATCGCTCTACGAAGCAGGCGGACTCATCCGCACGCTGCAGCAGCGCCAAGGCCTCCGCATTGGTGACATCGAACAAATTGCGATCGACCAAGGATGGCGTTCGTAGCCCTCCCAGCCCAACGCGAGATCGAGAGAATTCCTCAGGTGCCGACGGAGGACCTCGAACGTTCTCCGATAGGTTGAAACCATGAGCAGTCGAGTGCGGAGAACGATGAGGACCGTGGTGCTCGTTGCAGCGCTGCTGGGCCTCCCTGCCACCAGTGGAGCATCGACCATCGGCTCGACGACTCCTGCGGTCGCCCATGCAGTCGCCATCGCTTCTCGGCAGAACCAGCTGACCGGTGCCGAGCAAGCATCGTTGCAACATGCAGCGAACGACCTGGCGCTCACGAACTACCCACACCGTGGGCTGGGTGCATCCCAGTGCCAAACCTATGGCGAGTGCGTGTACGGTGACCGATCGTCGAAGACCACCGTTGCGCTCTTCGGCGATTCGCACGCGGTGATGTGGCTCCCTGCACTGGATCCGTCCGCCAAGGAGTTGCACCTCCGACTGGTGGTCACCTGGCTCGGTGCGTGCCCAACCGCGGACATCGACCCGGTCCAACCTGCATTTGGCAACCCTGCCTACTGCGTTGGATTTCGCAAGCACGCCGACGCCCAGATCATCAAGAGCCACCCCGCGTTCATCCTCCTCGCCGAGAAGACCTCGCAGATCCCGAACGGCAACGCGGTGTTTCCATGGTTCCCACCCTCGGCGATTCGCAATGGCCTCATCACGACGATCCACGAGTTTCAGCGTGCAGGAATCGCCGTTGGCGTTCTCCAAGACACCCCGCTCTTCCCGAAGCCCGTTCCCTCCTGCTTGAGTCAGTACCCCCACGCAGTCTCACGCTGCTCGGTCTCAGCCAACAATGCAGCGTCGACGGCGCTCAGAGGTGCTGAGCGAGTTGCGGCGCAGATCACCGGCGCCGCGTACCTCACCACGAATCAGTGGCTCTGCACCGCGGTGTGCCCACCCGTCATCAATCACATCGTCGCCTACGCCGACAGCGACCACATCAGCTTCACCTACGCAGCCTCGCTGCAGGTTCCGATGACCGCAGAACTTCGGAGCGCGCTGGCGATCGCACGAATCCGCCGAGGTTAGGACCCCGGCACACCAACGCATGCCGTTCCACCGCAGATATCGGGGACGTAGCCCGTCGTCGCGAAGGTGTAGATCTGCCCCACGAGCCCCGGGGTACGACGACCGTATCCATGGGGGTCGCTGCCGTAGGCGTCACCTGCTGGTGGGAGGTCCACCGTCGGCGGGGTTGGCGTACCGTAGTCCCAGAGCTCGAGGAACGCCTGGTTCTTCTTCGTCTGGTCGGCCGCACTCAGCCCCCACTGCATGGTCACCGGCAGGTTCGTCTGGTTCGCACCGAGCGCGGTGGGATCGAAGGCAGGTTGGTGGTTCACCGCACCGATGGTCCGAGCGAAGGCTTCAGCGGAGACGTTGGCCACCTGGTGGTCGCCGTAGTTCTCGATGATGAACACCTGCTTGGCCACGTTGCCTGCGTAGGGGTGTGCGGTGAGGGACTCGGCGTAGCCGTCGTTCTCGCCCCGGTCCCAGAGCATCTGCGCGAGCTGGAGGCCGATCTGCTGATCGGTGGCGTTGGGGTAGGCCGGGTCGTAGAACGACTGGAACTCGCTCCAGTCCACCGAACGGTTGAGCAGGAGTCCCCCGTAGTTCTCTCCGGGGACGCCCAACGTCGCCCTCGTCCACTGGTTGGAGATCGCGGTGAGGGCGCCACCCATGATGCCGCCTTGGGAGTACCCCTGGTACTCACAGGCTCCCACGGTGAAGCGGACGTGACCGTCTTGCTGGAATGCGGGGTTGGTGGCGAAGCCGTGAGGCGAGTTGATGAGTCGGGCGAGGAATTGGAAGTTCACGAAGCCCTGCAGCATGTGGTCGACGTTGGCGTGGAAGTTCGACATGTTCCCGAGGGACGCGGCGACGAGCAGGGCGTCGTTGGCAGACATTCCCGTCCAGTCGGTCCCACAGCCCATCATGTTGGCGGCGACACCTTTCACGAAGGAGCTTCCCGCCACTTCGTCGGCGGAGCCGAGGAGGCCGTGCCCGTAGAGCGTGGGTTGGGCAGGCCCCGAATCGGCGATCGTCGTCGGCATGACGCAGATGAAGTTGGCCCAGAGTTGGTTCGACCACGTTCCCGTCGACGCTGAGTACGTGGACTTCTCGAGGAGGGGGAGGCCGTGCGCATCCAGGTTCATCGCCCCGCACTTGCCGGTGTTCGTCGATCCGTACTCACCGGTCAGGGTCGTAGGGCACTTCGTGAGGAACGTGGGCACCTGGAATGCCCCGGCGACCTGGAGTTCGGTTCCAACGACTTGGCTCGAGGAGATCCGGTACACGGGAGTCGTGGTGCCCACCAGCTTGAAGGCTTGGTCGCGCATCGTGAGCGCAGGGTCGGCGAGGTCGTAGCTGTGGAAGGACGTCGTCGAGGTTCCACCGGCCGAGATCACCGAGAAATCCCAAGCCGCGTAGAGGTGCGAGAGGTCGAAGTTCGCGAGGTCGTGCGTCGTCAACCACTTGAGGTGCGCACCTCTCGAGGAAGGGGTCATCGTGCCGGCGAGCGCTGCCTGCTCACCGGCGAGTTCAGGAATCGCCGTGCCGCTCGCATCCTTCAGGTTGCGCAAGAGGACGTCGATGCGGTCCCCCTCGCGGTAGTTGACCGCAGGGTGGATGAGGAGGAGCTGCGTGGTCGGGTCTGGGTCTTGTGCGTCGAGCTCAGCGAAGTACGGCACGCAGGTCTTCGTCGTCGTGTCGTAGAGCACGACTGGGGCCTCGGCGTTCGTCAAGGTTCCCGCCATGGTGCAACCCGAGAGACCGATAGTGGTGGAGGTCGCGATCTGGCTCTCGGGAATGGAGAGGTTCGGGATTTGGATCATGACGACCGACCCGGGCGAGAAACCGTCGTTCTCGTCTTGGTACTTCGGATCGATGTGGATCCCTGCCTTATTCATCGGCGTCGCCTTCGAGTTCACGTTGACGAGGACTCCCGTTGGCGTTGCTGCCGGCTTCGTGAACGCGTTGTTCGGCCACGGCAGCAGACAATCGTGACCAGACGGTGTCGTCACCAACGCGTCGCACATCGCTACCGAGGGCGACGGCATCGCCTGGCTGGTCGCCGATGCCGTCGGTGTGATCGCCGGTGCGGTCGTGAGCAACGTCGCCGCGAGTGCAACCGCGGGCAACGCAATACGTGGTCGGAACATGATCCCCCCTCATCGGCGACGAGTTCCCCCTCATCGCACTCGAGGGAACCCTACCCCTTCGCTCAAATTCGTGCAGGACTCCGACGTTCGTAGGCCATGGCGTAGACCCCAGCGGCGGTGCGCACCACACCAGTCGCCCGCCATCCGGCGGCGAGGACTGCGGCGTTGAGCGGACTCTCCAGCGCCACTGCGCCAGCGGTCGGAGACGGGTGGAAGTCTGACGGCGATGCCACTGAAGCGGTGGTGCCGATAACCCAGAGGGTCGTCACCGAGGGAGGCAGGCTCGACAGCGGAGGTGCGACGACTCCATGGCCTGTGGGGAGGTGCTCACTCAGGGTCCGGGGCCCTGTCAGGTCCACCCAAACTCCTTGGCGCGCACCCCGGGGATCGTTGCGGTTCACGTGAACGACTGATGGACCGATCCCTTCGTCGACGTAGGTGAAGGTGTTGGCCCGAGCAATGGCGATCGCTGTCGACGCATCACCGCTGAGGTGGAGGCTGGTGATCACCGCGCGCACATCCTGAGCGGGATACCACGCTCGATGGATCCATGCCGCCCCTCCGAAGGCCACGGCAGCGCACACCGCGACCACGACCGTCGACCGCTCCGAGAAGCCCACCTTCGCTCGGATCCTCCGCAAGCCATGGACGAGGAGGAGGCCGAGTCCGGGGAGCAAGATGAGCTCCGTTCGGCCAATCCCTAGCGGGATGAACCCGCAGATGCAGGCTGCGGTGCCGATGAGCACCCCGAAGAGCGGCGCGACGAGTTCAGGTGCCCCTCCTCGGAGACGGAGCGCACCGAGCACCGGCAACGAGCACCCCACCACCACGAATACGGCGATCAGCGCTTCTGCAGCGATCCAGCGCAGTGATCCTGGAGCGAGCACGGTCGGGAACGGATGCGGCGCTGGCATCGGCATGCCGAAGAACCCGTGCAGGGTCCCTCCAACGATGAGGAGAATGGCCGATGGCGCCTTCGCCGCATGGTGCACGAGGTCGATGAGGTGCTCGCCACTGACCCACTGCTGGTTGAGCTGCGGTGGCGTGTGGCGCTTCGACCACCACCCTTCACCGAGGAGGGCCACCGTGGTCACGGCGGTACCGATCGCCACCCGCTGGGCTGCCCTCCCGCTTCCACGGCTGAGGACGCAGAGGGCGATCCAGCCGCCGAGCACCACGGGGGCGAGCAGGAGCGAGACCAGGCACGAGGCGATCCCGACCACGGCGAGGAGTGCACGGTCTCGTGCGGCCCGCAGTCGACGGGCCCGCTCGACGAGGACGAGGACCACCATGGCGAGGAGGAGGTCGGCCGAGTACTCCTTCAAGCGCACGGAGCACTCAATGGCCTCAGGGCTCATGGCGACGAGCGCCACTAGGGCGATCCGAGCTCTCGGTCCGAAGCCGTAGGTCCGCCCCAGCCACCACGCGACGACGATCGACGCGACACCCGAAGCCAGCGGCAGGGTGAAGCGCACCCATGAACCGGCCGGCGTCGCGAGGAGCCACACCCGCTCCACCATGGCGAAACCTGGATCGGTTGGACTCATGGCCAAGGCGCTGCGCCATCCAACGTGCGCCACCATGGCGGGCCACGCATCGTCGTAGAAGAGTCCGTGGTCGGAAATCCCCGGAAGCCGCACGAGGAACCCGAACACGACGAGGGCGGCAACGATCGTTCGCTCTCGAGCGGTTGGTTGGAGGCGGGACGTCGTGGTGGTGATATCGGGAGCGTAGTGCTGGTCCAGCTTCTGGCTCAGAATTGGCACCCCTCCTACGGCTGGTCTACCCGCCGCTCAGGACGGCCTTGCGAGTGACTCGTCGCCACTCCGCAATGATGAAGTCACGCAGCACCTCTCCCTCTTCGCGTCCGCAGGAGATGTGGTCGACATCCAAGGAGAGATCGGTGAAGCGCTGCAGTCGGAGCACGTCGCCATCGGGAGAGAACTCCGGCAAGTAGGCCGAGAAACTGAACGCCAGGTGCTCGAGCTCAGCAGCTGCCCACGCGCAGGCTGGATCGCTCGCGGGCAGGTCGACGATGGTGAGCAACGTCCCGGCGAGCACCTGGGTCTCGAGGTCTTCAACGAGGCGAGCGATGAGGTCCTGGCCAATGGTCTCGACCCGAACCTCACCGACCTTCGACACTGCAGACGACGCTGAGGAGAACGTGCTCATGGCAATCGTCGGTGGATGGGGGTGGTGCGAGATCTCTCGACTGATTTCCAAGCGCTGAACAATGGTGCGCACGATGGCACCGTGGTGCTCGGGGATCGACACCGCTCGGTGCTCCACCGGGCCGGTCACGTTGTAGAGCGACAACAGGCTCTTGCGACCCTTCGTCTCGGTCGCCAGCCCCGTCATTGCGACGTTATCGTTCACCTCGCCGAGCACCAGTCCCACTTCCACCGCACCCCGGCGGAACGCGGTGACCTGAGAACCCACGTGGTTGGTGACGCAGTTGGCGTAGGTGCCGGGCGTACCGATCTGCTTGGCCACCTCGTTGCGGAACTCCGCCATCCGCTCGGCGAGGTGATGCCCCCGGTAGCGCGGGTCGACGATCATCCGCCCAGCTTCTGGGACCCGGTCGCCAGCTCGCTCGAAGACGAGGGCGCAGTGGCCGATGACCTCACCGTCGACCACGGCCACCACGGAGTGCATCCTCCCCGTATCGATCAACCGGCGGACGTGGCGGGCCTCGTACATCGCCGGGTCGAGGTAGGTGTAGCCGTAGCACCGGTAGATGCAACGAATGAGGCCGACGATGTCCTCGTGGCGAATGCTGCGAATCTCAATCCGCTCCGCCTCTTCATCGGTGGCGTCGGGAGCGTCGGGACCGAGGACTTCATCACCGATGATCTCCCGGTGGGCACCGAGGGAAACCTCTGCGCTGGCGTGGTTCCCCTGAACGCCGTTGAAGGCGATGTGCAGTTGATCGACGAAGCCCAGCCCGAGGAGCCGTCGTGACGGGAGGTGACGGCTCTCAAAGGGCGACATCGGGAGTCGCCGGTCGATGACGTCGACCCGAACAACCGAGCCATCGAAACCAACCTTCACCACCATGACATCTTCGCCGTTGACGACCTCACGAACCTTCGCCTCTCGGCAGAGCTCTTCGACCACAACCTGGAGGCGTGTGGCTCGTTCAGCAGAGAGCCCATTCCCCATGGCGCATCCTCGCACCGCAGCGCCCACAGCTTCGAGGGGAGCCGAAGCCGCCACCTCCATCGTCAATTCAACGTCCACGTGATCGCCCTCTCCGGTCAACGGCGAAAGGATAGTGATCGCCTCGGGTCCTCGGCGACCAGCGTCGACCGTGAACGAGCGAGAGGGCCTCCCTGTCGGGAGGCCCTCTCGAGTGGTGGCGGGGAGAGGATTTGAACCTCTGACCTTCGGGTTATGAGCCCGACGAGCTACCAGACTGCTCCACCCCGCGGTGCAAAGTCCATTGTACACGACCGAGGGGACTGCTCGATCACCGAACCGACGCTGCCCTAGTGCTTGGCCGATGCCACCTCGTTGGCAGCCCGAGCGATGAGGGCACCGACCTTGTTCATGTCCTCTTGGTAGACCGCGAGATTCCCAGCTCGGAGCGCAGCTTGGGCTTGGGCGAATTCCACGTTCGCCTGCGCGAGGAGGGATGCCACCGTGGCATGGGTCGTCCCACCTCCAGTGGTACCGCCGCCACCGCTGATCGGCACCGTAGAGCCAATGGCGTCGCTCACGGCTGCGCTCAAGGTGCTCTCGAAACCGATGTTGCCGTTCATGTCGGTCAAGATGTCCCGCAGCAACGGAATGTTGTTCGACGACGAGGTGACGTAGACCGGTCGGACGTAGAGCACGGAGTTCCCCACTGGAACCACGAGCAAGTTCGAGAGCACCACCGACGAACCACCCTTGTCGAGGAGCGACAACTGCTCAGAGGCCTTGGTGAAGCTCAACATGGCGTTCGATGCCTGCTGCGGACCGGGGACGCTCTGGTTTCGAGGCGTGGTGTAGCTGTAGATCTGTCCGTAGTTCGGCCCCGGATCAGAGTCCACCATGAGCAACGCCGTGAGGTTGTGCGACTGGTCGCCTTGCGACGACGGCACGAGGGCTTCGGTGCCGAGGAAGCGCTGCGTCGCTTGTGATGGCAGTGCCGTGACTTGGTAGAGCGGGGCCATGCGGTCGGCTTGACCCGAGAGTGCCACCGAGTTCGACTGGGTCACCGCCGAGTAGGCGCCGACTCCCGGGGTCGGGGACAGGTTCCATGCATCGCTCGCCGAGTAGAACCCTGACGGCGTCGTGATGTGGTACTTGCCGTACATCGCCGCCTGGAGTGCGAAGAGGTCGTTCGGATAGCGGACGTGGGCGAGGAGCTCACTCGGCATCGCCGAGGCGGGAGTGAACATCTCGGGGAACGCCGACTCGTAGACCTTGAGCAGCGGATCCGATGGGTCCCAGGCGTAGAAGGTCATCTTCCCTGAGTAGGCGTCCACCACGATCTTGACCGAGTCTCGCACGTAGTTGAACCCGCCCTGCAGGTTCGAACCTGAGGGGATCAGCACGTTGGCGTTGGCCGGATCCTCGGAGTACGGGTAGGTCGACGTCGTGGTGTAGCCATCGAGCATCCAGTCGACGTGCCCATCGACCGCCACGGCGTAGGGCTGGGAGTCAATCGTCAAGAACGGCGCTGCCTTCTGGGCCATCGCCACTGGGTTCCGCACGAAGAGCACTCGGGCCTTCGACGTGATCTGACCCGAGATGAGGAAGTTGGCATCCCAGAGGCGAATGGCGAATGCCGCCCGGCTGAGGAGCCCACCGACAGGAACGCCACCCGTTGAGGAGTAGTGGTTCTCCACGTTGGTGCCATTGCTCAGGGGGTAGTCCTGCTCGGCCTGCTTCGTGTTGGCCACCACGAAGCCCGACTGCCCGACGCCGAAGTAGATCCCGGGCTGGGTGATGGTGGGGTACCCAGGGAGGGAGGTCGACGGCACGTTGGAGACGCCGTAGACGGGGTAGCCGTCGGGGGTGACCTGGTTCGCCGCTGCGATCACCACGCCGGAGCCGTGGGTGTACTGGAGGTGGGCGTTCACCCATGTCTGGTTGACGAGATCTGTCGAGAGCTCTCGGGCACCGATGTCGACCGGGGTCATCTTGTTCTTCACGAAGTACCGATCGAAGCCAATCGATTGGAATTGGTAGAAGCTCCGGAGCGCTTGGTTGTTCTGGAAGGTCTGCAGGCTGACGCTGTCGCTCGGATCCCACAGTCGGATGTTGGCCAACGACTGCGCAGCGGTGGCGACGTCCTTCGACGACGGCGTGCCCGATCCGGCGATCTGCTGGACCTTGACCCCGTTCAACCCATACGCGGTCCGGGTGGCCTCGAGATTCCTCGCGATGTACGGGGCTTCTGCCTTGCCTTGGTCTGGAGTGACTCGGACGGCCTGCAGGATCGCTGGGTAGACGAGCCCAACAACGATGGCCACCACGAACCACATCGACACCGCAATCGCGGGCAGTACCCAACCTCGGCGACGAATGTTCACGAGCAAGATGACGGCGGCGGCCAGCGACACGAGGAAGAGCAGGTGGATGGCGGGGATACGCGCGTGGGCATCGGTGTAGGCGATGCCCTCGACGTAGCCGGTTTGGCGTGAGAGCAGAGTTCCTGGTTGGAGGTAGTACCCAACGGCCTTCGACAACGCGATCAGGGCGAGGAGAGTGGACAGGTGGACCTTGACCGGTCGCTGGATCCACCCGCCACTCGTACGCGGGCGAATCCCACCGTTCAGGTAGTAGTGCAGCAGGGTGATCAACGTAACGACCACCAAGGAGGTAATCCACCAGCTGAGCACGAACTCGTAGAACGGCAGGGTGAACAGGTAGTAGGAGAGGTCGCGGTGGAAGACGGGGTCGGCCATGCCAACCGACGCACCGTGGATGTACCCGAGCCACGTCGCCCACTGTCCCATCGTCGACGCCCCGGCGACCGCAGCGAAGATCACGGAGATCGCACCGAAGATCTGGGTGGAACGGTGGCGGAATCGCTCCTGCACGCTCTGAACGAATTCGGTGAAGTCGTCATCGGGGGCGGGGATCTCCAAACGACGCCCCACCGCATCGGACACCATCAGGTTCGAGAACATGAGGACGAAGAAGATCGCGCCGAAGATCAGCGTGAGTCCGGCCTTCACCCTGAAGAGCTCGGTCCAGACGCCACCGAATCCCGAGGCACTGAACCACATCTGATCGGTCCAGATCGACGCCAGCGTCTTGAGCGAGGCCAACACGACGACGAGCACCACCCCGGCGATGACGAGCCACCCACGCCCTCCAAGGCGTGAACGAGTGGGAGGAGAGGCTGCAGTTGAGGTGTCAGTCACGCCCTGAGCCTACGGCGATTCAGGGCAGCGAACTACGACAGCGCGATCGAGCAGCGACACCCAGCGTGCACCGGCGGGTGCCGGTGCCCAGAGGGGAAGTCGCTGCCGGCACGAACCGCACCAGCGTCAGCATTCGCCGCGCAGCTCGTGCACTCGGTGCACGATGCTCCGAGGGTCCAGCGCACTGCCGTAGCCGACGTCGCTCCGGCGTACTGCCCCGTGGCGAAGGCGCTCAGGGCGACGTCGCCCACGAGGCCGTCGATGCGCGCCCCACGCCACTCCCGAAATGCCGCGCCGATGTGCTCGGCCGTCAAGTCGTCTCCAGCGTCGGCCAAGCGGCGGCGGAGCAGGGTCACCACGGTGTTGGCCATCTGGGCAGCGAGTCGATCGACGCTGGCGTAGTCGACGGGACCCTTGGCTCCGGTGACCTGCGACCCCGCAGCAGCTGCGCCACGGAGCACCTCGCTCGCAGCATCGAGGTAGCGCTGCCGCTGCTCACCATCGTCGCCAATGACGTCCGCGACGGAGAGTCCGCCGACGCGCAGCCGTTCGAGCATCGCATTCTGGTCATCTTGCAGTGCTCGCTTCACTCGACGAGAGAGCGCTTGCGTGGAGGCTGCGAGCGCGACGTCATCTTCAGCGCTCGCTGCAACTGCGGGCTGCTCCATCGTGGGCGGTTCGTCCGCTGCTGGGACGACCGGCTCACTCGGCACCGATTCGCGTGCAACTGGGGTCGGTGGATCTCCTGCATCGATCGAGTCATCATCGTCGGCCTGGTCGTCGGCCTGGTCGTCGGCCTGGTCGTCGTCCTGGTCGTCGTCCTCGGTCACCGAAGCGCGAATCTTGGCGAACAGCTCGTCGACGAGTGGGCTGGCGGGATCGACGTCACCAGCGAGCGCAGCGACGTCCTCGTCGCTCAAGCCTTCGAGCGTAGGTTGCTGACGTGAGACCTCCATGGCGGCGAGGCGGGCATCTTCATCGGAGTGCGCCAACTCATCGGTGATGCGATCAACGGCACTGCGAACCCCGAGGATCGCCGTGGCGAGCTCATCACGCGCCGCACGGAGTTGCTCGATTTGGACGTGCATCCGTCGCCGCCGACGGTCCATGTCCTCGAGCACTCGCCGACGAGCCTCTTGGGCTTGCTCCACCATCGCTCGTCCTTGGTCCCGAGCGTGCGCGATCAAAGTCTCCCCATCGGTGCGCGCCGATTCGAGGAGCGCTGCTGCCTGCTCACGAGATTCAGTTTCGAGGGTGGTGGCTTGGAGTTCCACCTCCGCAATTCGATTGCCGACCTGGGTCTCGGCGGCAACTTGCACGTCGGCGGCGGCCTCTTGAGCGCTCCGGAGAACCGACGCTGCCTGCTGCTCGGCTCGCTCGGTGATCCGCGCCGCTTCTTCATGCGCATCACGGAGCACCTGCGCGCTCGACTGACCGAGTGCCGACAGGAGCGTGGCTTCGTCGAGGACGGGGTGTGCGGCACGGTGCTCTGCCTCGGCAATTTGCCGGCGGAGATCCATCTCTCTGCCTTCCACCGCCTGCAGCTCTCGGGCGACGAGTTCGAGGAACGACCGGACCTCTGTCGGGTCGAAACCCCGCTTGACCGTACCGAACGAATGACGGATGACGTCAGCCGCACTGATGCGAGAGGAGGAGATCGTTGCCCGTTCGTCAGTCATGGCCACAGCCTAGAAGCAGCACAGCCGAAAAACCGGCGATGGACTCGACGCTCACCTCGCCTCGAGGACGCGCACAGCCTCGTCGAGGCTCGTCACACCGATCACCGTCACACCGTGCGGATGATCCGACATCACTGCAGCGAGTTCCACCCTCGGCACGAAGAAGATCGTGGCCCGCGACCGCTCGACCGCGGTCAGTTTGGCGCTGAGCCCACCAACTGGGCCTACCGCTCCCGTCGCTGCGAGGGCGCCGCTCGCAACGACGAATCGCCCTCGAGAGAGCGACCCGCGGAGTTCGCGGTCGATGATGGCGAGACCTTGAGCCAGCCCCGCTGACGGTCCTCCGATCGCTCCCCGAACGATGGTGACCCGTCCAGGGAGGCCACGGTGGAAGCGACGACGCAGTTCACGATCTGCGGCACTGATGGCGTCGAGGACCGATTGATCCATGAGGTGACGATCTTCACGCTGGTAGGTCGCCAGGTTCTCCCCGCCGGAGAGGCCGAGGTCCGTGGCGGAGAGGAGCGTCGCGTTGCCGAACAGCCGATCGAGGAAGACCCCGAGGTTCGTGAGTTGCGAGAGGCGAACATCGACCATGGCAACCCCTGGTGTTGCCAAGGCAGGGGCTGCGCCAACACCCCGGAGTTGCGGATCAACTCGGAGCACCGATCCTGGGGTGATGGCGTAGGTCGACGAGGTGGTCATGGCGGCAACGGCGACCGCGACACCGAGCAGCAGTGCGATGACCAGTCCGACGGTGAAGCGAGTGCGCGCTCCGTGGCGCACGGCGGCGATACTGGGACTCGTGGCTCCGCGCACCTCGACGACTCCTCCTCTACCGCAGACGCACGCGAAGCCTAGGAGCCGCGCTGCGGTGATCGCCGCCGGGTTCAGCGGGGATGTCGCAGTTGCGAAGGGTGCGCTCGAGAGCCGTCGACCTGATCTCCGAATCGCCGGCCTCGGCGCACTCGAGCGCTGTGGAGCGCTCACCGTCGACCAACTCTGCGCCGCCATGGGGGACTCCGACCACAACGTTCGACGGCGGGCGATGGAACTCGGGGCGACCGCTCGAGGTCGCGGCACCAAGTCCACCCTCATCACCGCAGCGATTTCTGGACTGGGCGACGACGAGCCACTGGTGGTTGACGCTGCGTGCTGGCTCCTCGGGGAGCATCGTGCCCGCGCTGCAGTTCCCGCGCTCATCGCCACCAGTGCCAACCACGACGACGCTCGCTGTCGCGAAGCTGCGGTTGCCGCACTCGGAGCAATTGGGGACCCAGCGGGACTCGATGCCATCCTGTCCCGACTCGACGACCGACCACAGATCCGTCGCCGGGTGGTCGTCGCGCTCTCGAGCTTCAGTGGCCCGAACGTCGATGCCGCGCTGGAGCGCTGCGCAGTGGACCACGACTGGCAGGTTCGTCAAGCGGTTGAACTCCTCGGCCGCTGAGTCAGACCTTCTGCAGGATTTCCGACATCCTGCCCTTCAACGCGAAGCACCGCAGCAGTCCGCTGACGACGACTGAAGAGGGATCCTGATGTTCGTGCACCGGCACATCGGTGGACTGCGAGAGTCGCTCGGGGAAGCCCCGGAGCTGCGAACCGCCACCGATGAGGTGAATCCCTTGGAAGATGATGTCCTGGCTCATCTCCGGCGGCGCTTTGCTCAGGCACTGCACGGTCGCATCGGTGATCTGGCGGATGAGCTCGTCGATGCAGGCCTGGAGTTCGGCCGTCCCGAGGACGACCTGTTCAGGCTCTCCCGTTGCCGCCGAACGGCCGAGCAAGGCGTAGGAGCGATCGGTAGTGGGCACGGTGGCCGAGGCCACCTGCTCCTTGACCTCGTTGACGAGGTGGTGGGGAACGACCACGCCGTAGGTGGATCGGATGTGCGCGGCGATCGCGTCATCGAGGTTGCGGCCGCCAATCCGAAGGCCACGGATGCCCACGATGCCCCCGAGGCTCAACACCGCCATCTCGCTCTTGCCACCCCCGAAATCGCACACCATGGAGCCCACGGGCTGGTCGAGCGGGAGCTCTAACTCGAGCGCCGCAGCGAGGGGTTGGGTCACGAGGCGAACCGACGTCGCCCCCGCCTCAACGGCAGCCTTCCCGAGCGCTCGACGCTCGATGGCCGTTGCCGTTCCAGGGACCGACAAGATGACCTTGGGCCGACCGAATCGCCCGCCGCCACCGACGCGGTAGAGGTAGCGGAACATCCGAACGGCGACGTCGTAGTCGGCGAGGGCACCTTCGACGATTGGCGCAGCGGCTCGAGTTGGCTTGGTCGTCGAGCCGATCATCTGCTGCGCGTTGGTACCAATGGCAACGACGGCACGGGTTCTCCCGTCGATCGCGACCACCGTTGGCTGGTCGACGATGAGCCCGTTCTCTCGGCTCGCCATCCGACATCTGGTCGTTCCGAGATCAATTGCCAACTCTTGGGCCACGGTTCCATCGTAGGGCGAAGCCGCCCGACGAGACGGTGGGTGGGTGGAAGAAATACGCTGGTGCTCTTGCCGAACGATGGGTTTCCCGACGACGACCTCCCTGAGGAGGACGACGGAGCAATGGAGCTCGGAGGAGAACGCACCGACGATCAGCATCGTGGAGGGCCGGGACCCACGCACGAGCGGACGTGGGTCCACCCTTCGGAGTTTCGTCGCTTCGTCGATCTGCGCGCCCCGAATCGAGCCCCGCAGCTCACCGCTGGCGATCAGACCCGACGCGCCGCGATCACCGCAGCGGCCATGGCCTTCCTCATCACCGGGCTGATGCTGCTCAACCTGCATCCCGTTCCCGCCACGACGACCACGTCGACGACGGCACCAGTCGTCGCGCAGCTCGACGTCACGGTGGTGAGCGTCGACGTCCCGACGGCGTCCACGACCACGACGACCTCGGGGCAACCAATGCTGCTCCAAGAAGCCTCCGTCGACAACGAAGGAGCCATGGTGACCGCAGTCCTCCCCCACTCTCCCGCCACTGCGGTCCTCCACCGAGGTGACGTGATCACCACGTGCAACACGATGCCGGTGCACACCGCCAGCGACCTGAATTCCTGCGCGGCGAGCGCAGGGGCTGATCACACCCTGTGCCTCACCCTCGCCCGTCACGGAGCGCAGGTGACGACCAACGTGGTTCTTACCCAGAAACCGTAAGGTGAGGGACATGACTGGACCGAGCGACGACGGAGCCTTGCCTGGGATGTTCGGAGATCTCTTCCGAATGCTCGGGAGCCAGAACCCAGCGCAGATGTGGAGCGAGTCCGCCCGGGCCCTCGCCGTCAACGTCGCCACCGCTGGCGTCAGCGAGGGCAGCGTGGACCCCGTCGAGCGCATAGCGCTCGACGGCCTGTGCGACGTCGCCGTCATGCGCGTCGACGCGGTCACCGACGGCCTGCTCGCTGGAACATCCCATCGGCTGGTGGCGGTCAGTCGGAGTGAGTTCGCCCTCGCAACTCTCACCGCGTGGACCCCACGCATTGAAGCCATGGTGGCCGCCCGACCACCGCAGGTGCTCCCCTCGCTGAGCGATGACCAGCCAGTTGAGATGGAGGCCATCATCAATCAGATGCTGACGGCGGTTGGGCCCATCCTCCTCGGCATGCAGGCAGGATCGGCAGCCGGTCATCTCGCACGCGAGGCGCTCGGGCTCCACCACCTCGCCCTCCCGTCAGCCCCGACCGATGCCATCACCGTCGTTCCGAGCAACGTGATCACCTTCGCCGCCGATTGGTCGCTCGACGCCGATGCCGCTCGACTCTGCGCGCTCGTCCGGGAGCGGATCGCTGCACAGCTGTTCGCTGTTCCCCACATCGCCGAACGGCTCGATGCCTTGCTGCAGGATGCCAGCACCGAGGCTGGAGCGGCCCTGACCAACCTCTTCAGCGAGCTCCAGGGTGGTTCGTTCGACATGGCGGCCATGCTGGCTGACCCTGAGCACATGCTCGAATCACTCGCCACGCCGAAGCAGCGATGGGTGGCGAGCCAACTCTCCGCGCTCGTGACTGCGCTCGAGGCAGTCGTCGAGCGTTTCACCTTGGCCGCGCTCGAGGGTCTGCTCGGAAGCGGTGCCACCGTGCTCGAGGCCTATCGGCGAGCCGCCACCACCTACGGGCAAGGCGGGGAAGGCGCCGCCGCGCTCTTCGGCCTCGATCGATCGATCGGACAGATCGATCGCGGGCAGAAGTTCGTTCGGGGCGTTGAGGAACGTGCAGGACTCGACGGCCTGCTCAACCTCATTCGGCGAACCGATGGGCTGCCCACTCCTGCAGAGCTCGATGCGCCCGGCCTGTGGCTCGAGCGCTTGGAGCTCTCAGCGCCCTAGGCCTGGTCACCCTCGTCGAAGCCGAGGTCCCATTCGAGGGCGAGGTGCTCACGCTCCGCGTCACGCACCACGCGCTCGCGGTTGCGTCGGAACTGGGGGTCGTGCGGAGGGAGCAGCACCAGGCGTGCGTTGACCCGGTCGCGGAAGGCGTCGATGACCGCGGGGTCGCCTGCGTCGGACTGGATGTCCCAGTGCGGGGCCACCGGGCCGAGGTACACGATGCGGACGTGGCCGATGGGCTCAATCACTTCAGGCTCAGTTGCTACTGACTGCTCTGCCACGGCGACCTCCTAGTGCTGCACGGCGTAGTTCGCCATCCTACAAGGAAGTGGCTGGGCGGAGTCCCCGATTCTCTGCGAGACTGTTCGCACGTCCGTCACACGCCGTTTACGGACCGCCGCGAGACTGAGCGGTGACGATACTCAGAATGCTCACAGCATTCTCTATTGACTCGCTAGAGAACTAGGCGCACGGTGGAGTGGACGAGAGGGGGTCCCAAATGGACACGACATGGATGAGCGGAGGCAAGTGCCGGGAAGTCGACCCGGAGCTGTTCTTCCCGAGCGATGGCGTTGGTGTGATCAAGGCTCGCAAGGTCTGCGCCCAGTGCCCCGTTCAGGCCCAGTGCCTCGAGTACGCCCTCGACAACCAAATCGAGCACGGCGTCTGGGGCGGTGCCTCCGAGCGTGAGCGCCGTCGCCTGCTTCGGACTCGCCGGGGGTCGTCCGTTCAGGTGAACTAACGCTTCGCAGCTCAGTGCTGCGGACCTGCCGAAAGGGCGGAGGGTGTGTCGGAAGCGACCACCCTCCGCCCTCGTCGCGTGGAACACTTCGGTGATGCTGCAGAGTGCGATCAACGTGAGCGAGGGTCGAGATGGCAACCTGATTTCGACGTTGGTCGCCGCCGGAGGGGCGAGTGTCGTGGACTGCCACAGCGACCCCTTCCACCACCGCAGCGTCCTCACCCTCCTCGGCGAGGCAGACGTCGTGGTCGCCGGTGCCCTCGGGATCGTGGCCGCAGCACGCCACTCCTTGAGCCTCGCAGCCCATGAAGGCGTCCACCCTCGCTTCGGTGTCGTCGACGTCGTGCCCTTCACGCCGTTCCTGCCCTATCGACGACCAGCCACGCCCGTCGACTTCACCGAGGCATCAGCGGCGGCAGTCGCCTTCGTGCGCGCCGCAGGTGCCACTGGGCAAGCAACCGCCACCTACGGCATCGGCGGCTCCTTCGCCACGTTGCCCGAGCTCCGGCGTCATCTCCGCACTGCCCCGGCACTCGACGTGGACGCCGGGGTGATCAGCGTCGGCGTGCGCGACGTCCTCATCGCCTACAACGTGGTGGTGACCGGTCTCGACCAGGGGGCGCTCGCTGGAGTCGCCAGTGCGGTTCGATCCGCCGAACTCCGCACGCTCCCCCTCACCCTCGGCGACGGAGCAGACGCGGTCCTCCAGGTGAGCTGCAACGTGGTCGCCCCATTCGCCATCACCCTCGATGCCGTCGTCGACCGAGTGGCTGCAGCGCTCCCGAATGGAGCCAGCGTGGTCCAGGGCGAACTCGTGGGCCTCATGCCAGCCTGGGCGCTCACCGCACTCCCCCCGGAGCGGTGGCACGAGCTCGGCGTGTCGGCGTCGTCAACGCTCGAGGCGCACCTCGAGCGTGTGGCGTTGCTAGGAGGCGCTCACCGCGATGGTGCGACGCTCGACGGCACGGGCACGGCGTAGGCGGCGGCGCTCCCGCTCGCTCATTCCGCCCCAGATACCGAACTTCTCGCCGCTGGCGAGGGCGTACTCGAGGCAGTCGTTCTGCACGACGCAACCACGGCACACTTCCTTGGCTTCCTTCGTGGAGGCGCCCCGCTCAGGAAAGAAGAGGTCTGGGTCAACGCCCATGCAGTTGGCCTGGGTCTGCCAGCCTTGGTCTTGTCGTCCGCTCAGTACCACGCTTACGTCCATGAGTTCCCCCCGGGTCTCAGCGCCACCTCGATGTGGCACTGATGTAATTACAACGGTGTCATTGTCCCCTATCTCCATCAATCTGGCAAATGGAACGCGGGAACTGGGGGTGGACGGGTCTTATCCCGCAGGCCGGAGCAAGCGTCGCTGCTTCAAGAAATCGACCAAGGCGTAGCCGCCAATCTGGTCATTGGTGGTGTAGAAGGTGCGGCCTTTATTCACCCGGGAGATCTGCTCCACGAACGGATACTCCGTCCGGTCGAGGTCGAGGGCGAAGGTGTTGATGGTGATCCCCGCTCGCGTGCACCGCAGCACCTCGCCCATCGTTAGGTACTGGGTGTAGGGGAGCGGTGGGTAGTTGAAGTAGGGCAGGCCGCTCGTCGGGTCGATGTGGGACGTGGGCTCACCGTCGGTGATCACGATGATCTGCTTGGTCCCCCGCTCCTTAGCCAGCAGCTTCCGGCTGAGCATCAAGGCGTGCTGGAGGTTCGTGCCGTACTGATTGTCGTCTAAGGCCAAGGTGGCCACGTCTTCGGGTTTCAGCTCGTAGGCGAGGAGGGAGAAGCCCACGATGGCGAAGTAGTCGCGCGGGAACTTCATCGCCACCAATTGGCTGAGCGCCATCGCCAGGCGCTTCGCAGGGACGAAGTTCCCCCGCATCCCCATCGAGAGTGAGAGGTCGAGGCAGAGCACCGTGGCCGACCGAGTGAGCGCTTCGTTCTCCACCACTTCGAAGTCATCGGGTGAGAGGCGAACGGGGGTCCCGCGCCCCGATCGGCGCACCGCGTTGTGGACGGTCGCCGACAGATCCAAGTTCATGGGATCACCGAACTCGTAGGGCTTGGTGGTCTCCTCACGATCGTGGCCGGTGCCGATGAGCGTGGACTGGTGGTCCCCGAGGTCTCCGCCGCGGATCTGGTCGAAGAGATCGGCCAAGGCTTGGCGGCCGAGGGCGCGGATCCCTTGGGCCGTGAGTTCCAACTTGCCACCGGTGTTCTTGAGCACCCCGGCGTCCTGCATGGTCTTGGCCAACTTGGACAGCTGTTCGAGGTGGCGAGCAGCGTCATCGGAGAGGTTCCGACGGATGGACTCGATGTCGAGCTCCGACAGCATCGACGGGGTGACTCGACGCTCGAGCATCTCTTCGAGGCGGCCGAGTTCGTTCAGTTGACTGGCGACGTCGGTGGCCTCCGCCATCGACATCTGGCCCATGCCGCGCATCTGGTGCGCTCGGTCCCAACCTGCGTCAGGGAAGGCTCGCTCCAGGTTTCGACTGAGGCGGTCCATCTGCCAGTTGAGATCAGCGCTGTCCATGAGCGAGCTCATGAGCGAGGAGAGATGCGCTCGCTGTTCGGGGCTCATGGAGTTCCACATGGCCTGAGCTGCTGCCATGCGATTCGCCAACTGCTCGAGGAGGTCGTCGAGGTTCTCTGCTCCGGGGAAGAGGTCACCGAACTCCTCCATGAACTCGCTGAAGGCCTCGTCGGTGTCCTTGCCGTCGGCCCGCATCTCGAGGAGCTCGTTCAAGCTGTCGAGCGCATCGCGCATTCGGCTGAGCGCCTCGTCATCCATGGACCCGAGCGCATCGGCCATGCCTTGGAAGTAGGTATCGGTGATGTCCTTGCGGAGTTCTTCCACCATCTGCTCGAACTGCTCTCGAGCTTCGGAGGACACGAAGTCGTAGTGCTGCATGGACTGGATCCGACCGGGCACGTCGCCAGGGAGGAGATCGAGCGCCATGCGGCGCTCAGCGGTGACCTCACTCGTGACGTCGATCCGTCGATCGTCGCCGGATTCGAGTGCCTCGGCGTCGAGTTCGTCAATTGCGGCACGCTCGAGGGCCTCGATGGCCTTCAGCTGGTCGGCGTACTGCGCGAACTGTCCGTCCGGGTCGCCGAGTTCTTCGAGTTCCCTCCGGCGCTGTCGCACTTCTTCCAAGATGTCGCGCAGTCCCCGGACTTGTTCACCATCGGGCTTCTCGAAGCCTTGGCGGAGGAGTCGCTCGAGGGCCTCTTCGACGTCACCGTTCTCGAGGAGATCATCGGCGAGTGCGGCGAGGAGGCCATCGGCATCCACCTCGGTGAACTCTTGACTGCCATCCCAAGGTCGGTAGACGTACTCGGCGTCCATGGCTTACCGGCGCCGCTGGCGGTAGAGGGCGCGAGCGCCCGAGGCATCCTTGTTGAGGCGCTTGGTCAGGTGCAGACCATCGAGGAGGAACTCGAGCGCAGCAGCCATCTCTTCGGGGCCGGCGCTCCCTCCAGCGATGGCACGAGTCGGTGGCTCGAACAGCGGGAGGTCGGCGAGGGTTGCTAAGTAGATTGAGGCCGGCAGGTCTTCCCCAGCGTGGATCACCGTCTCCTCAGTCACCGACTCCACGAGCTCAGCCGAGTCATCGAGGACCACCCGACGACGGAAGACCTGCAGCGTGGCCATGGCTGCGAGCTGGGCGACGAGTTCGCTCTCGAGACCGTCCTCGAGCGCTTCGAGTTCAATCTTCCCTTGGGTTGAGGTCACCATGGCGGCGAGATCGCTCGGGCGTGGCACCACGACCTGGTCGCCGAGGCGCAGCGCTCGTCGGTAGGCATTGGCGATGACCGATTCGTAGTTGGCGACGGTCAATCGAACCGAGACACCCGATCGCTGGTTGATCGCGGTGCTGCGACGAGCGAGTTGGCTGAACTCGGCGACGATTTCGGCGAGGTAGTCCGGGACGATCGTCGGCAGGCTCCCGGTGTCGACCGAGGCCTCTTGCTGCATGATCTGCACTTCGAGGGCGGTCTCTCTCGGGTAGTGGGTGCGGATCTGCGCCCCGAACCGGTCCTTCAGCGGGGTGATGATCCGTCCACGGTTCGTGTAGTCCTCAGGGTTGGCCGATGCCACCAGCACGAGGTCGAGCGGCAAGCGGATGCGGTGGCCGCGAATTTGGATATCTCGCTCTTCGAGCACGTTCAAGAGGCCGACCTGAATTCGCTCAGCGAGATCAGGGAGCTCGTTGATCGCGAAGATTCCCCGGTTGACGCGGGGGACGAGGCCGTAGTGCACCGTGAGTTCATCGGAGAGGTAGCGGCCTTCGGCAACCTTGATGGGGTCAACCTCGCCGATGAGGTCGGCGATCGAGGTATCCGGCGTCGCCAACTTCTCGCCGTAGCGGTCTTCCCGGTGCAGCCAGGTGATCGGGGTGTCGTCCCCCATCTCTGCGACGAGGTTCTTGGCGTGACGGGAAACCGGGTGGTAGGGGTCGTCGTTGATCTCCGATCCAGCGACGACCGGAATCCACTCATCGAGGAGGGCCACCATCGACCGGATGAGGCGGGTCTTGGCTTGGCCGCGCTCGCCGAGGAGGATCACGTCGTGCCCGGCCAAGATCGCGGTCTCGAGCTGCGGGATCACCGTGTGCTCGTACCCCATCACGCCCGTCACGAGAGGTTCGCCCGAAGCGATCTTGGCCACGGCGTTCCGGCGCAGTTCTTCGGCCACGCTGACCGAGGTCCATCCCGAACTCCGAAGGGCCCCGAGGGTCGCAGGCAGGGTGGTCGGGTCGGTCGAAACTGGGGCAGGTGAACTCGGCATGGTTGGAGCCTAGAGGTCATCGGTCCCCCAGTTGCAGACAGGGAAACAACCGGTGACGACCTTCTGAACGACCCATCCAATCCGGCACTAGATTGGCGGAGGCTTGCGAACAGGATCACGACCTCGGATGAGGTCGAGAGAGAGGAGACCCGTGGCTGTCGACGACGCAACGAGGACCGAGGTCAGCCTCGGTGGACGCCGAGGTGGCCCAGATGTCGCCACGCTCCGAACTGACAAGTGGTGGAAGCTTCCGGCCGTCACGGTCGCCGGCTTGTCCGCTTTCGTGGTCTACGCCACCTGGGCGGCATTCTTCGGTGACCAGAACTTCTTCCTGGCCCAGCACAACCTGATCTCGCCCTTCTACTCCCCTTGCCTCGGTCACGTCTGTAAGACCGCTGGCGACACCGGGTCGCCGTTGTTCGACTGGTGGCGGATCTCCCCAGCGCTCATCATCTTGGTGTTCCCGCTGGGATTCCGGATGACCTGCTACTACTACCGCAAGGCTTACTACCGCTCCTTCTGGCGCTCGCCGGTTGCCTGTGCCGTCCAAGACGCGCACTCGAGCTACAGCGGCGAGTCCAAGGCGCCGCTCATCCTGCAGAACATCCACCGCTACTTCTTCTACGCCGGTCTCGTGTTCAACGTGCTGTTGACCATCGACGCGGTTGAGGCCTTCATCTGGCCAGGTGGCGGCGTGCACATGAGCATCGGCACGTTGGTGCTCTGCCTCAACGCCTCGCTGCTCTGGCTCTACTCGCTCAGCTGCCACGCCTGCCGCCACCTCTGCGGTGGTCAGGTGCGGAGTTTCTCCAAGCACCCCATTCGCCACAAGCTCTGGAAGTTCGTGACGCCGCTCAACGCTCGCCACATGCAGTTCGCCTGGGCCAGCCTCGTCGTGGTCGCTCTGTCCGACGTCTACGTGCGTCTGGCCGCCAGCGGCGCCATCACCGACATCAAGATCTTCTAGGTCGAGCCGAAAAGGAATCTGAACCCATGGCTACCCCCGAACACCACAGTTACGACGTCATCATCATCGGCGCCGGTGGCGCCGGTCTCCGTGCCGCCATTGAAGCGAAGGAGCGTGGCCTCAAGGTTGCGCTCGTGTGCAAGTCCCTCCTCGGCAAGGCCCACACGGTCATGGCCGAAGGTGGCGTGGCTGCTGCGATGGGCAACGTCTACGAAGAGGACAACTGGAAGGTCCACTTCCGCGACACCATGCGCGGCGGCAAGATGCTCAACAACTGGCGCATGGCGCAGTTGCACGCCCAAGAGTCACCCGACCGGGTGCTCGAGCTCGAGGCCTGGGGTGCGCTCTTCGACCGAACCAAAGACGGGAAGATCCTCCAGCGTGACTTCGGTGGTCACCGCTACGCCCGTCTCGCCCACGTGGGTGACCGCACGGGCTTGGAGCTCATCCGCACGCTCCAGCAGAAGGCCGTGTCGATGGACATCGACGTCTTCATGGAGTGCAAGATCCTCCGCCTGCTCCGTGACGACAACGGTCGGATCGCCGGCGCGGTTGGCTACTGGCGTCCGACGGGTGAGTTCATCACCTTCGCCGCCAAGGCCGTCATCTTGGCTTCCGGTGGTGTCGGCAAGTCCTGGAAGTACACCTCGAACTCCTGGGAAGGTACCGGTGACGGCCACGCCATGGCGCTGTGGGCCGGAGCCGAGCTCATCGACATGGAGTGCATCCAGTTCCACCCAACAGGCATGGTCTGGCCGCTGTCGGTGCGAGGCATCCTCGTCACCGAAGGTGTCCGTGGTGACGGTGGCGTGCTCCGCAACAGCGAGGGCAAGCGCTTCATGTTCGACTACGTGGCCGACATGTTCCGGGCCGAGACCGCAGAATCTGAAGAAGAGGCCGACAAGTGGTACGACGACCACACCGCTGGTCGCCGCCCACCTGAGCTCCTCCCCCGTGACGAAGTTGCTCGATCGATCAACTCCGAGGTGAAGGCCGGCCGTGGCAGCCCGCACGGCGGCGTGTTCTTGGACATCGCCACTCGTCGCAGCGCAGAGTTCATCCGTCGTCGCCTCCCGTCGATGTACCACCAGTTCATGGAACTCGCCGGTGTGGACATCACCACCACCCCGATGGAAGTCGGCCCAACGTGCCACTACATCATGGGTGGCGTGCGCGTCGACGCCGACACCGCAGCAACGGGCATCCCCGGCCTCTTCGCCGCTGGTGAAGTCGCCGGTGGTATGCACGGCTCGAACCGACTCGGCGGCAACTCCCTCTCCGACCTCATCGTCTTCGGACGCCGAGCCGGCATGGGTGCAGCCGACTTCATCGAAGGCGCCTCGGGTGAACCCACGTTCAGCCAAGCCGAGGTCGACGCGGTGATCGCTGAAGCCCTCGAGCCCTTCTCCCGTGAATCGGGAGAGAACCCCTACGACATCCAGCACGACCTCCAAGAGATGATGCAGGCCAACGTCGGCATCATCCGCACTGGTTCCGAGCTCGACGAGGCACTGGAGCAGCTCGAAGTGCTGAAGGAGCGCGCTGGTCGAGTCGCCGTCAAGGGTGGTCGGGTCTACAACCCAGCTTGGAACCTGTCGACGGACCTGCCCGCCATGCTCACCGTGTCGACCTGCGTCGCTCTCGGCGCAACCAGTCGCAAGGAGAGCCGCGGCGGCCACACCCGCGACGACTTCCCGAAGGCTGACCCCGAGTTCGGCAAGGTCAACATGGTGCTGTCCCAGCCTGGGGCAACCGGCGTGCTCGGACCGGTCAAGGTCGACCCGCAACCCATTCCAGTAATGCCTGACGAGTTGAAGGCACTGTTCGAGGAGGCGAAGTAATGGCTGATGTGACGATGCGCCTGTGGCGCGGCGACCAGGACGGCGGAGAACTCGTCGACTACACGATCGAGGCCCAAGAGGGTGAGGTCGTCTTGGACGTCATCCACCGCCTCCAGGCGACCCAGATCCCCGATCTCGCCTGCCGATGGAACTGCAAGGCCGGAAAGTGCGGATCCTGCTCAGCAGAGATCAACGGCATGCCCCGCCTCATGTGCATGACGCGGATGGACCAGCTCCCAGAGGGCCCCATCACCGTGACGCCGATGCGGACCTTCCCCATCATCCGTGACCTCGTCACCGATGTGAGCTTCAACTTCGAGCAGGCCAAGCGCGTCCCCGCCTTCAACCCGGGCACCGTCCCTGCCGATGGTTTCCGCATGCAGCAAGCGGACGTGGAGCGCGGCCAAGAGTTCCGCAAGTGCATCGAGTGCTTCATGTGCCAGAACGTCTGCCACGTGATTCGCGACCACGAGGAGAACAAGCCCAAGTACGCAGGGCCTCGGTTCTTCATTCGCTACGCCGAACTCGAGATGCACCCCATGGACACCAACGACCGCCGCGAGCTCGTGCGGGAGAAGATGGGCCTCGGGCTGTGCAACATCACCAAGTGCTGCACCGAGGTGTGCCCTGAGCACATCAAGATCACCGACAACGCCATCATCCCGTTGAAGGAGCGTGTCGTCGACGCCCACTACGACCCGGTGGCCTGGCTTGGACGCAAGATCTCAGGGCGCAAGAAGCGCACGGCTGACGAGGCCGCAGCGCATCGCCCCTAGGTCTTCGTGAACCTCGACGCAGTCAACCGTGCGGGTGCGGCACTGACCGAGGAGGAAGCCACCGCAGCGGTGGACCTTCTCGGCGGTGCCGCATCGCTCGTTGTCGCAACCGTTGATCCAACGGGGATCGGCGCACCACGGTTCCTCACCATCACCCCCTCAGCAGTGGAGGTTGGGACCGATGGCGACCTCGCTGGTGCTGCGGTGACCGTGAGCATCGACGCTGCAACTGCTGCAGCGCTCGATGCAGGTTCGCTCAGCCCCGCTCGCGCCATCGCTGAGGGGCGCACCAAGATCAGCGGTGACGCCGCCCTCCTCGCCAGGGCCCAGACTCTGCTCGCTTCAGTGCTCAGTCGCGTCGCGCCATGAGGTTCGAAGAGCTCCCCCTGGCCGAAGATGACCGAGGAGCACCTGGGGTGCTCGAACCCTCGCTGATCTTCGGCGACCGAGGGCTGCCACCTCGGACCGTGCTCTGCTTCTTCCAAGACGTCCTCTCCTCGCTCGCTGCATCAGGTCGCATCACCAAGGTGAGCGAGTTGTCCTCAGAGGTCGGCGTGAATCCCATCTACGCCATGGACGTCGACGGCACCACGATCAACGTGGTCCACCCTGGCGTCGGCGCTCCTCTCGCGGCTGCGCTCCTCGAGGAGATGATCGCCCTCGGCACGACGACGGTCGTCGCCGTCGGTGGCGCTGGCGCCCTCATTGACGACCTGACCCTCGGTCACCCCATCGTCGTGGAGTCCGCGCTTCGGGACGAGGGGACGTCGTTCCACTACGCCGCACCGTCTCGGACGATTGACGCCGATCCCCATGGAGTGGCTGTCCTTGCAGCGCTCCTCGCTGAGCGGTCCATCCCGTTCGTCACCGGTCGGGCCTGGACCACCGACGCCATCTACCGAGAGACCCGGGCCCGCGTCGACCGACGTCGAGCAGAGGGCTGCATCGCGGTCGACATGGAGGCCTCTGCGTTCATGGCCGTCGCCAAGTACCGGGGCATCTCCTTCGCCCAACTCCTCTACGCCGGCGATACCTTGGCCGGAGCACAGTGGGACGAGCGGGGCTGGATGGGGCACGGCGACCTGCGGACCAACCTCTTCGAGCTCGCTGCAGAAGGCGTCGTCCGCCTCTAGTCCCGAGGGGGCGGCGGGAGTCGGAGGACCGCGAGGGTCGCAGCGACGGTCTGGGATGACCACGACGAGAGATCCATCGGCTCATCGATCTCAGCGAAGAACCGGGAGAGCGCCAGCCCGAGGAACCACGAGCTGAAGGCTCGGAGGTTGACCGAGCCGTCGATGAGCCCCCGGTCCTGCACGATCGTCAGCGCTTGCGCCACGTTGTCGTAGTGCGCGCTCTGGTGCTGCGCGATCTCGGCCAGGACCTCAGGACGGTACATCGCTGCCCCGAGCGCGTTGATGCGACGATGCCGATTCTCGACGAGCTCACTCGATCCGAAGCGCTCAACCTCACTGACGACGAGAGCGACCACGTCGCTCACGGTGGTCGCCGCCTCGACCGCTGCGCTGAACACCTCGAGCCCCAAGGACAAGGTCGCCACGTAGCGCTCAACGAGCGCTGCCTGGATCAGGCCTTCCCGACTGCCGAAGTGGTGGTAAATCGAGCCGTAGGAGCTCTCGGACTCCTCGAGGATTCGTGCAACTCGGATCGCCGCCTCACCGGTCTCTTCCATGTCGGCCATCGCCGCGTGCAAGATGGCGAGGTAGGTCGCGCTTCTGGGGCGCTCACCGAAGGCTGGCGAAGGGGTCATCGACCTTCATCCTCTGTGGGAGTAGGGAGGATCGCAGCCTACCCCTCGTTGCCGTCGCCCCGAGATCCTCCCGGCGGGAGTACGCCACGGTGCGTCCTCCGAGAACCTCAGCGGCTGCACCAATGCAGGTCGCAGTTCGCTCCAGGTCCCGCCCACACCACGCGACGAGGCCACCGTTCGAACGAAAACTCGCTCTCCCGGTGGCCCGCAGAACCGTCGTTGCTCAGGCGCTAGCCGATCAGGCCGAGCGCCTTCACGTCGTCGCGCTCACCGAGGAGCTCGTCCGTCGTGGCCTGGATGCGGCCCTTGGCGAAGTCGTCGTGCTCGAGGCCCTCGAGGACGGACCAACCACCCTCGCCGTCAGCGACGATCGGGTAGCCGAACTGGAGGCCAGCGGGGACGCCGTACTCGCCGTTGGAGCAGACGGCCACCGAGACCGAGTCACCAGGAGCGGTCTTGGTGCGGAGCCCCACCACGGTGTCGATCGCTGCGTTGGCCGCAGATGCCGCCGAGGAGAGCCCACGGGCTTCGATGATGGCCGCTCCACGCTTCTGCACGGTGGTGATGAAGTCACCCTCGAGCCAAGCCTGGTCGGTGATGACCGACGTGGTCGGCTGACCGTTGATGGTGGAGTTGGCGAAGTCTGGGAACTGCGTTGCCGAGTGGTTGCCCCAGATGGCAATCTGCTTCACGTCAGCAACCGAGACGCCGGCCTTCTTGGCCAGCTGGGTTTGCGCCCGGTTCTGGTCGAGGCGGGTCATGGCGAACCAGCGGTCTGCGGGCACCTCAGGAGCGTTGCTCCGGGCGATCAGGCAGTTGGTGTTGCAGGGGTTGCCGACCACGAGGACGCGCACGTCGCTCGCAGCGTTCTTGGCGATGGCCTCACCCTGGGGCTTGAAGATGCCTCCGTTCACGTTGAGCAGGTCACCGCGCTCCATGCCCGCCTTGCGGGGAATAGAGCCAACGAGCAGCGCCCAGGAGGTGTTGGTGAAAGCCGTGTCGAGGTTCGAGGTGGCCTCGATGCCGGCGAGCAGCGGGAACGCACAGTCGTCGAGCTCCATGACGACACCTTCGAGGGCCTTCATCGCCGGCTCGATCTCGAGCAGGCGGAGCACCACCGGCTGGTCGGCACCGAGGAGCTGACCGCTGGCGATGCGGAAGAGGAGTTGGTAGCCGATCTGACCAGCGGCGCCGGTGACGGTGACATGCAGGGGTGACTTGGCCATGGAGATTCCTTGTTCGTGTTGGGGATGGGTGTTGGGTACTGCGAGGAGGTTAGAGGCGGTCGACGATGGCGCTCGCGAATTCCGAGCACTTGACCTCGGTGGCGCCTTCCATGAGACGGGCGAAGTCGTAGGTCACGACCTTGTCGGCAATCGTCGCCTCGAGTGCGGTGATGATGTCCATGGCAGCATCGGTCCAACCGAGGTGCTCGAACATCATGACGCCCGACAGGAGGACGGATCCAGGGTTCACCTTGTCCTGGCCGGCGTACTTCGGCGCGGTGCCGTGGGTGGCCTCGAAGATGCCGTGGCCGGTCACGTAGTTGATGTTGCCGCCCGGGGCGATGCCGATGCCACCGACTTGGGCAGCCAAGGCGTCAGAGAGGTAGTCGCCGTTCAGGTTCGTGGTCGCGATGACGTCGAACTCGGCCGGGCGGGTGAGCACCTGCTGCAGGGTGATGTCGGCGATGGAGTCCTTGACGAGGACCTTGGAACCGGGCTTGCCGCCACAGTCATCCCAACCAACCGCCACGTCAGCGAACTCCTCACGGACGAGCTCGTAGCCCCACTTCATGAAGGCGCCTTCGGTGTACTTCTGGATGTTGCCCTTGTGGACGATGGTCACCGACTCGCGGCCCATGTCGAGCGCGTACTGAATGGCGGCCCGGATGAGGCGCTTGGAGCCCATCTCGGAGATGGGCTTGATGCCGATGCCCGAGCCCTCGCGGACGTTCCAACCCATCTCGTCGGCCAAGAAGCGACGGAGCTTCTCGACTTCGGGAGTGCCGGCTTCGGCCTCCATGCCGGCGTAGATGTCCTCGGTGTTCTCACGGAAGATCACCATGTCCACCGCTTCTGGGTGGAGCACCGGGGAGGGCACGCCGGTGAACCAGCGCACGGGGCGCAGGCACACGTAGAGGTCGAGGAGCTGACGCAGCGCCACGTTGAGCGACCGAATGCCGCCGCCAATGGGTGTCGTGAGCGGACCCTTGATCCCGATCAGGTGGTCGCGGAACGCTTCAACGGTCTCGTCGGGCAACCAGTTGCCGGTCTCGTTGAAGGCCTTCTCTCCTGCGAGGACTTCCTTCCAGGCCACGGACTTGCCGTACTTCTTGGCAGCGGCATCCAAGACCAACTTGGCCGCCGGCCAGATGTCGACGCCGGTGCCATCACCTTCGATGAAGGGGATGATGGGGGTCTCGGGAACGTGCAGGACGCCGTCAGCGCCCATCGTGATCTTCTCAGCCATGCCGGCAGTCTACGCCGGGTCCGAGAGGGTCTCCAGATGACGGTGCTAGCGGCCGGCGAGACGCTCGGTGATCTCTCTCGTGGCGGTCGAGAGGTTGAGGGTGTAGAAGTGCAAACCGGGGACCCCGCGTTGGAGGAGCTCGGCGCACAGCTCGGTGGCGAGGTCGATTCCGGCCGCCCGCACAGCGGCGTCCCCGCCTTCGGCGTGAGCCCGATGGAGCCGCTCCACCAGCCAGGTTGGCACCACCGACCCCATCTGCGCCATGCGATCCACGGCACCGAGCGTGGTCACCGGCATGATGCCCGGCAGCACTGGCTTGTCGACGCCACGCTCGTGGAGTTCGTCGACGAGCGCACTCCAGCGATCGGCTTCGAAGAGCATCTGGGTCACCGCGAAGTCCGCCATCTGGAGCTTCTCGGCGAGGCGGTCACGATCCGTGGTCATCGACGGCGAGCGTGGGTGGCCGTCAGGGTGCGCGGCGACGCCAATGGAGAAGTCACCGATGCTGCGGGCCAGCGCCACCAGCTCGCTGGCATAGGTCAGCTCGCCGGTGATCGCATCAGGGTGGGTCGGGGCGTCACCTCCGAGCGCCATGAGGTTCACGATCCCCGAAGCGAGGTAGGACTCGAGGATCTCCACGAGTTCTGCTCGGGTGTGGGCGACGCAGATGAGGTGCGCCATGGGCGTGAAGATCCCCCGGTCGGCCATTGCCGTGACGAGGTCGTAGGTCCGCTGCCGTGACTCTCGACCGCCGCGGTAGGTCACCGAGACGAACGACGGACGCAGGGGCTCCAAATTGGCGATCGTCTTCTCGAGCGTGGCGCGCTCACCCTCACTCTTTGGTGGGAAGAACTCGAACGACGTGGTCTGCCCCGCTGCGAGCAGCGCATCGATCCGAGTCATCAGTTGCGGCCGTAGTCGTCTTCGAGCCGCACGATGTCGTCTTCGCCGAAGTAGGTCCCGTGCTGGACCTCTACGAACACCACGTTGTCGGTGCCGATGTTCTCAATGCGGTGCGCCGTACCGATCGCGATGTCGACGGCTTCACCGGCGGTCACGATGCGGTCGACGCCGTCCAAGGTGACCTTGGCGGTACCGGCGACCACGAACCAGTGCTCGGCGCGCTTGGCGTGGCGTTGGTAGCTGAGGCGCTTCCCGGGGAAGACCACGATGCGCTTGACCTTGTGGTCAGACGCCTCGTCGTCGAGGACGAGGTAGGTCCCCCACGGACGCTCGTCGAACTCCCGACCCATCGCATCGTTCGTGGTCACTGCGCACGCTCCCCTGCCAAGACGGCGTTCTTGAGGAGCATCGCACGGGTCATCGGTCCAACCCCACCGATACGAGGGGTGATCCACCCCGCCACATCGGCGACGTCCTCGTGAACATCGGAGAGCAACTTAGTGCCGTTCCAGCTCGTCCCTGCACCGACGACCGCCGCTCCTGGCTTGACCATCTCTGGCCTGATCAGGCCCGCACTGCCGGCAGCGGCGATGATCACATCGGCCTCACGGGTGTAGTCGCCGATGTTGGGAACGCCGGTGTGCACCTGCGTGACCGCAGCGTTGCACCCGGGGCGCTTCGAGCTCAGCAGCACGCTGAGCGGTCGGCCAATCGTGGTCCCACGGCCTACGACCACGACGTGGCGTCCCTCAACGGGCACCTCGTAGGCCGACAAGAGCTCGATGATCCCCACCGGGGTGCACGGCAGCGGTCCGGGTGCTCCGAGGAGCATCTTGCCGAGGTTGACCGGGTGGAGGCCGTCGGCATCCTTCTTCGGATCAATCCGGAGGAGGACCTCCTCCTCGTTCATCCCGGCGGGGAGGGGGAGCTGCACCAGAATTGCGTGCACCGCTGGATCGGCGTTCAATTCGTCGACCACGGCTTCGACGTCACGTTGCGTGGCGGTCGCCGGCAAGGTCCGTCCAATGGACTCGACCCCAATGGCAGCGCAGTCGGCGTGCTTCATCGCCACGTACTTCGCCGACGGTCCGTCGTCGCCGACGAGGACTGTGGCGAGTCCGACGGTTCGGCCAACGGCGTGGAGACGAGCGACGCGGTCGCCGAACTCCATTTTCATTCGCTGACTCAGTCGTTCTCCATCGAGCAAGATGGCCATCGTTCGCTCCCTCTCTTCGTGGGCTAGTGGCGGAAGTGCCGCTCGCCGGTCAGCACCATGGTGATGCCGGCAGCATTGGCGGCAGCGATGACCGCCTCGTCACGAATGGATCCGCCGGGTTGCACCACTGCCGATACCCCAGCGTTGGTGAGCGCTTCGAGGCCGTCGGGGAATGGGAAGAACGCATCGGAGGCTCCGGCCCCGCCAACGGCGAGGGGGCCGGCCTTGGTCACGGCGATTCCAGCCGACACGACGCGCGACTGCTGGCCGGCGCCGATACCGGCTGCGGTGCCATCTTTGGCGATGACGATGGCGTTGGAGGTGGTGCGGCCGCACACTCGCCACGCCAACTTCAGATCCGCCCACTCAGCGTCGGTTGGCTGGCGCTCGGTGACGACGGTCCAGGTGTCCGGCGTCGAGAGGAAATCATCTGCGCTCTGGACGAGCATGGTTGACCCCATCGACCGGTACTGCACCGAGATGGCCTCGGGCGCTGGTGCCTCGAGCAGGCGGGTGGCCTTGCGGCGAGCCTGCAGGGTGGCGATGGTCCCAGGAGCGTAGGACGGAGCGATGATCACGTCAGCCTGAGGGCCTTCGGCGATCGCAGCAGCCACCGCTTCGGTGACCTCGCCCGACACCGCGATGATGCCGCCGAACGCCGATACCGGGTCGCAGGCCAGCGCTGTGTCGAAGGCCGCGACGAGATCGGGACGGACGGCAGCGCCGCAGGGGTTGGCGTGCTTGATGATCGCCACAGCAGCTGCACCGCTGTCGGCGGCGAGTTCGTGGACGAGGCGCCAGGCGGCATCAGCGTCGAAGAGGTTCAGGTAACTGAGTCCAGTGCCGCCGTGCTGCGTCACACCGTCCCACCAACTCGGGGCAGCACCGTCGATGCGGTAGCGAGCGCCACGCTGGTGGGGGTTCTCGCCGTAGCGGGCGATCTGCGCCCGGGTGAGCGCGAGGTGGATGGTGGGTGGCAGCTCCCGATCCTCTTCGGGACCCTCGGCGTCGAACCAAGCGACGATGGCGGCGTCGTAGGCCGCCGTGTGGGCGAAGGCCGCTCGGGCCAGACGACGGCGAGTGGCGTCGGACAGCGACCCACCCTGGCGCAGTTCGGCGAGGACGACGTCGTAGTCGGAGGGGTCCACCACGATGCCGACGTGGGCCCAGTTCTTGGCCGCTGCGCGCACCATGGTCGGGCCGCCAACGTCGATGAGCTCGATGCTCGGGTCCGAGGAGAACGGGTAGAGGTTGCAGACCACGAGGTCGATCGGAGTGATCTCATGGCGCTCCAAATCGTCGACGTGGTCCTGCTTGGACCGATCGGCCAAGATCCCGCCGTGGATCTTCGGGTGGAGGGTCTTCACCCGACCACCGAGCATCTCGGCGCTACCCGTCACCGAGGTGACGTCGCTGTGTGGGATCCCGGCAGCAGTGAGCGCAGCCGAGGTGTTCCCACTCGCGATGAGCTCGACGCCGAGCGCCACGAGGCCCTCGGCCAAGGGCAGCAGTCCGGTCTTGTCGTATACCGAGAGGAGTGCTCGCACGTCAGATCGCTCGCTTCTAGTTCAGGCCCACGATGGGCAGGTTCTGCTCGAGTCGGTCGAGCACCGTGAGAATCGTTGCTGGGTAGAGCACCCGCTCTACGTCCTTGATGCGTTCCTGCAAGGTGACCGGGTCATCGCCTGGCATCACGGTAACGGAGCGCTGAGCGAGGATCGGCCCCTCGTCGAGCGCTTCAGTGGCGATGTGCACCGTGCAGCCGGTCTCATCGACCCCCGCTGCCAAAGCGTCAGCCACGGCATGCCAGCCCTTGAACGCTGGCAGCAGCGACGGGTGGGTGTTGAGCACCCGCTCGGGGAACGCTGCGTGGAACTCCGCGGTGAGGATGGTTCCGAATCCAGCCATGGCGACGAGGTCGGTGCTCGCGTCGGCCAGCATCTCCGCCAAGGCCACCGAGTACGCCACTCGGTCGAACGCCGCCGTGAACCCACCGAAGGCTGCTCGGTCGAGGAGCACGGTCTCGAAGCCGAGCCCCGCCGCGACGTCGAGGCCACGACAGGGTCGATCGGCTCCGACGAGGCCAATGGGCACGCCCGCTGCCACCATGGCCTCCATGATGGTTCCCGCCCCAGAGACGAGCACGGCGACGCGCACCGGCTCAGCCCTCGCCATGTGGCATGAGGAGTGAGCCGGCACCAGTCGTCACTTCAGGTTCTTCACAACCTCGATCATGGCGTTTCCCGCCTCAGTCGGGTTAAGGGCGATGGTGACCCCAGCAGCTCGCAGCGCGTCCATCTTGGCTTGTGCGGTGCCTTGGCTGCCCGAGATGATGGCGCCGGCGTGGCCCATCTTGCGCCCGGGAGGAGCGGTGACGCCAGCGACGTAGGACACGACGGGCTTGGTCACGTGGTCGGCGATGAAGGCTGCGGCGCGCTCTTCCTCAGAGCCACCGATCTCACCGATCATCATGATGGCCTTGGTGTCGGGGTCCGCCTCGAAGGCAGCCAGGCAGTCGATGAAGTTGGTTCCTGGGACCGGGTCACCACCGATACCGACGCAGGTGGTCTGGCCAACGCCTTGGCTCGAGAGTTCGTAGAGTGCTTGGTAGGTGAGGGTTCCCGAGCGGCTCACGATGCCAACCGGTCCACCGGGCAGCGCGATGTCGCCAGAGGTGATGCCGATGTTGCACTTTCCAGGCGAGATGATGCCGGGGCAGTTCGGCCCGAGGAGTCGAGTGCCGGGGAACTCCTGCACGAGGCGGGCGTAGGTGAGCGCCTCGTCTTGGGCGGGGATGCCCTCGGTGATGCAGACGATGAATTCAATCCCTGCTTGGGCAGCTTCCAAGATCGCCGCACAGGCCCCTGCTGGCGGCACGACGACGAAGGACGCCGTCGCTCCCGTGGCGGCGACAGCTTCTGCCATGTTGGCGTAGATCGGCACGCCGTCAACGTCAGTGCCGGCCTTGCTCGGCGAGGTTCCCGCAACGACCTTGGTGCCGTAGTCGCGGTTGCGCAGACCGTGGAAGCGACCTTGACCTCCCGTCAGGCCTTGGACGATGACCTTGGTGTTCTCATCAACGAAGATACTCATGGAAAGCTCCTAGTTTCCTGCGAGCGCAACGGCTCGGCGGGCGGCGTCGAGCATGGTGGGCTCGGCGATCAGACGGTCGTTCAGGTGAGGCTGGAGGATCGCACGACCCTCTGCGGCGTTGGTGCCATCGAGACGGAGGACGATGGGCGAGGTGATCTCGACCCGTCGGAGCGCCTCGAGGACGCCGTTGGCGACGTCGTCCACCTTGGTGATGCCACCGAAGATGTTCACGAAGATGGCCTTGACCTTGGGGTCGGCGTTGATGACCTCGAGGGCTGCCGCCATGACGTCAGCATTGGCGCCTCCACCGATGTCGAGGAAGTTCGCCGCTGAGCCACCGACTTGGCTCACGACGTCGAGGGTCGACATCGCGAGGCCTGCACCGTTGGCGATGATGCCGACGGTGCCATCGAGGCCGATGTAGTTGAGGCCCTTCTCCTTCGCCATCTTCTCTCGAGGGTCTTCCGTCTCACCCCAGGCGAAGGCTTCCCACTCGGGGTGCCGGTAGGCGGCGTTGTCGTCCAAGGTCACCTTGGCGTCGAGCGCGTGGACCTTGCCGTCGGTGGTCAGGATCAAGGGGTTGATCTCGGCGAGGTCGCAGTCGCCCTTGGTGTAGCACTCGTAGAGCTTCACGAGGAGCTCGGCTGCTTGGGAACGAGCTTCTTCGTCGAGGTTCGCAGCGGCGACCCATTCGGTCGCCATGGCGTGGGTGAGTCCGAGAACAGGGTCGATGGAGATCTTGGCGATGGCGTCGGGGTTCTCCTCGGCGACGACTTCAATCTCGACGCCGCCTTCCTTCGACAACATGCCGAGGTGGCACTTGTTCGGACGGTCGAGGGTGAAGCTGGCGTAGTACTCCTTGGCGATGTCCGAGGAGTGCTCGATCCACAAGCGGTGCACGATGTGGCCCTTGATGTCCATGCCCAGAATGTTCCCGGCGTGGAGGCGCACCTCATCGGCGTCGTTCGCGAGCTTGATGCCGCCAGCTTTGCCACGACCACCGACCTTCACCTGCGCCTTGACGACGACTGGGTAGCCGGCGAGTTCAGCAGCGGCGACCGCCTCGTCCACCGTGTCGGCGACTCCACCAGGCGACACCGAGATGCCGAACTGGGCGAAGTACTGCTTGCCCTGATACTCAAAGAGATCCATCAGTACTGCTCCTTCTTCGTTGGGTAGAGAGTGCGTGGTCGGGTGCTGCCGTCCACGAAGCGAGAGGTGGACTCAACCGGCGAGTTCCGCCTCACGAGCATCCAAGGCGGTCTCGAGCCACGAGCCAATGGACTCGAGCGGCGCTCCCGGAGTGAAGACCGCTGCGACCCCGCGCTCGGTGAGCACCGGGATATCAGCTTCAGGGATGATGCCGCCCACCATGACGAGCACATCGCCACGCCCGGCTTCAGCGAGCTGTTCGATGATGCGCGGCACGAGCGTGAGGTGCGATCCCGACAGGATCGAGAGGCCTACCGCATCGGCGTCTTCTTGGATCACCGCGTGGACCACTTGCTCGGGCGTCTGGTGCAGCCCGGTGTAGACCACTTCGAAGCCAGCGTCCCGAAGGGCGCGAGCGATGACCTTGGCGCCGCGGTCATGGCCGTCGAGGCCGGGTTTCGCCACCACAACTCGATAGGGTCGTTGCACGGCGCCCATGATAGGTCGTTGTGGAGCGGACTCCGTCGCCCAGACTCCAGAGCCCGTTCCACCCTCGCTGGTAACCTGAGGACGTGGGAACTGGCGAAGTCCCGGTGGGAGGCGCCCCAGTCCCACCATCTGCTGATGGTGCCGTGCATCGCTCGATCCCCATCGCTACCCGTCTCAGCGCAACGCTGGAAGCGCTGCGCCCCCGACAGTGGATCAAGAACGTGCTGGTTGCTGCAGCTCCTGCCGCCGCCGGCGTCCTCCATGAGCCGACGACGCTGAGGGTGACGGTCTGGACGTTCGTGGCCTTCTGCCTCGCCTCATCGTCGATCTACTTGCTGAACGATGCGCGCGACGCAGCTGCCGATCGCCTCCATCCCTCCAAATGCCGACGACCGATTGCCCGGGGGGACGTTCCCGTTCCCTTCGCGTTGCTGCTGGCAGGAGTTCTGGGGATTGGTGGCGTGATCCTCGGTTGGGGTGCGGGGACTGGATCGCTCGCCATCGTCCTCGTGAGCTACCTCATCATCAACGTCGCCTACTGCTTCGGCCTCAAGCGAGTCGCGGTCATCGAACTCGGCGCAGTGGCGTCGGGGTTCATCCTCCGTGCTGCCGCCGGAGGCGCAGCGCTCCACCTCCCGCTCTCCAAGTGGTTCCTCGCCGTCGTCAGCTTCTCAGCCCTATTCATCGTGGCGGGGAAGCGAATGAGTGAGTTGCAGCAGATGGGTGAGGGGAACCACCAGACCCGAGCGGTCTTGGCGTCCTACACCCAGTCGTTCCTCCAGTCCGTTTTGACCCTCTCGGCAGGCGTCGCCGTCACGACCTACTGCCTGTGGACCTTCGACAAGGGCATTCCCCACGCCGGCCACCTCCCTCGCTACGTGTTCTTGGAGCTCACGACGGTGCCCGTCGTCCTCGGCGTCCTCCGCGTCCTGCAGGCAATGGATGCGGGTGAGGGTGGCAGTCCAGAGGACCTCGTCTACCGAGACCACACCCTCCAGATCCTCGGTGTCGTCTTCGTGGCGCTGTTCGCGGTTGGCGTCTATGGCTGAGTCGACAGAGCTGCTCTCGGGCTGGGGGCGCACGATGGCCGTGCGATCACACCGGGTAACGCCACGCACCACGGAAGAGCTGACTGAGCTCCTGGCGGAGCGAGCACCGAACCACGGCGTGATCGCTCGCGGCCTCGGACGCTCCTACGGCGATCCGGCCCAGGTCGCGGGCGGCACCGTGGTCGACCTCTCAGCCTTCACCACGATCTCCGCCATCGACGCACGCACCCATGCCGTCACCGTGGGAGCGGGCGTCTCCATCGACACCCTGCTCCACCACATCCTCCCCCTCGGCTACTTCGTTCCGGTGACTCCAGGGACCCGACAGGTGACCATCGGTGGCGCCATCGCTGCCGACATCCACGGCAAGAACCACCACGTCGACGGCTCCTTCGCGAACCACGTGGTGTCGATGGACCTCGTGACGCCCATTGGGCCGATGACGGTGACCAGAGCCAGCGACCCAGACCTCTTCTGGGCCACCGCAGGAGGGATGGGGCTCACCGGCATCCTGACCGCCGCCACCATCACCCTCCTCCCCATCTCGTCGACCTTGGTCAGCGTCGATACCACCCGTCACCGAAACCTGGACGAGGTCATGGCCGCAATGGTCGACGGCGACCACCGCTACCGCTACTCCGTGGCCTGGGTCGACTGCATGACGAGCGGGGCGACGATGGGCCGAGGCGTGCTCACCCGAGGCGACCACGCTCCGTCAGACGCAGGAAGCAGGGCGAACGCCCTCCCGGCCGGCGCTGCCGTCGCCGTGCCGTTCAACGCACCACCAGGGCTCCTCAACCGCCTCTCGATCACCGCATTCAACGAAGCGTGGTACCGCAAGGCCCCCAAGGAACGCCTCGGTGGCATCGAATCGATCTCCACCTTCTTCCACCCGCTCGATGGCGTTGCCAACTGGAACCGCCTCTACGGACCTCGGGGTTTCGTGCAGTACCAATTCGCCGTCCCTGATGCGGCGAGCGCCACCGTGGCCACCGCCATCGAACGGCTCGCCGCCTCGAAGGTGCCGAGCTTCTTAGCCGTCCTCAAGCGCTTCGGCGAAGGCGACCCCGGTCCCCTCTCGTTCCCGACCGCCGGTTGGACGCTGGCCCTCGACCTCCCGGTCGGACCTCCGGCGCTCCCGGCGGTGCTCGACGACCTCGACGATCTCGTCGCTGGTGTTGGCGGCCGGATCTACCTCGCCAAGGACGCTCGCTGCAACCCTGCCCACCTCGAGACCATGTACCCCGCGCTCTCGGCGTTCCGATCGGTGGCTGACCGAGTCGATCCCGAGCGCCTCCTCACCTCTGATCTCGACCGACGACTCAACCTGAGAGGATCTCGTCATGCGTGACGCCTTCGGACAACCCCAAACCGCCATCCTCTTCGGCGGCACCTCAGCAATTGGCCTCGCCATCGTCGACCGCCTCGTCGACGCTCGACTCCGCCACGTCGTCCTCGTGGGTCGCAACGCAACGGCGCTCGAGGATGCAGCAGCCGCCCTCCACTCTCGCTCCGTGACCGCCACCGTGGTCCTCGCCGACGCTGCTGACGGCGCAACAGCCCGTGGTGCCGTCGACCAGGCATTCGCTGCGCTCGGCACCCCGTGTGACCTCGTGATCATGGCGGTTGGCCTCCTCGGCGACCAATCGAAAGATGACGACGATCCCGATCGCACGGCCACGATGTTCACGGTCAACACGGCGTGGCCAGCGGCGGTCCTCGCCGGATGCCGTGCCGCGCTCGTTGCCCAAGGGACGGGGCAGATCGTGGTGCTCTCGTCCGTCGCTGCGCTGCGGACCCGCCGGGCCAACTACACCTACGGCGCCGGCAAGCAAGGGCTCGACGGCTTCACCCTCGGGCTCGCCGAGTCGCTCCGTGGCACCGGTGTCACCGTGCACCTCATCCGTCCTGGATTCGTGACCACCAAGATGACCGAGCACCTCAAGGCCGCGCCGTTCTCCACCACGGCTCCAGCCGTTGCCGACGTCACGGTCGCAGCGATTGCCAAGGGTGCACCCGTCGCCTACGCCCCAGGGATCTTGCGGTACGTCTTCCTCGTGCTGCGCCACCTGCCCTCGGCGCTGTGGCGGAAGATCCCGGGCTGACCTCAGCCAGCTGACGAGGTGGTGCGAGCCTGCATCACGACGAAGTCACGGTTGAACCAGCTATCGAAGTAGCGCGCCGGTGACGACGCCATCTGCGGCAGCAGTGGTGTCCCATTCTGCCCATTGGCCCGACCATGGGGTCCGTAGTTGTAGGTGGAGTACTGCACCCAGTCGGTGTTGATGTCGCACTCCATTGCTCGGACCGCACCGGCTCGCACGAGCAGGTCCGCCAAGGAGACGATCGAGAGCGAGGGACCTCCCACGTACACGAGCGCTCCGTCCTTGGTCACCCCAAGCCCCGAGCGCCAGACGTAGACGCCACCGCCGAGGGTGAGTCCCCACTTGGTCGACGCCGTGGCGCTCAGTCCTGGAACGGGAGCACCGTGGTCGACGATCAGGTCGAGGTTCTGACGAACGGCCACCACGTCAGGGGTCATGGTGACGTCGGTCCCCCACGCCCCAACGGTGGAGCTGCCGTTACGGTAGATCACGTAGGAGGCTGCACCATTGCGCAGTGGCAGCCCTGGCAGCACGTGGCCATCGGTGTAGTAGCCGCCTTGGGCGTCTTGCATCCGGAACCCGGAGTTGAACGCAGCGACGACGGTCTTGGCGTTCTCCTTCGAGATCGGCGCGGTGTTCGTGTAGGGCCCACCACCGGGGATGAAACTCCCCGAGTACAGCGAGGCCTTGAGCAGTGCGGTGTCCATCCACGCGATGGCGGCCACCTGACTCGTGTGGACGGCATCGACTCGAACGACCGTCTTCAAGATCGCCGGCTCACCGTGGACGCTGCGGCCGACCTGGGTCCAGACGCCTTCACCAGGGAGCGCGGGAACCGCCGGGGACACGACACGAGGGGGGATCGGCAGCGCACCGTCGGCTCCTGATTGGAGCACCGGTCCGCCGTTCGTGATGGCACCAGCAGGCGGCTTGCCGCCCTTGGGTGGTGGGTGGCTCGAGTACCACCAGTTCTCGATGCTCGTGACGAGCGATCCTCCGCCGTGCTCACGAGCCCACTCCGCCACTCGTGCCGAGAGGCTGGTGCCGTAGGCCGGATTGACGAGGAAGGTTCCGAGGGAGTAGCCCGCGAACACCGAAACGACCAGGAGGATCGCGAGGATCGCGATCGCAATCCGCCGACGCCCGTAGGTCGTCCGCGTTGCGCCGTGACGGGGGCGGTAGGACTGAGAAACCACAGCGTCAGTCTCTCACCACGAGGGTAGGGACTTGGTAAGAGTTCTTCACGGGCGACGGAGCGGCGCCACCGACAGCAGCAGGTTCTTCTCTCCCACATCGGCGAAGCGCACCTTCGCTGCAGCCATCTCCCCACTGCCTGAGGTCGACACCACCACACCTGCCCCCCAGCGCTCGTGGATGACGGTCTCCCCAGCGGTCAAGTTGAGCCGTTCCGCCCCAGAGGTTGGCGCCGGTGGCCGTTTGAACGCCGAAGGCCGGCCGAAGACTCGACCACCGTCGTCGCTCGGCCGCTCGAAGACCGGATCGTCGTTCCAGCGGCTCGGTCGGGGCATGCCGGCCGATCCGAGACGCACGGTGAGGTGCTCAGGGATCTCGGCGAGGAACCTGCTCGGCAGTGAGGTCGAGAACCCCGACCCCTGTTCGCCGCCGAATCGGAATCGCCGCTCAGCGTGGGTGAGGGCCAAGATTCGCCGAGCTCGGGTGATCCCGACGTAGGCGAGGCGACGCTCCTCTTCGAGTTGCTCCTCATCGTCTCTCGACGAGAAGTGCGGGAAGATGCCCTCCTCGAGACCGGTGATGAACGCCGCTTGGTACTCGAGACCCTTGGCCACGTGGAGCGTCATGAGGCTGACCTTCGGCGCATCGTCGCTCAGATCATCCTGCGCCGAGACCAGCGCTGCGGATTCCAGGAACTCGTCGATGGTCTCGATGACCCCATCGGCCTCCATCTGCGCGACGGAGTTGATGAGTTCGTGCAGGTTCTCGAGGCGCGACTCCGCCTCGATGGACTGCTCGGCGATCAGCTCAGCCTCAATGCCAGAGCGGTGGAAGACCTCGGCGAGGAGCGCGGAGGGCGTGAACGCCTGGGCTTCAGTGCGCAACGTCTCGAGCAGCGCGGCCAGACCGGAGGTGGCCGAGGCCGCCTTGGCCGTCAACCCAGCTTCGCTGGCGCGCTCCAAGGCCTCCCCGAAGGAGATTCCCGACCTCGCCGCGAAGGAGCCGAGTTTGGTGACCGACGTCTGTCCGATGCCGCGCTTGGGCACGTTGATGATCCGGCGAGCAGACACCTCGTCGTCGCGGTTACGGATGAGGCGGACGTAGGCCAACAGGTCGCGAATCTCTCGGCGGTCGTAGAAGCGGGTAGCGCCGACCAACCGGTGGGCGATCCCGGCTCGGTTGAACTCCTCTTCCAAGACTCGACTCTGGGCGTTGGTTCGGTAGAAGACGGCAATCTCGCTGAGATCGATACCCTCGTGGTGGTTGAGGCGGACCACTTCAGCAGCCACCCACGAGGCCTCGTCACGCTCATCCATGGCGCCGTAGACCGTGATCGGGACCCCATCACCCTCTTCGGTGAACAGGTTCTTGACCACTCGACTGGCGTTGTTCGAGATGACGGCGTTGGCCGCGTCCAAGATGCGCTGGGTCGAACGGAAGTTCTGCTCCAAGACGACGACGGTGGCGTCGGGGAACGTCGACTCGAAATCGAGGATGTTCCGGATATCTGCGGCCCGGAACCGGTAGATCGACTGGTCGGAGTCACCCACCACGCAGACCTGGCGGTGCTCCCTCGTGAGTTGGAAGACGAGTTCGTTCTGCGCCCGGTTCGTGTCTTGGAACTCATCGACGAGGACGTGGCGGAATCGGTGGGCGTAGGCCTGTCGGATCTCCTCGTTGCGCCGGAAGAGTTCGACGGGCTTGTTGAGCAGGTCGTCGAAGTCCACGGCGCTGGCAGCGAAGAGTCGACGCTCGTACTGCTCGAAGACCTCGCCGGTGATCTGGTGGAACGGGCCTTGGTAGAACCCGGTGCCCTCGAGGAACTCCGCCGGTGTCTGGAGATTGGCCTTGGCGAGGGAGATCTTGGAAGCCACCGCCTTCGGCGTCAGCTTCTTCGGGTCGACGTCACGCTCTCGGAGGAGCTCTTGGATGAGCCGGCGAGAGTCGGTGTCGTCGTAGAGCGTGAGGCGCTGCTTGTAGCCGAGCGCCTCCGCCTCGTACTGCAAGATCCGGAAGAACGCCTTGTGGAAGGTCATCACCCACATCCGTCGTGCCCGTTCGCCAACTAGGGCGACCAGGCGTTCCACCATCTCGTTCGCGGCCTTGTTGGTGAAGGTGATGGCCAAGATGTCTTGGGGTTCAGCGTCACCGGTAGCGAGGAGATGGGCGATGCGACGGGTCAGCACCCGGGTCTTGCCAGAGCCGGCACCAGCCACGATGAGGAGCGGGCCACCACGGTGCTCGACCGCAGCACGCTGCGGTCCCGTCAAGCCATCGACGAGTTCTTCAGGGGTCTGCGGACCGCGTCGGACTTGGGCTTCGTGCAGCCCTCCGAAGAGGTCGACCTGGTCGAATCCGCTCATGGCCGTGCCTCGGCACTCTTCGAAATCGACATCCCCCCGGTGCTGGCCATAGGGGTCGAGCGTACCGTTCAGGTCGGGCAACGACGCCGACGATGGTCTTGTAGCGTGGCTGGGCTATGCGTACGATGCCCGTCGAGGACCCCGGAACCCCTGACCTGCGGTCTCCGGCGCGCTACCTCATCTGGGTCGGCAAGCAGCAGCTCTCCACCCTGCTCGGCGGGTTGATCTTCGGGGTGACGTGGATGCTGGCCCAGGCCCTGACCCCCGCGGTCATCGGCCAAGGGATCAACGCCATCAAGCGCGGCGACCACCACGCGCTCATCACCTGGGCCGCCGCGGTGTTCGGCCTCGGAATCGCGATGGCGATCTCGGGCGTCATCCGCCACCGATTCGCGGTTACGAACTGGATCGTGGCGGCCTTCCGCACGGTGCAGCTCCTCGGCGAACACGTCGCCGATGCCGGAATGCCGATCACCGCGACGATCGCCACCGGAGATGTCGTCAACACCATGGCCTCAGATGCCATGCGGATCGGCGGCGCCTACGACGTCGTCGCTCGATTCGTCGGCGCCATCGTCTCCTACCTGGTCGTGGCCTTCATCATGCTGCGCACCAGCGTGCTCCTCGGCTCCATCGTGCTCGTCGGCGTTCCCGTGTTGGTGCTCGGCATCAGCCCGCTCATCAAGCCACTCCAGCAGCGCCAGATGGCGGTGCGCGAGCAGGCGGGGAAGCTCACCGCGGTTGGCGCTGACACCGTGGCTGGACTCCGAATCCTGCGCGGCATCGGCGGTGAAGGTGTCTTCTTCGATCGCTACCGGAGTCGGAGCCAAGACGTTCGTGCTGCAGGTGTCGCAGCAGCAACCCCCCAGGCCACCCTCGACACCGCGCAGGTTGCCCTGCCGGCGATCTTCATCTTGGTCGTGACCTGGGTTGGCGCCCGCCTCACGATCTCCCACGAACTGAACGCTGGACAGCTCGTCGCCTTCTACGGCTACGCCGTGTTCTTGGTCGCGCCGCTGCGCACGGCGACGGAGTTCGTGGAGAAGGTCACCCGTGCCCTCGTCGGGGCCCGGAAGGTCATCGCAGTCCTCACCATTGCGCCACTCGGTCGCCAGGACGCCATCGCGGCGTCACCCCCAGTTGGCAGTGCACTCGAGGATCTCGTCACCGGCCTCCACATCGACGGGGGAACCTTCTGCGCCATCGTGGCCGAAGACCCCAACGCTGCTGCAGCCGTAGCTGAGCGCCTCGGGGCCTTCGCCGCCCCTGCGGGTCGCCTCGGAGGCACTGAACTCACCGACTTGGCCATCGCCGAAGTGCGGCGGCGGATCGTCGTCTCTGAGACCGAACCCCGCCTGTTCAGCGGGCCGCTGCGAGCCGAACTCGATCCGACCGAGTCCGCCAGTGAGGTCGACCTCGCTGCCGCCCTCCACGTCGCTGCCGCCCATGACGTCATCGAGGCGCTGCCGGCTGGTCTGGATGAAATCGTCGAGGAGCGAGGGCGGAGCTTCTCTGGTGGGCAACGGCAGCGCTTGGCGCTCACCCGAGCCCTGCTGACGAGCGCAGAGGTCCTCATCCTCATCGAACCGACCAGTGCGGTCGACGCCCACACCGAGATGGCGATCGCCGAACGGCTCCGTGCCGCACGTCAGGGCAAGACGACGGTCGTCGTGACGTCCTCACCGCTCCTGCTCGATCGCTGCGACCTCGTGGCGTTCGTCGCCGGCGAGACCCTGGTGGCCACCGGCACCCACCGCGAGCTCCTGTCGACGCCCGCCTACACCGCCACCGTGCTCCGAGGAGCGGACTGATGGCGACCCCACTCCCCGTTGCCGACGCCAGAGAGACGCGGGTCCAGGCCATGGCCTACCTCCGCCGTCACCGCCGTGGCTTCATCATGATCGTCCTCACCCAGACGGTGGCGGCGCTGTGTGGTCTCGTGGGACCGTTCCTCCTCGGCAAGCTCGTCAACGACATCGGCAACGGACTGACCATGCACACGGTCAACGTCCTCGCTGGGTTCTTGGCCGCAGCGCTGCTCCTCCAGAGCGCCTTCACGTTCTTGACCAGGCGGCAGAGCTACATCCTCGGCGAAGAGGTCTTCGCCGAACTGCGGGAGAACTTCCTCGGACGGCTCTTAGAGCTCCCCCTCTCGGTGGTTGAACGAGCAGGTACCGGTGACCTCTTGGCGCGCACCACCAACGACATGGACGCGCTGGCCTACACCGTGCGGTTCGCCGTCCCAGAATCGTTGGTGGCCATCGTCACCCTCGTCGTGACGATCGTCGCCGTCGTCGCCACCTTGCCGGTCATGGGGCTCGTCTGCTTAACCGGCACTCCCCTCCTCATCTTCGGCACCCGGTGGTACCTCTCCCGGGCGCCCGAGAGCTACCGCAGGGAGCGGGCCAGCTACGCCACGATGTCGGGCACCTTCTCCGAAACCGCCGATGGATCCCGTACCGTCGACGCCTTGAGCCTCGCCGAGCGACAGAAGCAACGGCTCCGCCGCGACCTGGCCGAGTCCTACAAGTGGGAGCGGCGCAACCTCTTCCTCCGCTGCACTTGGTTCCCCTTCGTCGACGCTGGCCTCTCGCTCCCCGTCGCGCTCTCCGTGCTCGTCGGCGGCCTGCTCTGCTTCTCGCACCACGCAACCGTGGGTCAGGTCACCGCCGTCACCCTCTACGTCCAGCAGCTCGGCGACCCCCTCGACCGCCTCCTGTCGTGGCTCGATGAACTCCAGATCGGGACCTCTGCACTGGCCCGACTCTTCGGCGTGGCCCTCGTCACCGACGACCGCACCCCCACGAGTGCGGTGCCCGAGGATGAAGCCATCACCGCAACCGACGTCACCTACGCCTACCGGGAGGGCCACGACGTGCTCCGGGACGTGTCGGTGGCCCTCACCCCCGGAGAGCGACTGGCCATCGTCGGCCCCTCTGGTGCGGGGAAGTCGACGCTCGGACGGCTCCTCGCCGGTATCGACGGACCCCGGCTCGGCAGCGTCGACGTCGGAGGCGTCCCCCTCATCGATCTCGCCCTCGACGACCTGCGTGGCCACGTGGCCCTCGTCACCCAAGAGCACCACCTGTTCATAGGATCGGTGCGCGACAACCTGATCCTCGCCCGTCCAGGTGCAGATGATGCTGCACTCCTCGCCGCCCTCGACGCCGTCGATGCCCGAGGATGGGTGGTCGACCTCCCGAGTGGCCTCGACACCGAGATTGGCTCCGTTGGGCACCAACTCTCCCCGAGCCAGGCCCAGCAGCTCTCCCTCGCCCGTCTGGTACTGGCCGATCCGCACACCTTGGTCCTCGATGAGGCCACCAGCCTCCTCGACCCCCGGGCCGCTCGCCACCTCGAGCGCTCGCTGTCCGCAGTGGTCGATGGTCGAACGGTCGTGGCGATCGCCCACCGACTCCACACCGCCCACGACGCCGACCGAGTCGCGGTCGTCGACGGGGGCAAGATCACCGAACTCGGGACCCACGATGAGCTCATCGAACGCAACGGCTCCTACGCCGCCCTCTGGCGGAGTTGGCGCGACGAGGCGTAGCGAGTAGCACGGACGGGCGCCGAAGTAGCATTCGGCCGTGACCGAAGCCCCGTCGCTCAAGCTCAAGTACCTCGTCGCCGGCGTCGCCGCCAGTGTCCTCCTCGCCGTCATCGCCGTGGTCGCCATCGTGCTCGTCGTCGCACCTGCCAGCCCCACCGTCGCGCAGGAGCACCAAGCCCTCGCCACCACGCCCGGACCGGCCGGCCTCACCGCCGGCACCACACCGACGGCCACGAACACCGTCTGGGTGACCGCCTGGCAGCCGCAGCACTCCCTCGCCGAGCTCCTCAGCTTGTCGACGGGGCGAGTCCTCAACCGCATCATCTGCCAAGGTCCCGACGGCACGAAGGACGACCTGAGCGCAACCGTGGTGGGCACCACGTCGTCCCTCCTCGTCATCGGGCTGACGAACCACCATGCGACGCGCACCTGGACCAACGTGCTCGCCTTCTACGACGCAGCGACGGGCGCGCTCCGCGGCTACGCCACCCTCCCAGACGGCACCATTCGTGATCTCAACACCACCGCCTCCGGGGCAGACGTGCACGTCCTCATCACCGCCGGAAGCCGCGCCGCCGACGTCGTGGTCGACGCCACCACCGTGCTCACCTCGACCGCACCGTTGACCATCGAACCTACGAAGACGATCACCCTTCCCGCCGCGACCATCGGCATGGTGCTCACCGACGACAGCACCACGATCGACGCCCTCGAGCGCGACGGGCACGTCGACGTCGTCCGGACGTCGACCGGACAGGTCATCGGGAGGATCACGGTGGACCCCGCGTCGTCTCGGATCGGGATCTCCAACGACAGCACCGTGCTCTACCTCTTGGTCCCCGCAGCCAACGGCGCAGACAGCCGCGTCGACCTCTACCGAGCGAGTATCGGTGCGTTCATCGTGGCCATGGATGCACCACCGCACACGCACTGGATCCTGCCGAGCGCCAACGGAGAGCGCATGGTGGACTACGCCGGCACGGCGACCTCGGGCACCGTTGCCCAGTACCGCATGCTCGACTAGGGCTGTCGCCCTACTCCCACTCGATGGTTCCTGGCGGCTTGGAGGTGATGTCGAGGGCGACGCGGTTGACGCCATCGACTTCGTTGATGAGTCGGTTCGCGATGCGCTCGAGGAGGTCGTAGGGCAGGCGAGCCCAGTCCGCGGTCATCGCGTCATCGGAGGTGACGGCCCGGATCACGATCGGGTAGGCGTAGGTGCGACCATCTCCCATGACCCCAACGGTGCGAACCGCGGGCAGGATCGCGAAGCTCTGCCAGAGGTCTCGGTAGAGCCCAGCCTTTCGGATCTCCTCGAGCACGACGGCGTCGGCGTTGGCCAAGATCTCGGCCCGCTCCTTCGTCACCTCACCGATGATCCGCACGCCGAGTCCCGGTCCGGGGAATGGCTGGCGCCAGACGATTTCACCGGGGAGTCCGAGCTCTTCGCCAACGGCACGCACCTCGTCCTTGAAGAGCAGGCGGAGGGGTTCGACGAGGTCGAAGTCGAGGTCTTCTGGGAGCCCACCGACGTTGTGGTGGCTCTTGATGTTGGCAGCGTGACCGGAACCTGACTCGATGACGTCGGGGTAGAGCGTGCCTTGGACCAAGAACTTCGGACCATCGCCACCCGTGCCGGCACCGAGGTCGCGAGCAACCTCTTCGAAGATCCGGATGAACAGCTCGCCGATGATCTTGCGCTTGCGCTCGGGATCGGTCACCCCAGCGAGCGCTGCGAAGTAGCGATCCGCCGCTCGCACGTGGATCAGCTCCACGTTGAAGTGCTTGGTGAAGGTGGCTTCGATCTGATCGCCTTCACCGCGACGCATGAGGCCGGTGTCGACGAAGACGCAGGTCAACTGGTCGCCAATGGCCTTGTGCACGAGCGCTGCCGCCACGGCAGAGTCGACGCCACCGGAGAGCGCGCAGAGCACCTTGGCGTCGCCAACCTGTGCACGAATCGCGGCCACCTGGGTCTCGATGATCGACGCGTGGGTCCACGTGCCTGGCAGGTCGCAGACGTCGTGGAGGAATCGCTCGAGGAGGGCTTGACCGAAATCGGAGTGGGCGACCTCTGGGTGGAACTGGACGCCGTAGCAGCGACGATCGGGGTTCCCGAAGACGGCCACGGGAGCATCTTCAGATGACGCCGTGGCCACGAATCCCTCGCCGAGGGCGGTGATGGAGTCGCCGTGGCTCATCCACACATCGGAGACCTCGGGGAAGTCCACCGTGATGGGCGATGCTGCGGTGAGCGTCATCTCGGTTCGGCCGTAGCCACCGCGCCCGGTGGCGGCAACGGTGCCGCCCGTCGCCTGAGCGAGGAGCTGTGCGCCGTAGCAAATGCCGAGGATCGGAATGCCGAGGGAGAAGATCGCTGCGTCGAGGGTCGGGGCGCCATCGGCGTAGACCGAACTCGGACCACCCGACAAGATGATGCCCTTCGGTGCCTTCGACGCGACCTCGGCTGCGGTGATGGTGGTCGGAACGATCTCGGAGTAGACCCGAGCTTCACGAACCCTGCGCGCGATCAGCTGCGCGTACTGCGCTCCGAAGTCGACGACGAGGACGGTGTCGGTCAATGACCCATTCCAACACCCTGGCTGCGCTGGAGCTGCTTGCCCTCAGTCTGCAGAGAAGGTGCGATCATGACCTCGGCCTTCTGGAATTCCTTGACGGTCTCGTAGCCGCACGTGGCCATCGACGTGCGCAGGGCGCCCATCAGGTTCATGCGACCGTCGTTCTCGTGTGCTGGACCGAGGAGGATCTCCTTGAGCGTTCCCCGCACGGTGGTCTTCACCCGTGCGCCACGCGGCAGCGTGGGGTGGAAGGTCGCCATGCCCCAGTGGAAGCCTCGAGCGGGAGCTTCGACTGCCGAGGACAGCGGAGAGCCGATCATGACGGCGTCGGCGCCGCAGGCGATGGCCTTGGCGATGTCGCCGCCCTTGGACATGCCGCCATCAGCGATGACGTGCACGTAGACACCCGTCTCGTCCAAGTGGCGCATGCGGGCGCCGGCGACGTCGGCGATGGCGGTGGCTTGCGGCACCCCAATGCCGAGCACGCCACGCGTGGTGCAGGCGTTGCCTGGGCCCACGCCGACGAGCACACCAGCAGCACCGGTGCGCATCAAGTGCAGCGCTGCTTGGTAGCTCGCGCAACCCCCGACGATGGTCGGAATCTCGAACTCTCGGATGAAGCGCTTCAAGTTCAGCGGCTCCACCGTCTTCGACACGTGCTCAGCGGAGACCACGGTGCCTTGGATCACGAGCAGGTCGAGACCGGCTGCCTTGATGGCCTCTTGCATGAACGCTGTTCGCTGTGGGGTCACGCTGGCGCAGGAGACGACTCCGGCGGCCTTGATCTCCTCGATGCGTGCTTGGACGAGCTCGAGCTTGATGGGCTCGGCGTACATCTGCTGCATACGTGCCGTTGCTTTCTCATCGTCGAGCTCACGGATCTCATCGAAGAGCGGAGTCGGGTCCTCGTAGCGGGTCCACAGACCTTCGAGGTTGAGGCAGCCCACGCCGCCGAGCTGGCCGAGGGCGATGGCGGTTGCCGGGGAGACCACGCCGTCCATACCCGACGCCATGAGCGGGAGTTCGAACTTGTAGGCGTCGATCTGCCAAGAGATGTCGACGTCCTCGGGGTCACGCGTCCGACGCGTGGGGACGATGGCGATGTCGTCGAAGCCGTAGGCCTTTCGACCCGACTTGAAGATGCCGATCTCTACCTCAGAAGCCATGGTTCCTCCGCTCAGCGCCCGGCCCTGCAACCGTTCTCTGGCCCCAATCTAGTGGACGGCGGCCGGCTCCCTACCGAGGGCTCCCCACTGGTCCACACCCATGGTGGCGCGCGGCGCAATCCCTGTCGTCGACCTCGCACACGACCCGAGGGAGGCGTCGTTGCTGCTGCTGCGCAGGGCGCAGTCGTCAACCAATCACGTGGACATCGACTGCCACCGCACGTGCGACCCTCACCGATCAGACCGCCGCACCCCTCTCGATCGACGGCGAACAGGTGTCGCCGCCGTTGGGGTGCAAAGGTCGCTGCGCCGCTCTAGGCGATCTGTGGATCGAGGCCGAGGGCGAGGTGGAGCAACTGGTAGAGCATGCGAGCCGTCGCTCCCCAGATGGTCTCCCCGGCGAGGTCGAAGAAGAAGATCGGGAACGAGCCATCGGGACTGTTGGTCAGCGGGCGGTCGCCGCGAATCCACCGTTCTTCGTGGAAGACCCCGGGAGCGAGGAGGTCCTCCAGCGCCACGTCGAAGATGCGCTCGACTTCATCGGGCCAGGGGGTGAGCTTCGGACGCTCCGTGAGAGCGCCGACGAAGGGGGCGATGAAGGAACCCGACACCACGGTGACGATGGGACCGAGCCAACCGAGGAGTTCCACCGAGGAGGGGTCGAGACCAACCTCTTCTTCCGCCTCTCGCAGCGCGGCTGCCCACTCGTCTTCACCGTCGTCGAGACGACCACCCGGAAAGGCCACCTCGCCCCGGTGGAGGCGCAGCCCACTCGATCGACGGGTGAGGATGACCCGTGCCTTGCCATCCTCCTCGAAGAGCGCGCACAGCACCGCCGAGCGACGGATGCGCTCTGGTGGCACGAGGCCGTGGACGATGGGGTCGAGCTGTCGGGCGTGCTCGACGGGGTCGACGGTGAGCGGTCCGAGCGTGCCGGAGCGAGCGAGGCCATCACGGACGTGGGCAATGGTGAGGACCCGATCGAGGTCCTCGCGCCCCTCCCAACCAGCGCGACGCCCCGGTCGAACGTTCGGGGGCCGGGGAATGCGCTGGTCGCCACCACCCATTGCTTGCGTCACCGCGCTCAGTTCGTCCAGGTGAACAGGTCGACCGCGAGGTGGACCGCTCCGTCGAAGTGGGCAGCGGCCTCGGCCAGCCACTCCCCCTCCGTGCCCGGCTGCGGCGCGGGGACAGGGTGGGTGAAGATGAGGTGCTCGACCCCACCCTTGGCTGCCGTCTGCGCTGCGGTCACCGTTGAGGAGTGGTAGTCGAGCACGTCCAAGAACCTCGGGAGGCCGAGTGGGCGGATGAGCGATTCGCGCACCACCGTCTGGACGTAGCAGTCTGCGCCGTCGACGAGGAGGTCGAGGCCAGCACAGGGGATGGTGTCACCGGCGACGGCGACCACCGTGCCGTCGATCTCGAAGCGGTAGCCAACGCTCGGGCTGGCGGGGGCGTGGTCGGTCGGCGCAGCGATGATCCGCACTTCCCCATCGTCGACGATGACGCCGCTCGTCACCTCGATGACGTTCACGAGTGGCCCCTCGGTGAGGTCGTCGTGGTGGGCGATGCGGTAGCCAACGTCATCGGCCAGCATCGCCATCGTCCGATCCACGAGAGCCGCGGTTCCAACGGGACCGTAGATGGTGAGGGGGCTCGGTCCGAAGGCCATGATCCAACGCGTCGTGATCAGGTCGTTCAGGTCGCAGATGTGGTCGCTGTGGAGGTGGGTGAGCAGCACCGCATCGAGCGCGGTGACCGCGCCGAATGCTGCGCTCAGTCGGAGCTGCACCCCACGACCCGCATCGACGAGGAAACTCCGATTGCCGCTGCGCACGAGGGTTGCCGGTCCGGCTCGATCAGGACTCGGCAGTGGACCACCGGTTCCGAGTGTGATGACCTCAACCATGGTTCCCCTTTCGGCGCACCCGCTTCGAGGCGGTTGGCCACGTCGAACCTACAACGAGAAGGTGGCCGAGCCTCACGGCCCGGCCACCTTCGAGAGTGCACGCTGGTGCGTGGGCTACATCATGCCGCCCATGCCGCCCATTCCACCCATGCCGCCCATGGCTGCCGCCGCTGCGGCGGGGTCAACCTTCTCGGGCTTGTCGGCCACGAGGGCCTCGGTGGTGAGCAGCAGCGCAGCGATCGACGCTGCGTTCTGGAGTGCCGAGCGGGTCACCTTGGCGGGGTCGATGACACCAGCCTTGACCAGGTCGACCATTTCGCCGGTCGCAGCGTTGAGGCCCATGGAACCCTCGGCTGCTTCGACTTCCTTGATGACGACGGAACCCTCAAGGCCGGCGTTGAACGCAATCCAGCGGAGCGGGGCGTCGAGCGAGCGAGCGACGATGGACGCACCGGTCGCCTCGTCACCACTCAAGGTGGCAATGAGGTCGAGGACGGCCTTGCGACTCCGCACGAGGGCGGTGCCACCACCGGCGACGATGCCCTCGTCGACCGCAGCGCGGGTCGCCGACAGCGCGTCTTCGATGCGGTGCTTCTTCTCCTTGAGTTCCACCTCGGTTGCGGCGCCAACCTTGACGACCGCCACACCACCGGCGAGCTTGGCCAGACGCTCTTGCAGCTTCTCGCGGTCCCAGTCGGAGTCGGTCGCTTCGATCTCACGCTTGATCTGCGCCACGCGGCCGGCGACGGCCTCGCTGGAACCAGCGCCGTCGATGATGGTGGTGGCGTCCTTGGTGACCACGACGCGCCGTGCCGAACCGAGCAGGTCCAGCGTTGCCGTCTCGACCTTCAAGCCGATCTCCTCGGCGATGACCTGAGCACCGGTCAAGATCGCCATGTCTTCGAGCATGGCCTTGCGGCGCTCACCGAAGCCAGGGGCCTTGACCGCAACCGAGGTGAAGGTGCCGCGGATCTTGTTGACGACCAGGGTGGCGAGTGCTTCACCGTCGACGTCTTCGGCGATGATGAGCAGGGCCTTGCCGGTCTGCATGACCTTCTCGAGCACCGGCACGAGGTCGTGGACGTTGGAGATCTTCGAGTTCACGAAGAGCACCAGTGGGTTGTCGAGGACTGCCTCTTGACGCTCTTGGTCGGTCACGAAGTAGGGGCTCAGGTAGCCCTTGTCGAACTGCATACCCTCGGTGAGCTCGAGCTCGATGCCGAAGGTGTTGGACTCTTCCACCGTCACGGTGCCGTCCTTGCCGACCTTGTCGATGGCGTCGGCGAGCACTTCTCCAATGGCGGTGTCGGCTGCCGAGATCGAGGCGACCTGAGCGATCTCGGTGCGGGTCTCGACTTCCTTGGCCTGGGCCTTGATGGAGGCGACGGCGGCCTTCACGGCGGCTTCGATGCCACGCTTCAGGCCCGTCGGCGACGCGCCAGCGGCCACGTTGCGGAGGCCTTCCTTGATGAGCGCCTGAGCGAGCACCGTGGCGGTCGTGGTGCCGTCACCGGCCACGTCGTTGGTCTTGGTGGCGACTTCCTTGACGAGCTGGGCGCCCATGTTCTCGAAGGGGTCCTCGAGTTCAATCTCACGAGCGATCGAAACACCGTCGTTGGTGATGGTCGGCGCACCGAAGGCCTTGCCGATGACCACGTTGCGGCCCTTGGGCCCGAGGGTCACCTTGACGGCGTCGGCGAGCTTGTCGACACCGGCTTCGAGGCCACGTCGGGCGGCCTCATCGAACTTCAGAATCTTGGACATTGCGTCCCCTTTCGAGTGAGAACACTGCCCCCGGCTTCCGCCGGGGGCAGCAACAGTGAACTAGGACAGCTTGGCGAGCACGTCGCGGGAGTTGAGGATCAAGAGGTCCTCACCATCCACGGTGATCTCCGTGCCGCCGTACTTCGAGTAGACGACCTTGTCGCCCACCATGACGTCAACGGGGATGAGTTCACCGGTCTGCTCGGCCCGGCGACCCGGACCAACTGCCAAGACGTCGCCCTGCTGGGGCTTCTCCTTGGCGGTGTCGGGGATCACCAGTCCGGAGGCGGTGGTCTCCTCCGAGGCGGCGGGTCGAACGACGATACGGTCGTCGAGAGGGTGCAGCTTCATCTGTCGGCCTCCTTGGCGGTCGTTAGCACTCTCGTGCTGAGAGTGCTAATAGTAACGACCCGAGGATAGCGTCGCAAACCGTCCGTCGAGCGCGCTAGCGGAATCGACCCGGGCGCCAGTCGGGAACCACCCGGGTAGGGGCGAAACGGTCCCACGCCGTCGCTCCCGCTGCGCCCCACGCCACCGCGATCGCTACCGCGTAGGGGAGGGCGCCCCACCACGTCCACGCCACCAGAAGACCGAAGGTGGCGGCGCAGAGGGTGCGTCGCACCACTGCCCTCGGTGCAGGGTTGGAGGCGCCATCAGCTCCGCAGAGGCGGATGTGGGTGAAGACCATGCCCGGGGTGGCTTGCAGCGGGCTGAGGAAGCAGAGGAGCGCCACCACGGCGTGGACGACCACGAAGGAGCAGGTGAACCACCGCCCGTGGACGCCGAGGACGCGCACCCCTTGGCAGAGCAGCGAGACCACGAAGAGGTCGACCACGTAGGCCACGATGCGGGTCCACTTCGGTGCGGTCGCGGCCGACGCTGGCCCGAGACCGGGGAGCGGCGGCGCGACCTCGTTCACGGCTGCAGCCGCTCGGCGTGCCAGCCCGTGGCCGTCCTCGTGCAGCGCACGCGGTCGTGGAGGCGATCGGGCTTCGCTCTCCAGAACTCCACGATCGTCGGCTCAATCCGAAACCCGCCCCAGAAGGGGGGACGGGGGACGGGTCCATCGCCGAAGCGCGCCGTCACCCGAGCAACTTCAGCCTCGAGCACCGCTCGGTCGAGGAGCAGGGAGGACTGCTGCGAGGCCCAGGCCCCGAGTTGATGTCCCCTCGGTCGACTGGCGAAGTAGGCATCGGCTTCGTCCGGGTCGACCTCCACGACGGGGCCGACGAAGCGCATCTGCTGGCCGAGCGGCTGGTGGAAGATGGTGGCCGCAGCTCGTCGGGTGGCGAGCAGCGCCCGTCCCTTGTCCGAGTTGGCGTTCGTGTAGAAGGTCACGCCTCGGTCATCGAGCCCTCGTGCGAGCACCATCCGCACGGCCGGCATTCCCTCGGCGTCCACGGTGGCGAGCGCCATGGCCTGGTGCTCGGGGACCACGACGGATGCGGCGTCCATCCACTCCTCGGCGAGCTGCATCGGTGCGCAGCGCACAACGTCGTCGAAGAGCTCGCTCACTGGTTCCCTGGGTGGCGACGAGCCATGACGGCGGTGAGCGGACCTCGGGGACTGAACCTCGCCACGAGGGCCGAAATGGCGTTGACCCGACCAGGGATCACCACTCGACGACTGGTGCGCAGGCCGCCGATCGCCGCACCGACGACCGCAGCGGCATCGACCCACATGACCTTCGGCAACACGTTGACCGACTCGTCGGTGAACCCAGCGACGGATGCGAACTCGGTCGCAACCGGTCCGGGGCAGAGCGCGGTCACGGTGACGCCCCTGCCCGCTACTTCGGCGGCAAGGGCTTCGGTGTAGCTGAGCACGAAGGCCTTGGTGGCACCGTAGCCAGCCTGGAAGGGGACGGGTTGGAAGGCAGCCGTTGACGCCACGTTGCACACCGCACCGCTCCGAGCGGCCACCATGGCGGGCAGCAGCGCGGTCGTGAGATCGACGACGGCGGTGCAGTTGGTCGCCACCATCTGGACCTCTGCGGCACGGTCAGCAGTGGCAACAGGACCGAGGGTGGAGAACCCGGCGTTGTTGATGAGGATCGAACATCTGCGACCGGTGGCTGCGAGCTCCTCGAGGAAGCCATCCCGGCCAGCACCGCTCGACAGATCCGCGGCGATGGCGGTGGCGCCGCTCCGGCCGGTACGCGAGCAACTCGCCACGAGTTCGTCGAGGCGGTCTCGACGCCGAGCGACGACGGTCACGTGGTAGCCGAGCGCGCTCAACTGCTCGGCGAACTGCGCTCCAAGGCCGGCGGAGGCCCCGGTGATGACGGCGGTCGTGTCAGCAGCGGGGGCGGGGAGGGCCATGGCCCGATCCTAGGACTGCACCGCCGTCACCGCTTCGCACCGGTGAGCGACAAGCCGGGGTTCGGGCCGAGGGTCAAGGGGTCAGGTCCTCGGGTGACGAGCACGTGGGCACCGGCTGCCGCCACCATGGCGGCGTTGTCGGTGCAGAACGCACGAGAGGCGAGTGCACAGGGAACCCCTTCGTCGGCGCAGGCTGCAGCGAGGCGGTCTCGCAGCTCCGCGTTGGCAGCCACGCCGCCGGCGAGGGCCACTGAGCGTGCACCGGTGGCTCGAACCGCCGCCATGGTCTTGTCCACCAAGACATCGGTCACCGCCCGCTGGAAACTGGCGCACAGATCCGCGGTAGCCGCCGCCGGGTTGAGCTCGACGGCGCGCAGCACCGAGGTCTTGAGCCCCGAGAAGGAGAACTCGAACGGCCGATCCCGCAGCGCCCGGGGGAAGGCGAAGGCCTTCGGATCACCCGTTGCGGCCAAGCGATCGACCGCTGGTCCCCCGGGATACCCGAGACCCAAGAACCGAGCCACCTTGTCGAAGGCTTCTCCTGCTGCGTCGTCGATCGTGGCCCCGAGCACCTCGTAGGTTCCGCGGCTCGTCACGAGGACCAACTCGGTGTGGCCGCCCGACACGAGGAGCACGATGCGGGGGTAGATCTCCGGCACGCCCTCCAAGGCGGGGGCGAAGAGGTGCGCCTCCAAGTGGTTCACCCCGACGAAGGGAACCCCGAGCCCGAAGGCCAAGGCCTTGGCAGCGGAGAGTCCGACGAGCAGCGATCCAACGAGTCCTGGCCCGTAGGTCGCTGCCACTGCGTCAATGGCGGGACGCTCGGGATCGAGGCCAGCATCGAGGAGCGCACGCCGAATCGTGGGCACCATCGCTTCGAGGTGGGCGCGGCTCGCGAGTTCGGGGACCACCCCACCGAAGCGGTCGTGCACCTCAAGTTGGGTTGCGATCACCGAGGAGCGCACCACGTCACCGCACACCACCGCCGCTGCGGTGTCGTCACACGACGTCTCAATGCCGAGGATCACCGGTTCGGTCATGGCGTGGCTCCGAGTGCTCGCACCATCACGAGGGCATCGCCCCCATGGGCGTAGTAGCCCCGTCGAAGTCCAACGGGGGCGAAGTGGGACTGCCGGTACAGCGCCTGGGCTGCGGTGTTGGAGGCCGCGACCTCCAAGATGAGCCGAGTGGCACCGAGGTCGGTGGCTGCGGTGATGAGGTCGTCGAGGAGCGTTCGAGCCACTCCCTGGCGGCGAAAGGGCGCCAAGGTGCCAATGGTCATGACGTGACCCTCCCCCACCTGCACCGAGCATCCTGCCCACCCTGCGAACTGCCCATCGACGATGGCGCAGACGTAGTGGCGACCGGGGAGCTCGGTGAGCTCCTCCTCGTACATCCGCCAGCTCCACGGTTCAGGGAAGAGCTCAGCCTCGACGGCGATGACCTGCGGCAGATCCTCCACCGTCAAGGGTCGGAGCGTGATGGTCCTCATGGCGCCGGGGTCCTGACGGCGAAGTTCACCTGGGCATCGGCGTCTCGGAGGTAGTGGGCGACGAGCGCTGCGGGGTCCATTCCTCGTTGAGCATCGATCGCGGCTCGACCGAGGAGGGCGAGCGTCGCCGCTGGTGGCACCGTTGGACCCTCGAGCACCGTGCAGTCGGGTCGCCGAGCGGCGAGCGTGGACCGGAGGAGCACCGCACCATCGCCCACCAAGGTGGCGGCAGCCGGAGCGAACGCGCAGAGTCCCTCAGGCGTACAAGCGAGCGCCGCACCCGATGGAGTGGAGCGGCCGTTGGCCACGGTGAAGGCTTGCACGAAGACCTCGCCACGGCGACCGTCCACCACCGAGACGCAGGGGCCCTCCACGTCGCTGGAGACCGCAGCGGCCAAGATCTCGAGACTCGTGCAAGCCACGACGGGGCGCACGAGCGCCAGCGCCAGCCCCTTGGCGGTGGCCAGCCCCACCCGGAGTCCGGTGAAGAGCCCGGGTCCGACGTCGACGGCAATGGCGTCGAGATCAGCCGGTGTGCGACCGGCGGTTCGCAGGGCGTCATCGACCAAGGCGAGGAGGTGCTCGGTGTGGTGCCGGGTCCGTCCGCTCGAGGACGAGTACACCGGTTCGTGGTCGACGACCAGGCCCACCTCAACGGCGGCAGTCGCGGTTTCGATCGCCAGCACCACGCTCACCGCCACACCCCCGCCTGGGCCACGAGGTCCGCAATGGGACCATCGAGGGTCACGGTGCGCGTGGTGTCGTCACCGGTAGCGATGGTGAGGGACCCGATGACACCGGCCAAGCGACCACCGGCGAGCTCCCCCCACTCGACGACCGCCACAACGGAGTCGTCGATCAGCTCATCGATGCACAGCGCGTCGACCTCGCGGGGATCGTCGACTCGGTAGAGGTCGAGGTGGAGGAGCTCAGTGACGGGGCCGCTCGGCACGGCGTGGTGGTGGATGAACGCGAAGGTCGGTGAGCGCACCGAGGAGGTGATGCCGAACCCTCGAGCGAGCCCGCGGACGAAGGTGGTCTTCCCCGCCCCGAGGTTGCCGTGGAGGAGGAGCACTGCACCGCCTAGCAGTACCTCGGCCATCGCCGCACCGAGCGCCTCCATCTCCTGCGGACTGGTGACGAGGCGCTCCATCAGGCAGAAGTTCCTGCGAGGTAGGGGCGAGCGAGGCGGAGGTCGCTGCGGAGCGCTTCGACGACCACCGCTCCCCCACGCAGCGCTGCTGCGGGGTGGTAGGTGGGAATGACCACCGCTCCGTGTGCGCTGTAGGTCGCGCCTCTGAGCGTGGTGATCCCCTCCTTGGTGTCGAGGATCTGCTGCGTTGCGGTGTTGCCGACGGTGATGATGACCGCTGGCTGGAGGAAGGCGAGCTGCTCGACCATGAACGGCCAGCACGCCCGTCGCTGCGCAGTCGTGGGCGTGGCGTTCCCCGGCGGTCGGCAGCGGACGAGGTTGGAGATCGTCAGCGCCTCACCCTCGAGTCCGAGCTCATCGAGCACCAGTTGGCGGAGCAGCCGACCCGATCGCCCGACGAAGGGGAGTCCCGTCCGATCTTCATCGGCCCCCGGCGCTTCACCGAGGATGAGCACCTTGGCCGTACCCGTGCCCGCACCGAGGACTGGTGTGGAGCGAGTGGCGTGGAGGGCGCAGGCGGTGCACGCCGCCACCCGAGCCCCAAAACCCGTGGGCACCGCCACGCCAGTTCCCATCGCCGGCGCCGTCACCGGGCCTCGCGGGGCACTCGTGCGCTCAGGCGACAGAGCACTTCGTAGTGGATCGTCGACATCCGCTCCGCCCAGTCGCTGGCCGTGATCGCCTCATCGCCTTGGCGACCGATGAGCACGACGTCGTCGCCAACCGCGACGGGATCGGCGCCGCAGTCGACGACGATCTGGTCCATGGTCACCGCTCCAGCCAGGGGTCGCCGCACGCCGCCGATGAGCACGTGGAGGTCGTGGTCGAAGAACGATCGCGGCACCCCATCGGCGTAGCCGAGGGGGACGGTGGCGACGGTCGCCTGCTGCGGGAGCGCTCGCCGTCGGCCGTAGCTCGGACGGGCGCCAGCGGGGAGGTGGCGAACGGCACTGACCGCTGCGACGAGGCTGAGGGCCGGCTCGAGCGGCGACAGTCCCGCTGCGGCGAGGGTGGCGTCGACGTCGGGGGCGGGCGCGTAGCCGTAGATGCCGATGCCGCAGCGCACCATGTCGTAGCGCGACTCGGGAAAGCGAATCGCACCAGCGGTGTTGGCAGCGTGGCGGAGCGTCGGCGAGATGCCGAGGCCCTCCATCTCGGCGAGGGCGGCGTCGAAGGTGGCGAGCTGGTGCTCGGTGAACGCCGTCGCTGCCTCGTCAACCCCATCGGCAACGGCGAAGTGGGTGTAGCACCCCTCGAGCGTGAGGGTCGGACACGCGTGCACTCGGGCAGCGAGACTCACGGCTTCTTCGGGTGCCGCTCCCACTCGGTGCATTCCGGTGTCGATCTTCAGATGCACCGGGTTCTTCCCCCCACGAGCGCTCGCGGCGGCAATCGCTGCGTCGACCCCGGCTGCGCTCGCCACCGTTGGGGTGAGGTGGTGCTCGAAGCAGGCCTCCATCGCCGATGGCTGTGGTTCGGCGAGGATGAGGATCGGCGCGGTGATCCCTGCATCGCGCAGCTCAACACCTTCGTCGACGAGCGCGACGGCCAGACCGGCTGCTCCACCAGCCAGCGCCGCCTCTGCGGCCAACACCGCGCCGTGCGAGTACCCGTTGGCCTTCACGACGGCGCAGATGGCCGCTGGAGCGCAGAGGGTCCGCAGCTTGGCCACGTTGCGGGCGATGGCTGCGGTGTCGACCACCACTCTGGCCGGCCGCCAGGTCCCTTCAGCCACCATGGTCCACGCTCCGTCTCGACGCCACCTCGGCGATGAGGTCAGCAACGTCTGAGGATAGACAACCGACCTTGAGCCCGAGACGACCAGCAGCACCGTGCCACGCTGCGCCAACGCCAGCTCGATGGGCTGCGGTCCAGTCGAGATCGGTCCGACCGAGGAGCGCACCGAGGACGCCGGCCAGCACATCACCGGTGCCGGCCGTCGCCAGCGACGCAGGAGCGTCGGTGACGAGGTACGACGTGCCGCCGTCAGGTGGCACCACAGCGGTAGTCGGACCCTTGAGGAGGACAGTCGCTCCGCTGGCGTTCGCCAGACCAGTGGCCGCTGCGAGGCGATCCGCCGATGGGTGCGCCCCCATGAGGGCCCGGTACTCCCCGTCGTGTGGCGTCAACACGGTGGCCGCTCCCTGCGGTCGCCGCTGGAGCACCGAGGCGAGGTCGGCAACGTCCGCGAACGCGCCGAGCCCATCAGCGTCGAGGACGACCGGTTGACTGGAGAGCAGCAACACGGTGCGCACCAGTGCTGAGACCTCGGCGCTGCGCCCGAGACCTGGGCCAACGACGAGCGCCGTGCACCGCTCGAGGGCTGCCACCACCCCTCGGTGGTCGAGGGCACTGCGGTTCACCACCACCGCTTCGGGAGCACCGGGGAGGGTGTCGGTTGGAGCGAGGACGCGAGCCATCCCGGCACCGCTGCGCAGCGCTGCTCGGGCGACCAGACCAGGGGCGCCGAGCATGCCGGCACTTCCACCGAGCACGCCGACCGCCGTCGTCCACTTGTGCCGCTGCGGACTGAAGTGCAGCGCCCCGTCGAGGTCGTCGAGGCCGACCACGAAGATGCGAGCGTCGGGGTAGGTGAGGCCGAGCGGCGCAACCGAGATTGTCCCGGACAGGCGAGCTCCCTCGCCGAAGCACAGGCCGGGCTTCATCGCCCCGAAGGTCACCGTGGCGGTGGCTTCCAAGGCTGCGCCGTGCACCGCTCCGGTCACCGGGTCCACGCCAGAGGGGAGGTCAGCGGCGAGCACCATCGGTGCACCGGTCAAGCGCGGCGGCACCACCGCTCTGGAGATACCGGTGCCGAAGCCGGCGTCGATCACGAGGTCGGCCTCGGGGAGGACGGTGACACCCGCCTCCTCGATGCGAACCGCAGCACCCAGCCGGCGCAGCACCCGCGCCGCCACCCGACCATCGGCGCCGTTCAGTCCCGGACCACACCACACCACCACCCGAACCCCAGCGGTCCGACCGAGGGCGCGGCGGGCTCCCATGGCCAGGGCGAACCCCGCACGTTCGACGAGGGCATCGAGGCTGCGGTCGGCAATGGCCACTGCATCGGCTCGAGCGAGTTGCGCGACGTCGACTACGGGCTGCACGGTGCCTCCGCGACGACCTGGGCGACGGCCATCGCCACGGTGTGGGTATGGGTGAGCGACACCGCGATGGTGCGCCCCCCGAGGGCCTGGAGGCGGGCAGCTGCTCGCCCCGACACCGAAATGCTCGGCGCACCGCTCGGAGCGTTCGTCACCGCAATCTCGGTGAAGGCCACTTCGCCGAGGCCAACGCCGAGCGCTTTCATGGTTGCCTCTTTGGCAGCGAAGCGAGCCGCGTAGCGCTGGATCGCAGCCCGACCTGTGCCGACCGATTCCCGCTCATCGCTCGTGAAGCACCGTTCCAGAATGGACGGACGCCGAGCGATCGCGGCCGCGAAGCGATCGAGGTCCACTGCGTCGATGCCGAGCCCACTCACGGTGGCGCTCGCCATCGTCACTCCACCGTGACGGTCTTGGCCAGGTTCCGCGGCCGGTCGACCTCGAGGCCTCGGGCACGAGCCACGGCGTAGGCGAGGTGCTGGAGGGGGACCATGGCCAGCAGCGGCGCTGCGGCATCGCCGCTCGGAACCGTGCGGACCACGAAGTCACCGAGTCCGTCCACCACGTGGTCATCGTGGGGCGCGACGATCACCAAGGTGGCCCCTCGGGCCTTGACCTCGGCGATGTTGGAGTACATCTTCTCGGCCGACGGCCCAGGCAGCACGATGGCCACCACCACCACGCCAGGTTCGATGAGGGCAATGGGCCCGTGCTTCAGCTCACCAGCGGGATACCCCTCGGCTCGGGCGTAGGAGATCTCCTTCAGCTTGAGGGCCCCTTCGAGCGCCACGGGGAGACCGCTGCCACGTCCGAGGAAGAACCACGACGTCGCCGTGGCCAACGCCGATGCCACCTCCTTCATCGGCGCCACGTCGTCAACTGCAGCTCGGAGGGCATCGGGGAGCGCTTGGAGGTCAGCGCGGAGCGCCGCTGCGGTTGCAGCGTCGAGTGCACCTCGGGCCTCACCGAGGGCGATAGCCAGGAGTTGGAGCACGACCACCTGGGCGAGCACCGTCTTGGTCGACGCCACCGACACCTCGAGGCCAGCCTTGGTGAGCAGCGAGGCATCGGCCTCCCGAGTCATCGATGCACCGGCGATGTTCGAGACGGCGACCACCGTCGCTCCCTTGCGGCGAGCGTGCTTCATCGCCTCCAAGGTGTCGATGGTCTCTCCCGACTGCGACACCCCAATGACGAGCGTGGTCGGCGACAGGATGGCGTCGCGGTAGCGGAACTCTGAGGCGATGTCGATCTCGGCCGGGATCTTTGCCCAGGATTCGAGCGCCACCTTCCCCACCATGGCCGCGTGGTAGCTACTGCCGCAACCCACGAGCACGATCTTGTCGATGCCTTCGACCACCGCTGGATCGAGGGGTTGGTCGAAGAGGTTGCCGAGGCGTTCGGCCACGGTGTCGGCGATGGCCGAGGGCTGCTCGTCGATCTCCTTGGTCATGAAGTCGGCGTACCCACCGAGGTCCGCGACCTCGATGTCGAAGTCGATGCTCACGACCGGCGCATCGACGATGGCCCCGTGCACGTCGGTCACCACGGCGTGTCCGGGGGTGAGCTCCACGATGCAGTCCTCATCGACGGCCAGCACCGAGTCCACTCGACCCATGAGGGCCGGAACATCGGAGCCGAGGTAGGCCACCGAGTCGGCCATACCAACGACCAGCGGGCTGACCCGACGAGCGGCCACGATGCGGTCAGGGTGGGCGGCGCTCACCGCAGCGACGGCGAAGGCACCGCGCAGCTGCGGCAGCATCCGTGCCATCGCTCCACGCAGGTCACCATCGAGTTGCAGTTCGTCCTCGAGCAGGTGCACCATCACCTCGGTGTCGGTCGATGAGGTGAAGACGTGCCCCTTGGCCACGAGTTCTGCCCGCAGGAGGTCGTGGTTCTCGATGATGCCGTTGTGGATGACGGCTACGCCATCGCCGCAGTCGACGTGTGGGTGGGCGTTGGCCACGCTGACGCCACCGTGCGTGGCCCAGCGGGTGTGACCAATGCCGACCGTCGCCGTTCTCGGCACCTGCTCGCACGCTTCGCGTAGGGCATCGACCGATCTCGTGCCGTCAGCGGTGCGAACTCGAAGCAGCGCTCCCTCATCGAGGAGCGCCACGCCCGCTGAGTCATACCCGCGATACTCGAGGCGCTTCAGCCCATCGAGGATCGTGTCCAGCGCTCCAGGTTCACCGACGACGCCCAAGATTCCGCACATCGCCTCAGGCTACTCGTCGCTCTCCCGGCTGGCGTCTGCCGTGGCGGCCACCACGGCGGCCAAATCCTGGGCCACCTCAGTGGCGAGATCGGCAGTTGCCGCTTCGACCATGACCCGCACCACAGGCTCGGTCCCCGAGGCCCGAATGTGCACCCGTCCCTCGTCCCCGAGCCGAGCGGCTGCTGCCGCTTGTGCGTCGGTGACTGCGGCAGTGCCGGCAACTTCTCGGGGTCGAGGCACCGAGACGTTCACGAGCACTTGGGGGTAGCGGGACATGGCGGCACCAGCGAGGTCGGCGAGCGCAGTCTCAGTCCGCACCAAGAGGTCGCACAGCAACGCTCCGGTCAAGAGTCCATCGCCGGTCGAGGCGAAGGAGCGGAAGATGAGGTGACCCGACTGCTCCCCACCGAAGGACAGACCATCGGCGTCGATGGCTTGGGCGACGTTGCGGTCGCCGACGTCGGTGGTCACGACGTGGATCGCCGCAGCCTCCATCGCTCGGTGGAATCCGAGGTTCGACATCACGGTGACGGCGACGGTGTTACCAGCGAGGCGCCCCCGGGCCTTCACGTCGAGCGCGAACATGGCCATGAGCGAGTCGCCATCGACCACTCGACCCACGGCGTCAACGGCGATCACCCGGTCGGCATCGCCGTCGAGCGCCAGCCCGAGGTGACAGCCATGCTCGAGGACCAATGCTGCGAGTTGCTCAGGTGCGGTTGAGCCCACACCAGCGTTGATGTTGGTCCCATCAGGCGAATTGGCCATGACGTGGACGGTCGCGCCGAGGCGCTCGAGGAAGGGGGCAGCGAAGGCTGACGCCGCGCCGTTCGCGCAATCGAGGCCCACGATGAGCCCATCGAGGACACGACCTTCGAGGGCGTCAGCGACGTGGTCGAGGTACGAGTCGACGGCGTCGCGATCTGCGCTGATGGTGCCGATACCGAATCCGGTCGGCCGACGGGGCGCCACGTCTGGATCGCTGAAGACCGCGGTGAGCGCCGCCTCGATCTCGGCTTCAACCTCAACCGAGAGCTTCGAACCTCCGGGTCCGAGGATCTTGATGCCGTTGTCCCCGAAGGGATTGTGCGAGGCGGAGATGACCGCTCCGGGGAGCCCACGTCGCTCCGCGGTGAAGGCGATCGCAGGGGTCGACAGCACACCAACGTCGACGATGTCGGCGCCTTCGGTGGTGATGCCGGCTTCGAACGCCGCCTTCAGCATGGTTCCTGAGCGCCGCGTGTCGCGTCCGACCACGAAGGCCGTTGCGGGAACAATCCTCGCGACTGCCCGACCGAGGGCCAGGGCAATCTCGGCAGTCAGATCGACGTTGGCAACCCCGCGCACCCCATCGGTGCCGAAGCGAGCCGGTGCCATGCTTACCGCTTCGAGTACTGGGGCGCCTTGCGAGCCTTCTTGAGCCCGTACTTCTTCGACTCCTTCTCACGGGAGTCGCGAGTCAGCAAGCCGGCCTTCTTGAGGGCGGGGCGAGCGGTCTCGTCGAGCTCGATGAGGGAACGGGCGATGCCGAGGCGAAGCGCCCCTGCTTGACCCGATGCGCCGCCACCGTCCATGGTGACGAACACGTCGTAGGTCTCCTCCGTCGAGGTGATCTTGAGCGGCTCAACGATGGCCATGCGGTGGGTTGCAGAGGTGAAGTAGTCCTCGAAGGCCCGACCGTTGATGGTGATGATGCCAGTGCCAGGCACGAGGCGCACACGGGCGATTGCTCGCTTGCGTCGGCCAGTGGTTTGGGTGAGTGGAGCGGTCATGACTGGTTCCTTCCTCAGCCGGCCCGACGAATGGACGCGGTGTCGTAGTTGACGGGCTGCTGGGCATCGTGAGGGTGCTCAGCACCGGCGTAGACCTTGAGCTTTGAGAGTTGCTGGCGACCGAGGGTGTTCTTCGGCACCATGCCGGCAATGGCGCGCTCGACGAGGGCCACCGGGTCGGTGTCGAGGAGATCGGCGTAGCTCGTGGAGCGCAGACCGCCGGGGTAGCCGGAGTGGCGGTAGTAGAACTTCTGACTCGCCTTGTTCGAGGTCATGACGACCTTCGAGGCGTTGATGATGATGACGTGGTCACCAGTGTCGCAGTTCGGAGCGAAGAACGGCTGGTGCTTGCCGCGGAGCAGGCGAGCCACTTCAGTGGCGAGGCGACCGAGGACGAGGCCATCGGCGTCGATGACGTACCACTTGCGGACGATCTCTGCGGGCTTTGGGGCGTAAGTAGCCACGGTGGGTTGTTCCTTCTCAGTCAGCGGCCTGCACCAGGTGGGCGGCCTCGTGATCCTCGAGATGCCCCGAGGACCGGCTCTTCAGGTTAGGGGGGATTGCCGTGGACTGCAAACTGAGATCACGGCGCTGGTGGTTGCGGCGGGTCGTTGTGGTCAGAACCCGTCAGTTCTCGGTCGTGATCGGTGGTCTCGCCCCCCGTCGACCAGGTGGGTGGATCGGGAAGCGACGCTGTCGGCGGTTGTGGAACTGGCGGTGGTGGGAGGTGACCGAAGGGGTTGGTGGGGTCGATTGCGACCGGTGCACCAGTAGGCGGCGCTGCCTTGCGGAAGTGCTTCTTGCCCCACGGGCTCATCCACCGGAACCAGACGAGCCCACCAGTGAGGAGGACGTAGAGCACCCAGTGCATCGCCGAGTGCGCAGACGTGGATCCGAGCAGGACGAAGCGCACCAAGAGGAACACGATCAGCACGGCGACGATTTCCTTCGGGGCACGTTGCCCCTTGCGACCGAAGAACCCACCAGAGAACATCAGGAACCTTCCTCGTCGTCCACGGTGCACCCGGGTTGGGACTCACCGTGACCGTACTCCACACCGATGAGGCAGAGTCCCTTTCCCGGTGCGGGGTCTGCTGCTCGGTGCCGATCGGGCGTCGTGAGCAAGATGCGGAGTTCCGCCACGGAAGAGTGGCCGAGGCCAATGGCGACGAGTTGGCCAACGAGGGAGCGGACCATTCGGTGGCAGAACGCGTTGGCGGCGATGTCGAAGCGGAGGAGGGGACCCGCACCCAAGTGGTGGTCGACCCGGTGCTCATCAGACCACGCAGCACGATGGACGCGACGCATGAGGGGATCTTCCGGCGTGGTACCCGGGGTGCGGCGACAGAACGATCGGAAGTCGTGCTCGCCGATGAGGAGTGCGGTTGCTTCATCCATATGGGTTCGATTGAGGGGAGCGTCGACGTGCCAGGTCGTCGCCACGAGGAGCGGATCCGCTGCTCTCCCGACGTCGATGAGGTAGCGGTAGCTGCGCTCGGTTGCGCTGTGGCGAGCATCAAAGGCATCCTCGACCATCTGCGCACGGGTAACGACGACGTCACTCGGCAACTTGGCGTTCAGATGCCGTTGCATGGTTGCCGCCTCGAGCAGGTCATCACTTCTCGGCACGGTCACCCCATCGGGCAAATCCACGTGGACGACTTGGGCCAGAGCGTGGACGCCAGCATCGGTTCGGCCCGCGCACACCAGACGCGGCTCGCCCCCGAGCCGACAGAGTCGGTCGAGGGCGAGTTGGAGTTCTCCGGCAACGGTTCGCTGTCCCGGCTGGGCAGCGAAACCGTGGAACCGTGTCCCGTCGTAGGCGACGTCGAGCCGCCAGCGGGCCATGTGGAGCTAGACGAGCTCGATCCGGGCCATCGGGGCGTTGTCGCCCGGACGCGGACCCAGCTTCAAGATGCGGGTGTAGCCACCGGGACGGTCTGCGTAGCGCGGGCCGATCTCGGCGAACAACTTGTGGGCCATGTCCTTGTCCCGAATGAAGGCAACGACTTGGCGCTGGTTGTGCACGCCACCCTTCTTGGCAGCGGTGATGCACTTCTCCGCGATCGGGCGCAGCGCCTTGGCCTTGGCCTCGGTGGTCACGAGCGCCTCACCGGCGATGAGTGATGCCACGAGGTTGGCCATCATGGCCTTTTGGTGTGCAGACGAACCGCCGAAACGGCGTCCGCGCTTAGGGGTTGCGAGCATTAGTCCTCAGCTTTCAGGGACAGGCCACGCTCGTCGAGCTTCACGAGGATCTCGTCGAGCGACTTCTGGCCGAAGTTGGTGATGTTGAGCAGGTCGTTCGGCGTCCGGCGGAGCAACTCGGCGACCGTGTTGATCTGCGCACGCTTCAGGCAGTTCCGGGGACGCTCGGTGAGGTCGAGGTCTTCAATGCGAAGGTCGAGGTCCGAGTTCACCTGCGGGATCGAGCCGGTGTCACCGAGCTCCAAGCCCATCGGGGCGTCTTCGAGTTCGGCGACGAGGGCCACCAGGCTCGACAGCGTCTTGCCTGCAGAGGCGAGGGCTTCACGAGGGGTGATCGAACCGTCGGTCTCGATCTCGAGGACGAGGCGGTCGAAGTCCGTGGACTGCTCGACGCGCACGGGCTCGATGGTGAAGGTCACCCGACGAACCGGCGAGAAGATGGCGTCAACTGGGATGAGCTTGATGGCGCTCGTGCGGTTGGACCGATCTGCGGACACGTAGCCCTTGCCACGCTCGACGGTGACGTCGAAGGTGAGGCGGCCCTTGCCGTTCAACGTGGCGATGTGCAGGTCGGGGTTGAGCACCTCGACGTCTGCAGTCACCTGGAGGTCGGCGCCGGTGGCGACGCCGGGGCCCTTCTTGTCGAAGTGCAAGGTGACGGGCTCGTCAGCGTGCACGGTCAACAGCAGGTCCTTCAGGTTCAAGATGATGTCGGTGACATCTTCCTTGACCCCTTCAATGGTGGCGAACTCGTGGAGCGCCTCTTCGAAGCGAACCTGGGTCACCGCAGCGCCGGGGATCGACGACAACAGCGTGCGTCGCAGCGAGTTGCCGAGGGTGTGGCCGAAGCCGGGGTCGAGCGGTCCAACGGCGAAGCGCTGGGTGTTGCCCTCGGCCTCGCCGAGCGCCTCGACGGTCGGGCGTTGAATGATCAGCATGGGTTCTCCTTGGAGGCGGGGGTCGTTACTTGGAGTACAGCTCGACGATGAGCTGCTCGTTGATGGCTTCGTCGATCTGCGCACGCTCTGGAGCAGACAGGACGGTGACGGCAAACCCGCCGTCGCCCTTCTCCAGCCAAACCGGCAGCGACCGCTCGAGGGTGTCGAGGTTGCGCACGACGTTGAAGTTCTCTCGGGTGACCGCCTTCAGCGTGATGGTCTCACCAGCACGGACGCGGTAGGAGGGAATGTCGACGCGCTTGCCGTTGATCGAGATGTGGCCGTGGCGGACGAGCTGGCGGGCCTGGCTGCGGCTCGCTCCCCATCCGGCGCGGTAGACCACGTTGTCGAGGCGGAGCTCGAGCATGCGGAGCAGGCTCTCACCGGTGATGCCAGGGGCGCGGTTGGCCTCTTCGTAGAGGTTGCGGAACTGGGTCTCGAGCACGCCGTAGATACGACGAGCCTTCTGCTTCTCACGAAGCTGGGCGAGGTACTCAGAGCCTTGACGCATGCGGTCACGACCGTGCTCACCTGGTGGGTAGGCGCGGCTGTGGCGGTCGGTGACGGCCTCAGAGACGGGGCACTTGAGGGAGTAGCAGCGCTCGCCCTTCAAGAAGAGCTTGGTGCGCTCGCGGCGGCAGAGCCGGCAGACGGGTCCGGTGTATCGGGCCATGGTGGTTGGTTCTCCTAGACCCGGCGCCGCTTCTTGGGGCGGCAGCCGTTGTGAGGGATGGGGGTGACGTCCTTGATACCGACGACTTCAATGCCGGCAGCAGCGATGGAACGAATGGCGGTCTCACGACCAGATCCGGGTCCACGCACGAGCACGTCGACCTTCTTGACGCCGTGCTCCATTGCGGCACGGGCGCACTTCTCGGCGGCGAGCTGTGCGGCGAACGGCGTGGACTTGCGAGAGCCCTTGAAGCCGACGTTGCCAGCAGAGGCCCAGGCGAGCACGTTGCCATCGGGGTCGGTGATGGACACGATGGTGTTGTTGAAGGAGCTCTTGATGTGCGCCACGCCGTGGGCGATGTTCTTGCGCTCCTTGCGGCGGGGACGACGCCCCGTGTTGGTTGGCTTCGCCACTACTTCTTCACCTTCTTCTTTCCGGCAACGGTCTTCTTCGGGCCCTTGCGGGTGCGAGCGTTGGTGTGGGTGCGCTGTCCACGGACCGGCAAGCCCTTGCGGTGCCGGATGCCCTGGTAGCAGCCAATCTCGATCTTGCGACGGATGTCTTGAGCGACATCGCGACGGAGGTCACCTTCGACGGTCAACTGCTCGTCGATGTAGGTGCGGAGACGGTTGACTTCCTCTTCCGTCAGGTCACGTACTCGGGTGCTCGGGTCAATGCCCGTTCCCTCGCAGATGGCCTTGGACGTGGTGAGTCCAATTCCGTAGATGTAGGTCAGTGAGATCTCCAACCGCTTCTCGCGGGGGATATCCACTCCGGCAATACGTGCCATTGGTTTCCTTTCAGCCCTGACGCTGCTTGTGGCGGGGATTCGCGCAGATCACTTGGACGCGTCCATGGCGTCGAATGACCTTGCACTTGTCACACATCTGCTTGACACTGGGGCGGACCTTCATGGTCAGTTCCTTCGAAGTTCAGTACTGCTGCGGACTACTTGTAGCGATACGTAATGCGACCGCGGGTCAGGTCGTACGGTGTGATTTCCACCTGGACCTTGTCCCCCGGGAGAATGCGGATGCGGTGCATCCGCATCTTGCCCGAACTGTGGGCGAGAACCTGATGGCCATTCTCGAGCTCGACTCGGAACATGGCGTTCGGCAACGGTTCGGTGACCGTTCCCTCGAGCACGATGGCGTCTTCCTTTGGCTTCGGCAGGTGACTCTCTCCTCAACTCATCCCTACCCGCGAGGCTGCGCCACCGATGGAATATCGGGTGCAACCGCCGACCTCGGACGAGGTCGCGTAGGCAGGGTTGTCCATACTACCCGCGATTGGCGAGGACGCCAACCGAGGTGCGGGCACCTGCGAGAAACCGAGACTAGGCAAGGGTGAAGACCTCCGGCCCGTTCTCGGTGACACAGATCGTGTGTTCGACATGCGCGGACAACTTGCCATCCGCAGTCATGACGCCCCAGCTGTCTTCGAGGACGTAGGTGTCCTCGGTGCCGAGGTTGATCATTGGCTCAACGGCGAAGACCATGCCGACCTTGAGCTTCGGCCCAGGGTTGCCCGGCCAGTAGTTCGGAACCTGAGGTTGCTCGTGCATGGCGGTGCCAATGGCGTGCCCGACGTACTCCCGGACGACGCCGTACCCTGCGGCCAGCGCCACGTTCTCGACCGCTCGACCCACTTCGTGGAGCCGGTTGCCCGCCACCAACTGATCAATCCCGGCCCACAGTGAGCGCTCGGTGATCTCGATCAGGCGAGCGGCTTCCTTGCTCACGGTGCCGACCGGAGCGGTGTAGGCAGCGTCGCCGTGGTAGCCCTCGATGATGGCGCCACAGTCGATGGAGATGATGTCGCCCTCTTCGAGCACGTAGTCGCCAGGGATCCCGTGGACCACCATGGCGTTCGGTGAGGTGCAGATGACGGCAGGGAAGCCGTGGTAGCCGAGGAAGTTCGACCGAGCGCCGCGACGCTCGAGCACCTCTCGGGCCACGAGGTCGAGCTCTCGCGTCGTGATGCCGGGCCGGATGGCGGCACGGGTCTTCTCGTGCATCTCTGCGACCACCTTGCCGGCGCGACGCATCTTGGCGAGCTCATCGGGTTGACGGATCACTGAGGCTGCCTCGCTGCTTCGATGGCGGCGATGATCCGCTCCATGACGTCGTCTTCAGGTCCGTCGCCGTTGACGGTCGCGAGGAGTCCCCGTTCGCCGTACCAGTCGATGAGCGGCGCGGTCTCCGCTTCGAAGGCGGCCAGGCGAACCTGAACCGACTCCACGGTGTCGTCCTTGCGCTGCAGGACCGCTCCCCCGCAGGTATTGCAGATCCCCGGAACGATCGGCGGCTTGTGCGTGGAGTAGATCGTCCCGCAGTCCGAGCAGACGCGACGAGAGGCGATGCGGTCGAGCACGAGCTCAGTCGGGACGTCGAGGAGGACTGCGAGGTCGAGAACCTTGGGCGCGAGCATGGACTCGAGCAGTTCAGCTTGGAAGATCGTGCGAGGGCAGCCATCCAAGATGAACCCACGAGCAGAGACGTTGCGCTCCTTCAAGCGCTCCCCCACCATGTCCATGATGACCGTGTCGGGGAGCAAGTTGCCAGCGTCCATGATCGACTTGGCGAGCAGCCCGAGCTCGGTCCCTTGGCTCACGTTGGCACGCAGCATGTCGCCAGTGGAGATGTGCGGCACCGCGTAGTGGTGGCTCAAGCGAACGCACTGCGTCCCCTTGCCAGAACCTTGCTTGCCGAGGACGACCAACCTCACGCCTTGGTTCATCACCGGCCTACTTCAGGAATCCTTCGTAGTTGCGCATCATCAACTGGGAGTCGATCTGGCGCATGGTCTCAAGAGCCACACCCACCGCGATGAGCAGCGTGGTGCCGTAGAAGGGGAAGCGGTTGATGTGCCACGCCGCCATGAGCAGCGACGGAATGATGGCCACGGAACCGAGGAAGAGCGCTCCGACCACCGTGAGGCGGTTGAGGAGGTGGCTGAAGTACCGCTCGGTGGGCGCACCTGGGCGAATTCCGGGGACGAAGCCACCTTGCTTCCGGATCATGTCGGCCTGCTGGTAGGGGTCGAAGGCCACGTAGACGTAGAAGAACGTGAACGCCACGATGAAGAGGAAGTAGAGCGCGATATAGACCGGCGAGGTTGGCGTCAGTGAGTGGTTGACGAAGTTCACGAGCCACGTCACGGGGAAGATGTTCGACAAGAGCACGGGGATGTAGAGGACCGAACTCGCGAAGATGATCGGGATCACACCGGACTGGTTGACCTTCAACGGAATGTAGGTCGACGAGCCGCCGTACATCTTGCGACCGACGACGCGCTTGGCGAAGGTCACCGGGATGCGACGCTGTCCTTGGTCCATGAAGACGATGGCGACCAGCAGGCCGAGGGACACCACGAGCAGGACCGTGAACTTGAGTCCACCGCCCTCTTCGAGTACCAACTTGCCACCGGTTGGGATGTTGGCCACCACGTTGGCGAAGATGAGCAAGCTCATGCCCTGTCCCACGCCACGTTGGGTGATGAGTTCGGCCAGCCACATCACGAACGCCGTTCCAGCCGTCAGCAGCAGCACCATCATGGCGGCCAACGGGATGGAGAACTTCGGGATCAGGTCGAGGTTGGTGCCGATCAGCGCCGAGTCATGACCGTGGAAGGCGTAGACGAGTCCGGTGGACTGCAGCAACGCCAACGCCACCGTGAGGTACCGAGTCGTCTGGGTGATCTTCTTCTGCCCAACGGCACCTTGGTCGCGCCATTCGGTCAGCTTCGGGATCACCGTCGTCAAGAGCTGGATGATGATCGAGCTCGTGATGTAGGGCATCACGCCGAGACCGAAGATGGCCATGCGGCTGAGGGCACCGCCGCTGAAGAGGTTGAGGAAGCTCACGACGGACGTGGAGTTCGACAACCCCTGCAGCTTCTCAATCTGCGACCAGCTGACCCCAGGAACGGGGACGTTGGCACCGAACTGGTAGAGGGCGATGATCGCCAAGGTGAAGACGATCTTGTTGCGAAGATCAGCAACCTTGAAGATGTTGGCCAGCCGGCGCAGCATGGTCAGGTCCTAGCGGTTGGCGTGCTGGTTGCCAGCAGCAGGAGGACGGACGGCGAAGGGAAGCGGAACTTCCGTCGTCGTGCCACCAGCAGCTTCAATCGCTGCCTTAGCGCTCGCCGAGAACTTGTGCGCGGACACGTTGACGGCAGCCGTCAACTCACCACGACCAAGGATCTTGACGAGGTCCTTGCCTTGGGCCAGACCGTTCGCCACCAAGGTGTCGAGGTTGACCTCAGCCAAGCCGAGGTTGGCGATGGCGTCCAAATTCACCGGCTGGTACTCCACGCGGAACGGGTTGTTGAAGCCGCGAAGCTTCGGCACCCGCTGCAGGAGGGGCAACTGGCCACCTTCGAACTGGTGGGGAATCTGGCGGCGAGCCTTCTGACCCTTGGTACCGCGGCCAGCGGTCTTTCCACCCTTACCGGCGATACCACGGCCGACGCGGCGAGGCGCCTTCGTGGAACCTGCAGCTGGCTTCAGATCGTGGAGCTTCATGACTGGACCTCCGTCACGGTGACGAGATGCGGCACCCGAGCAATCATGCCCCGAATTTCGGGACGGTCGGGGAGCTGGTTGGACTTGCCAATGCCACGGAGACCGAGGGCGCGGAGCGTGCCACGGTGCTTGGGCTTGGTGCCGATCGAGGACCGGACTTGGGTAACGAGGAGCATCGTCTCAGCCATGGTTACTTCACCTCGGAGTAGAGCTCGCCAGCGCGCTTGCGCTCGCGGTAGGCCTGGAGGACACCACCGGGGGTGACCTCTTCGGCAGTCTTGCCACGAAGGGCCGCCAACTCGTCGGGGCGCTTCAGGGCCTTCAGGCCAGCAACGGTGGCGTGGGCCACGTTGATGCCGTTGGAGGAGCCGAGGGACTTGGCCAGCACGTCACGGACGCCGGCCATCTCCAAGATGGCGCGCACCGCACCACCGGCGATCACGCCGGTACCAGGTGCCGCAGGCTTCAGCATGACGCGACCAGCACCGGACTCACCGATCACCGGGTGGGTGATGGTGCTGCCAGCGAGGGGAACCTCGAACATGTTCTTTCGGGCTTCTTCGATGCCCTTCTGCACGGCGAGACCAGCTTCCTTGGCCTTGCCGTAGCCGAGGCCAACGTTGCCGTTGCCGTCACCGATGACCATGAGGGCGGTGAAGGAGAACCGACGTCCACCCTTGACCACCTTTGCCACGCGGTTGACCTTGATGGTCCGCTCTTCGTACTGCTGTGGCTCTTGCATCAGAACTCCAGTCCTTCGGCTCGCAGTGCTGCTGCCAGGGCTGCGACCCGTCCGTGGTAGGCGAAACCGCCTCGATCGAAGACCACCGTGGTGATCCCTGCTGCCTTGGCACGCTCAGCGAGCACCTTGCCAATGGCTTCTGCGCCGGCGATGTTGCCACCGGTCACCGACGCCAAGGCTGGCTCGACGGAGGATGCTGCCGCCAAGGTCCGACCGGCGAGGTCGTCGATGATCTGGGCAGAGATGTGCTTGTTGCTGCGGCTCACCGCCACGCGGGGACGAGCTGGGGTCCCTGAGACCCGCAGTCGAACACGACTGTGACGACGGATGCGCAGCGCGCGAGTGCTCCTGGTTGCCATTACTTGGCCGCCTTTCCAGCCTTGCGCAGGATCTGCTCACCGGCGTAGCGCACACCCTTGCCCTTGTAGGGCTCAGGCTTGCGCAGGCGACGGATGTCAGCGGCCACTTGGCCCACCTGCTCCTTGTCGATGCCCTTGACGATGATGCGTGTCGGGGCGGGAACTTCGAACGTGATGCCAGCCGGAGCGTTCACGAAGACGGGGTGGGAGTACCCGAGTGCGAGCTCAAGGGCGTCAGCGCCCTTGGCAGCACAGCGGTACCCAACGCCCACGATCTCGAGCTCCTTGGTGAAGCCAGTCGTCACACCCGTCACCATGTTGGCGACGAGGGTGCGCATGAGACCGTGCAGTGAGCGGTGCTCACGTGCGTCGTCGATGCGGCTGACGGTCAGCACATCGCCCTCTTGCTCGAAGGAGATGCCTTCGGGGACGCTGCGCTCAAGTTGGCCGTTCGGACCGGAGACCTTGATCTGACCAGGGGTCAGGTCGATGGTCACCGAGGACGGAACGGTGATGGGTGACTTACCGATTCTCGACATCAGAACATCTCTCCACTCACAGGGGTCGGGCTACCACACATGGCAGAGCACCTCACCACCGAGGCGCCGACGACGGGCCTCCTTGTCGGTCATGAGACCGTGACTCGTCGACACCACGGCCACGCCCATACCACCGAGCACTCGGGGAATGGAGGTGGACTGGGTGTAGATCCGCAGACCAGGCTTGGAGATGCGCTTGATCCCCGAGATGGTGCGCGAACGGTCCGGTGCGTACTTGAGCGTGATCTCGAGCGTCGTGCCGGGCTTGCCAGCTGCAGGAGTCACGGTGAAGTCCAAGATGTAGCCCTCTCGCTTCAAGATCTCGGCCAGAGCGACCTTGACCTTGGAGCCAGGCATGGCCACGCTGTCGAACTGCGCCTTGTTGGCGTTGCGGATGCGGGTGAGCATGTCCGCGATTGGGTCAGTCATCGTCATATCGCTACCTCACCAACTCGCCTTGGTCACACCGGGAACTTCACCGGCGTGGACCATCACACGCAAACAGATTCGGCAGAGGCCGAACTTCTTGTACACCGAACGGGGACGCCCGCAACGCTGGCACCGGGTGTAAGCCCGGACCTTGAACTTCGGGGTGCGCTGCTGCTTCGCAATGAGCGACTTCTTCGCCATGACTACTTGGCCTCCTGTCGGAAGGGGAACCCGAACGCATCGAGGAAGGCCTTGCCTTCAGCGTCGGTGCGGGCGGTGGTAACGATCGTGATGTCCATACCACGAGGGGTGTCGATCTTGTCGTAGTCGAGCTCAGGGAAGATGAGCTGCTCCGACACACCGAAGGTGTAGTTGCCCCGGCCGTCGAAGGACTTCGACGGAAGGCCGCGGAAGTCACGGATACGAGGAATCGAGACGCTGATGAGGCGGTCCAAGAACTCCCAGGCACGATCGCCGCGCATGGTCACCTTGACGCCAATGGCCTGACCCTCACGGAGCTTGAAGCCAGCAATGGACTTCTTGGCTCGGGTGACGAGGGGCTTTTGGCCACAGATCATCTCGAGATCGCGCTGGGCACCCTCGATGAGGGAGGCCTGACCCGCTGCCTTGCCGACGCCGCAGTTCACGACGATCTTGACGAGGCGAGGAACCTCCATCACGTTGTTCAGGCCGAGGCCTTCCTTCAGCTGCGCCTGGAGCTCGCTGTCGTAGCGCTCCTTCAGGCGGGGACGAGTAACGGTGCTCACAGGTCAGCTCCACACTTCTTGCAGATGCGGGTCTTCGTCCCGCCATCGATCTTCATACCGGCCTTGGCTGGACCGTCGTGCTTGTCGCACCACAGCGCAACAGCGGACGCCGACATGGGCATGGCCTTGTCGATGATGCCGCCCTGCATGGTCTGACCTTGGGCCTTGGTGTGGCGCTTGGCCACGTTGACGCCGGTCACGATGACCTGGTTGGTCGCCGGACGAGCCTCTTCCACCACGCTGCGCGTGCCACGGAACTTGCCCGACAGCACGACGATCTTGTCTCCCTTACGGAGCTTCATCACAGCACCTCCGGGGCGAGCGAGACGATACGCATGAACTTCTTCTCACGCAGCTCACGGCCGACTGGGCCGAAGATGCGGGTGCCACGAGGCTGCAGCGAGTCGTTGATGAGCACGGCTGCGTTCTCGTCGAAGCGGATGTAGGAACCGTCAGGACGACGGCACTCCTTCTTGGTCCGCACGACGACGCAACGCACGACGTCACCCTTCTTCACTGCGGCGCCTGGGATGGCGTCCTTGACGGTGGCGATGAACACGTCACCAATGGAGGCGTAGCGACGACGCGAACCGCCGAGGACCCGAATGCACAGGACCTCCTTGGCACCGCTGTTGTCGGCGACGCGGAGTCGGGACTCTTGCTGAATCATCGTGCACGCTCCAAGACTGACTCGAGCCGCCAGCGCTTCAACTTCGACAACGGGCGGGTCTCTACGATCTGGACGCGGTCGCCGATCTTGGCGGTCTGCTCGGCGTCGTGGGCGTAGAGCTTCTTCGTACGCTGAACGGTCTTGCCGTAGCGAGGGTGGCGCACCTTCTCGACGATGGCGACCACAATGGTCTGCTCCATCTTGTCGGAGATGACGATCCCCTCGCGGACCTTGCGGCCGTTCTCACGGGTTGCGGCGACGTCGGTCACTGCGCACCTCCTTCTGCTGCCAAGGCCTCGGCCTCGGCGATCTCTCGAGTGCGCAGCACCGTCAGGATGCGGGCGATGTCACGACGGACCTGGCCCATCCGTGCGGTGTTGTCCAGCTGACCGGTGGCGAGCTGGAAGCGCAAGTTGAACAACTCGCGACGGGCGTCGGCGAGCTTGTCGACGAGCTCGGCACTGCCGAGGTCGGTGAATTCGGCGATCTTGGTCATCAGATCTGCACCTCCGGGGCCCCGTGGGTTCCAGGGCGAACGACGAACTTTGCCTTCATTGGCAACTTCTGGATCGCACGCTCCATTGCGGCACGGGCGAGCGGCTCATCCACGCCGGCGAGCTCGAAGAGCACGCGACCTGGCTTGACCACGGCAACCCAGAACTCAGGGTTGCCCTTCCCCGAACCCATACGGGTCTCTGCGGGCTTCTTGGTGATCGGCTTGTCCGGGAACACGCGGATCCAGACCTTTCCACCACGCTTGACGTGACGGGTCATGGCAATACGAGCAGCCTCAATTTGGCGGGCGGTCAGCCAGCCTGGCTCGAGGGCTTGGATCGCGAAGTCACCGAAGGTCACTTCGTTGCCACCCTTGGACACACCGGTCAAGCGACCACGGTGCTGCTTGCGGTGCTTTACCCGCTTGGGCATCAACATGTCAGTCACTCTCCTTGCGGAAGTGGGGGGTCTCGTGGTGATCGTGCAGCGTGCGGCGCTCGATCTCCTCTTCCTCCGCCAGACGACGCTCGAGCTCATCAGGAACCGAAGGGGTCTCGATCAACGGGGCGACGGTCTCATCAGCGACGACCACGTCGTCTGCTGCTGCTGGGGCAGGAGCGTCGGCCTTGCGGCGTCCACCACCAGCGGTGACGAGACGCTTGGCAGCCGGAGCGGCGTCACCTGCTGCAGGAGCAGCGGTGGTCGCCGACTCGCCGACGGCCATGGCAGCCTCACGGTTGATCTTGTCGTCGAGGGAAACCTTGTAGGGGAGGATGTCACCCTTGTAGATCCAGACCTTCACGCCGACACGACCAGCCGTGGTCTTGGCCTCGCGGAAGCCGTAGTCGATGTTGGCTCGCAGGGTGTGCAGCGGCACGCGACCTTCGCGGTAGCCCTCCTTGCGGCTCATTTCTGCGCCACCGAGACGACCGGAGCACTGGACGCGGATCCCGTAGGCACCGGCCTTCTGCACGGTCTGGATCGCACGCTTCATCGCCCGGCGGAACGCCACACGACGCACCAGCTGGTCGCAGATTCCCTGCGCGATGAGCGCAGCGTCGAGCTCTGGGTACTTGATCTCTTGGATGTTGAGCTGGATGCCGTTCTTGAGGCCGGTGATCTTCTCGATCTGCTTCTTCAAGCGGTCGGCTTCAGCGCCACGACGACCGATCACGATGCCAGGACGGGCGGTGTGGATGTCGATGCGGATCCGGTCACGAGTGCGCTCGATGTCGATGCGGCTCACCGCAGCGGTCTCGAGTTGGGTCATGAGGAAGTCGCGGATCTTCCAGTCTTCAACGACGTAGGCGCCGTAGTTGCGCTCCTCGAACCACCGGGACTTCCAGTCCGTGGTGATGCCGAGACGGAACCCGTAGGGGTTGACCTTCTGGCCCATTTAGTTCTCCTCGCCTTCGGCAGAGTTCTCGGTAGCTTCAGCGGTCGCAGGAGCGTCCACCTCTGCCATTGGGGCTTCCACCTCGGTCATCTCAACCTCGGTTGCTTCCATGGATTCGGCTTCAGCAGCTGCTGCAGCCTCGGCCTCTGCTTCGGCCGCTGCGTTCGCAGCCGCCTCATCGGCACGACGGGTGGCGCGACCAGACAGGTCGGCACGGCGACGGGACTCCGCCACACGGCTGGCACGACGCTGGCCCTGAGCGGCCACGATCGCACGGCGACGCTCCAGGCGGTCGTCGTCGAGCTTCGACACGATCACCGTGATGTGGCAGGTGCGCTTGCGGATGCGGGTGGCGCGTCCACGAGCACGTGGGCGCCAGCGCTTCATGGTGGTGCCCTCGTCGGCGAAGCACGCCGACACGTAGAGCTCGTTGGCGTCTTGATGGTCGTTGTGCACGGCGTTGGCCACTGCGGAGTTGAGGACCTTCAAGATGACGCCAGCAGCCTCACGCTCAGTTGAGCGGAGGATGTCGGCGGCGTAGGCCACTTCTTCTCCACGGATGAGGTCGAGCACGACACGGGCCTTGGTGGCCGACATGTGGTAGCTGCGAAGCACGCTCTTCGTGCCGGGACGCTCGTTGGTCTTGGGTCCGGTCATCGACGTGCACCCTTCTCCTGGCCAGCGTGGTACCGGAAGGTACGCGTGGGAGCGAACTCGCCGAGCTTGTGGCCGACCATGGACTCGGTCACGTAGACCGGGATGTGGCGACGACCGTCGTGCACCGCGAAGGTGTGGCCGACGAACTCGGGGATGATGGTCGAACGACGGGACCAGGTCTTGATGACCTTCTTCTCGCCAGACGCGTTCATGGCGTCGACCTTCTTCAGGACATGGTCGTCCACGAAGGGACCCTTCTTGAGACTACGGGGCATCGGTGCCAGACCTCCCTATTACCGGCGACTGCCGCGAGTGCGGCGACGACGGACGATCATTGCGTCAGAATCCTTGCGGCGAGCGCGAGTGCGGCCCTCAGGCTGACCCCACGGCGACACCGGGTGGCGACCACCCGAGGTCTTGCCTTCTCCACCACCGAGTGGGTGGTCGACCGGGTTCATCGCCACACCACGGGTCTGCGGGCGAACGCCCTTCCAGCGGTTGCGACCGGCCTTACCGATCTTGATGAGCTCGAACTCGGAGTTGCCGACGGTGCCGAGCGTGGCCCGGCAGTCGATCGGCACACGGCGCATTTCGGTCGAGGGCAGACGCAGAGTTGCGAATCCGCCGTCCTTGGCCACCAGCTGCACCGACATACCAGCGCCGCGGGCGATCTTGCCACCGCCACCAGGGCGGAGCTCAACGTTGTGGACCGTGGAACCAGTCGGGATGTAGCGCATCGGCAGGGCGTTGCCCGGCTTGATGTCAGCACCCTGACCGGAGACCACCATGTCGCCGACCGAGAGACCAGCTGGGGCGAGGATGTAGCGCTTCTCGCCGTCCAGGTAGTGGAGCAGGGCGATCCGGCAGTTGCGGTTCGGGTCGTACTCAATGGTCGCGACCTTGGCCGGGATACCGTCCTTGGTGCGGTGGAAGTCGATCATGCGGTACTGCTGCTTGTGGCCGCCGCCGCGGTGACGCGAGGTCTTACGACCGTAGGAGTTGCGTCCACCGGTCTTCGGCTTGGGGGCGAGCAGCGACTTCTCAGGGGTCGATCGGGTGATCTCCGAGAAGTCCGAGACCGTCTGGAAGCGACGGCCTGGGCTCGTTGGCTTACGGGAACGAAGTGCCATTATTCAGATCCTCAGTTCTCGAAGAGGTCGATCTTGTCGCCGGCCACCAGCGTGACGAGCGCACGCTTCTGGTCCGGACGGCTGCCCTTGGTGTTGGTCCGACGGTTCGTCGTGGCCTTACCCTTACGAATCATGGTGTTGACCTTGGCCACCCGCACACCGAAGGCCTGCTCGACCGCGTGGCGGACGTCGATCTTCGTGGCACCGTTGTCCACGATGAACACGTAGACCCCTTGGTCCATGAGGGCGTAGGTCTTCTCAGAGACCACTGGCCGCACCAGTACTGCCATGGCGTCACGCATCAGCGAGCCTCCGCCTTCTCAGCCACCGGCAGGGTGGCGTCAGTGAACAAGATCCAGTCGTGCAGGAGCACGTCGTAGGCGTTCAGCTGGTCCGCAGTCTGCAAGGTGCAGCCAGGAACGTTACGGAACGAGAGGGCGCCAGCCTCATCGCCAGCCTCGATGACCACGAGGACGGTGCCGGTGAGTCCGAGGTTGGTCACGAGTTGGACGGCGTCCTTGGTCTTCGGTGCCGAGATGGCGAAGGCGTCCACGAGGGCAACCTTCTCCTCAATGGCCCGGTCCGACAGCGCCGAGTAGAGAGCCAGCTTGACCATCTTCTTCGGGGTCTTCTCGGCGTACTTGCGAGGCTTCGGCCCAAGGGCAACGCCACCACCGGTGAACTGGCTGGCGCGAGGCGTACCTTGACGGGCACGACCGGTGCCCTTCTGGCTGAACGGCTTCTTTCCACCACCACGCACCTCGGCGCGGGTCTTGGTGGACTGGGTGCCGGATCGACGAGCGGCGAGTTGGGCGGTCACCACTTGGTGGAGGACGGCAACGTTCGGCTCGTGACCGAAGATCTGCGGGTCGAGCGCAACGGTGCCGAGCACCTTGCCCGAGGCGTCCTTGCGATCAACCGAGCGCTCTGCGAGCACAGGACGGGTCTTCTCGATGGGTCCACGGAGCATCGTCATCGTGCACCACCCTTGGCGGTCGCAACCTTCACGGAGTTCCGGAGCACCACGCGGCTGCCCTTGGAACCAGGGACGGCGCCCTTGACCATGATCAGCTGACGCTCTGCATCAGCGGCCACGATCTCCAAGTTGAGTGAGGTCACCTGACCGCCACCCATACGTCCGGCCATGCGGGTGCCCTTGAACACGCGTCCAGGGGTCGCACAGGCGCCAATGGAACCAGGGACGCGGTGCGCCTTGTGGTTACCGTGGCTGGCGCCTTGACCCTTGAAGTTGTGCCGCTTCATGCCACCAGCGAAGCCCTTGCCCTTGGCAGTGGCGATGGCGTCAACCTTCTCGCCCTTCTCCCACTGCTCCACCGTCAGCTCTTGGCCAACGGTGTAGGTCGAGACGTCGTCGAGGCGGAGCTCAACGAGCGCCTTCCCCGGCGTGACGCCTGCTGCTTCGAAGTGTCCGGCCTCAGGCTTGTTGAGTGACGTCGCCTTCTTCGTCCCCCACGTCACCTGCAGTGCGCTGTAGCCATCGACCTCATCGGTCTTGACGCGCACGACGCGGACGGGGGTGACCTTCAAAACGGTCACTGCGACGACGCGACCCTGGTCATCCCAGACCTGGGTCATGCCGACCTTCTCTCCGACAATCGCTTTCGTTGCCATCGCTTGCAACTTTCCTCTCGCACGTGTGGGCCGTGTCGCCTACACGCAGACGCTCCGTCGGGTTTCCCCGAACGGAGCGTTCGACTTTGTTGGCCCAAGGTCCCCTCTCTCGAGGGCTCAGGGGCACGTCAACTGTGTTGGTGGTGGTGCTACTGCCCGCCCACTAGGGGCGGGCAGATCACACTACACCCTTTTGACCACGCTGCCAAATTCGGCAGAATGCTCAGCTCTGTTGGAGCTTGATCTCGATGTCCACACCGGCGGGAAGGTCGAGTCGCTGAAGCGAGTCAACCGTCTTCGGGGTGTGCTCGACGATGTCGACCAGGCGCTTGTGCACCCGCATCTCGAAGTGCTCACGGGAGTCCTTGTGCTTGTGGGGACCACGAATCACCGTGTAGCGGTGCTTCTCGGTCGGCAGCGGCACAGGACCTTGGACCTTGGCCTGGGTCCGCAACACCGTCTGGACGATCTTCTCCGTCGACTGGTCGAGGATTTCGTGATCGTACGCCTTCAGGCGGATGCGGATCTTCTGGCGCGGACCATCAGCCATCGTCAGACCTACTTCAGGATCTTCGTGACGCGACCGGCACCAACAGTGCGGCCACCTTCACGGATCGCGAAGCGGAGACCCTCGTCCATGGCGATCGGCTTGCCGAGCTCCACGGTCATTTCGGTGTTGTCACCAGGCATGACCATCTCGGTGCCCGCAGGCAGCTCGATGGTGCCGGTGACGTCGGTCGTCCGGAAGTAGAACTGCGGGCGGTAGTTGGAGAAGAACGGCTTGTGACGGCCGCCTTCTTCCTTCGTCAGCACGTAGACGTTGGCCTCGAAGTTGGTGTGCGGGGTGATCGAACCCGGCTTGCAGATGACCTGGCCGCGCTCGACGTCTTCCTTCTTCGTTCCACGGAGGAGGACACCGGCGTTGTCACCGGCCATACCCTCGTCGAGGGACTTCTTGAACATCTCGATACCGGTGACGGTGGTCTTCTGGGTGGTGGTGAGGCCGACGATTTCGACTTCGTCACCAACCTTGACGACACCCTGCTCGATCTTTCCGGTCACCACGGTGCCACGACCGGTGATGGTCATGACGTCCTCGACTGGCATGAGGAAGGGCTTGTCGGTGTCACGCTCTGGCTCGGGGATGAAGGAGTCAACCGCGGCCATGAGCTCGAGGATGTTCTCGGCCCACTTGGCGTCGCCTTCGAGTGCCTTCAAGGCGGAGACGCGGATCACCGGGGTGTCGTCGCCAGGGAACTCGTACTCGTTGAGGAGCTCACGAACTTCCATCTCGACGAGCTCGAGGAGCTCCTCATCTTCAACGACGTCAGCCTTGTTGAGGGCGACGACGATGTTCGGCACGCCGACCTGACGGGCGAGCAGCACGTGCTCACGGGTCTGGGGCATCGGGCCGTCGGTGGCCGAGACCACGAGGATGGCGCCGTCGACCTGAGCCGCACCGGTGATCATGTTCTTGATGTAGTCGGCGTGACCAGGCATGTCGACGTGCGCGTAGTGACGGTTGCCCGTCTCGTACTCGACGTGGGCCACGTTGATGGTGATACCGCGCTGGCGCTCTTCAGGGGCCTTGTCGATCTGGTCGAACGGGGTGAAGGCGGTCCCGGGGTTGGCGTCGGCGAGCACCTTGGTGATCGCGGCGGTGAGGGTGGTCTTGCCGTGGTCAATGTGACCCATGGTGCCAACGTTGACGTGTGGCTTGGACCGCTCGAACTTCTGCTTTGCCATGGCTGGCTACTTCTCCATCTTGATCGGACGAACCGCTTGGGCTCGCCACAACGGTCGCCCGTTGCCTGGTTGTTTGGTGGTTTGGGACGAATCCCGCCCCGGGGTACTACTGCAGGTGGCTTTAGGCCCCTTGCACTCTCGCCACAATCTCCTTGGCGATCGAGTCGGGAACTTCTTGGTACGAATGGAACTGCATCGTGTACTGCGCCCGACCCTGAGTGCGTGAGCGCAGGTCTGTAGCGTAGCCGAACATATCCGACAGCGGAACCTGCGCCCGAATCACGTGGCTGCTGCCCCGCTGATCCATGCCTTCAACTCGCCCACGGCGAGAGGAGAGGTCACCAATGACGTCACCCATGTAGTCCTCGGGCGTCACGACCTCAACGGCCATGATGGGCTCGAGCAGCACGGGGCTCGCCATACGAGTGGCCTTCTTAATCGCCAGCGAGCCAGCAATCTTGAACGCCATTTCGGAGGAGTCGACGTCGTGGTAGGAGCCGTAGGTGAGCTTCACGCGGAGGTCCACCATTGGGTAGCCAGCGAGCACACCCGAGGTGAGCGACTCTTCAATACCGGCGTTGATCGAAGGGATGTACTCCTTCGGAATCACACCACCGGTGATGTCGTCGACGAACTCGTAGCCGCCGCCGGGGCCAGTTGGCTCCACGGTGATGACGACGTGGCCGTACTGACCCTTACCACCGGTCTGGCGGACGTACTTCTCTTCCACCTTCTCGACGGTCTTGCGAATCGTCTCGCGGTAGGCAACCTGTGGCTTACCAACGTTGGCGTCCACCGAGAACTCACGGAGCATGCGGTCGACGAGGACTTCCAAGTGGAGCTCACCCATACCGGAGATGACGGTCTGGTTGGTCTCTTCGTCGGTGCGGACTCGGAAGGTGGGGTCTTCCTCGGAGAGGGCGTAGAGCGCCTTCGAGAGCTTGTCCTGGTCGGCCTTGGTCTTCGGCTCCACGGCAACGTGGATGACCGGCTCGGGGAACACGAGCTCCTCCAGGACGATCGGATTGCCCGGGTCACACAGCGTGTCACCGGTGCGGGTGTTCTTCAGGCCAACGGCGGCGAAGATGTCACCGGCGTAGACCGCATCGCGGTCTTCACGGGTATTGGCATGCATCTCGAGGATGCGGCCAATGCGCTCCTTGTGACCACCACGGGTGGAGTTGATCACGGTGTCACCCTTGCCGAGCGATCCCGAGTACACCCGAACGTAGGTGAGCTTGCCGACGTAGGGGTCGGTCATAATCTTGAAGGCGAGTGCCGAGAACGGCGCCTTGTCGTCGCACTCACGCTCGACTTCAGTGTCCTTGTTGGGCAGAGTGCCCTTCGTGGCCGGGAGGTCGAGCGGCGAGGGCAGGTAGTCACAGACGGCGTCGAGCATGGGCTGGACACCCTTGTTCTTGAACGCGGTGCCGCAGAGCACTGGGGTGATCTCGTTGGCGAGGGTTGCCTTGCGGATCGCCGCCTTCAAGTCGGCCACGGTGATCTCTTCTTCGGCGAGGTACTTCTCCATGATTGCGTCGTCGAAGTTCGAGAGGTTGTCGATGAGGTTCTGGTGCGCCTCTTCGGCCTCGAGCTGGAGGTGCTCGGGGATCGGGCCGGTCTCGAAGTCCTGGCCCTTCTCGTCCTTGTAGATCGTGGCGTTCATGGCCACGACATCGACGATGCCGAGGAACTCAGACTCCGCACCAATCGGGAGCTGGATGATGGCAGGGTTCGCGTCGAGGCGGTCCTTGATCATCTCCACGCAGCGCTCGAAGTTCGCACCCGTGCGGTCCATCTTGTTGATGAAGCAGATGCGGGGCACGCCGTACTTGTTGGCCTGGCGCCACACCGTCTCGGTCTGGGGCTCCACACCGGCAACGGCGTCGTAGACCGCCACGGCACCGTCGAGCACGCGGAGACTGCGCTCCACCTCAACGGTGAAGTCCACGTGGCCCGGGGTGTCGATGATGTTGATGAGGATGTCACCCCAGCGACAGGTGGTCGCTGCAGAGGTGATGGTGATCCCACGCTCTTGCTCTTGGACCATCCAGTCCATGGTTGCAGCACCTTCGTGGACTTCACCGATCTTGTAGTTCTTGCCGGTGTAGTACAAGATGCGCTCAGTCGTCGTGGTCTTGCCCGCGTCGATGTGCGCCATGATGCCGATGTTGCGGGTCCGCGACAGTGGTACTGGGCGAGCCGGGAGTGCGTCTGCCATCTCTATCTCTCTCTAAGTGCCCGGACTACCAGCGGTAGTGGGCGAAGGCCTTGTTGGATTCGGCCATCTTCTGCAGGTCTTCGCGGCGCTTGTAGGCGGCGCCGATGCCGTTGCTGGCGTCGAGGATCTCGTTCGCCAGGCGCTCGGCCATGGTCTTCTCACGACGGGACTGGCTGTAGCCCACGAGCCAACGAATGGCCAGCGTGGTCGCACGACGAGGACGAACCTCGACGGGAACCTGGTAGGTCGCACCACCGACGCGGCGGCTGCGGACTTCAAGCTCAGGGCGGATGTTCTCCACCGCGCGCTTCAAGACGGCGACGGGGTCGCCCTCGGTGCGCTGGCCCACGAGCTCGAGGGCACTGTAGACAATGCGCTCAGCGGTCGTGCGCTTGCCGCGCTGGAGGACCTTGTTGACAACCTGGGTGACGAGAACGGAGCGGTAGACCGGGTCCGGGTGCAGTTCACGACGGGCGGGAGGGCCGTTGCGGGACATGGACTACTTCTCCTTCTTCGCGCCGTAGAGGCTGCGGGCTTGGCTGCGCTCACGAACACCAGAGGTGTCGAGAGCGCCGCGAATGATCTTGTAGCGGACACCTGGGAGGTCCTTCACACGGCCACCACGCACGAGCACGATGGAGTGCTCTTGCAGGTTGTGGCCAACGCCTGGGATGTAGGCGGTGACTTCGACACCCGAGGTGAGGCGAACACGGGCCACCTTACGGAGGGCAGAGTTCGGCTTCTTCGGGGTCGTCGTGTAGACGCGGGTGCAGACGCCTCGGCGCTGCGGGGCGCCCTTGAGCGCCGGGGTCTTGGTCTTGGAGACCTTGGCCTGGCGCCCGGTACGGACGAGCTGGGAAATTGTGGGCACGCGTGAACCTCAGTTGTTCGATCGGAACTGCACTACAGAACGAGCCAGCGGAACCATCACGCCGAGCACGGAAGAGAGATGCTAGAGCATCTCCCCCGGCTCGGCAAGATGGCCGAGGCAGGACGGGTAAAACTCAAGGGACTTAGGACGCCGCATCCTCATCGGTCGGCGCCTCGCCCTTCCACTCAGCGTCGATGGAGAGGACAGCTTCCTCGCCAACTTCAGCTGAGCTGTCTCGCAGCCAACTCGCGAGGTCGTCATCGTCAGACGATGACAGCGTCGCGGTTGCCCACGTGGGCAACTCCTCCGCGTCAGGCATGGAGACCTGCACCGACCGGTAGGCGCTCATCCCAGAACCAGCCGGGATCAACTTACCGATGATGATGTTCTCCTTGAGGCCAAGGAGCGAGTCGTTGCGGCCCTCGATGGCCGCCTCAGTGAGCACGCGGGTGGTCTCCTGGAAGGAGGCCGCCGACAGCCACGAGTCGGTGGCCAACGACGCCTTGGTGATCCCCATGAGCACCGGGCGAGCTTCGCCAGGACGCTTGCCCTCTTCTTGGAGACGACGGTTGGTGGCGTTGTAGATCTGGGAGTCCACGGTCTCTTGCGGCAAGAACGGCGACTCGCCGGACTCGGTGACCTTCACACGACGGAGCATCTGGCGAACGATGAGCTCGATGTGCTTGTCGTGGATGGACACACCCTGGTCGCGGTAGACCTTCTGGACCTCTTCGACGAGGTACAGCTGCGTGGCACGCAGGCCGGAGATCTCGAGGAGCTCCTTCGGGTCCTTCGGGCCTTCGACGAGGGCGTGACCCGCGTCGACTTCTTGACCGTCGTGGACCTCCAGGTGCGTGCGGGGGCTGACCTCAATCGAGTGCTCCTTGCCCTCATCGGAGATCACCGAGACGCGCTTACCCGAGTCGGTGTCTTCTATGCGGACCACACCACGGTGGGGCACGAGCTTGGCAGCACCCTTGGGCGTGCGAGCCTCGAAGAGTTCGACGACGCGGGGCAGACCGTGGGTGATGTCCTCACCAGCCACACCACCGGCGTGGAAGGTTCGCATGGTCAGCTGGGTACCCGGCTCACCAATGGACTGGGCAGCAATGACGCCGACGGCTTCGCCGAGTTCGATCATCTTGCCGGTCGCCAAGCTCTGGCCGTAGCAGTTGGCACAGATACCCTGCGCTGCGAGGCAGGTGAGCGCAGAGCGCACGCGGATGCGGGTGATGCCTGCATCGTTGCGGATGGCTTGAGCCAAGACGTCGGTCAACATGGTGTTGGCCAGGATCGTCTTCGACATGGTGCCGTCCGGCAGCTCCACCTCAGCCTCCAAGGTCACCGGCTCAGAGAGGAGGCGACCGTAGACACGGGTCTCGATGTAGGAACGCTTGGCTGCGGTGTCGGGAACGAGGTCGTCGATCCACGTACCGAGCGTGGCGCCGCAGTCCTGCTCACGGATGATGAGCTCCTGGGCCACGTCGACGAGTCGACGGGTCAGGTAGCCAGAGTCCGCGGTGCGCAGTGCGGTGTCAGCGAGGCCCTTACGAGCACCGTGGGTGGAGATGAAGTACTCGAGCACCGACAGACCCTCACGGAAGGAGTTCTTAATCGGCCGAGGGATCATCTCACCACGAGGGTTCGACACGAGGCCCTTCATACCGGCGATCTGACGGATCTGCTGTGCGTTACCACGAGCACCGGAGTCCACCATGGTGTGCAGGGGGTTGAACGGGAGGCTGTCGAGCAAGCGCTGCATGGCTTCACCGACTTCGGTGTTGGCCGAGGTCCAGATGTCGATCTCGGTCTTGCGACGCTCGTCGTCGGTCAAGATGCCGCGCTTGTAGTTCTTCTCTGCCTCTTCGGCCTGCTTCTCGAAGCGGTCCAAGATGGCCCGCTTCTCCGGCGGGGTCTTGACGTCATCAATAGAGATGGTGAGGCCAGACTGGGCGCCGTAGCGGAAACCAATGTCCTTGATCCGGTCGAGGGATGCTGCGACTTCACCCTTGCCGTAGTTGGACGCCAACTCCTCAACGATGGTTCCGATCGGCGTGTTGCGCTTGCCGACCAGGTCGTTGACGTAGGGGAAGTCCTGCGGGAGCGCCTCGTTGAAGAAGAAGCGACCAGCGGTGGTCTCCACCGAGTAGTTGCCCGACGCATCAGCGGCGATGCCAGCAGCCGCGAAGCGAGCTGCCATCTCCGACTCTGCACCGACACGCACCGTGATGGTGGCGTGGAGGGAGACGTCGCCGTTCTCGAAGGCGGCGTGGATCTCGTGCGCCTGACGGAACACTCGACCCTCACCCTTGGCGCCAGCGACGTGCAGGGTCAGGTAGTACGCACCGAAGACCATGTCCTGCTGCGGCACAGTGATGGGGCGACCAGTGGCCGGGCTGAGCACGTTGTTGGCCGACAGCATGAGCACTCGTGCTTCAGCTTGGGCTTCGGCCGACAGCGGGAGGTGGACGGCCATTTGGTCACCGTCGAAGTCAGCGTTGAACGCCGTGCAGACGAGCGGGTGGACCTGGATGGCCTTGCCTTCGACGAGCACGGGCTCGAATGCCTGGATGCCGAGACGGTGGAGGGTAGGGGCACGGTTGAGGAGCACCGGGTGCTCAGCAATGACGGCCTCGAGCACGTCCCACACCTGGGGACGACGACGCTCGACCATGCGCTTGGCCGACTTGATGTTGAGGGCGAACTCCTTGTCCACGAGCCGCTTCATGACGAAGGGCTTGAAGAGTTCGAGCGCCATCAACTTCGGCAGACCGCACTGGTGGAGCTTGAGCGTCGGTCCAACCACGATGACCGAACGGCCCGAGTAGTCGACGCGCTTTCCGAGCAGGTTCTGACGGAAACGACCCTGCTTCCCCTTCAACATGTCCGAGAGACTCTTCAAGGGTCGGTTGCCAGGTCCCGTGACCGGACGGCCACGACGACCGTTGTCGAAGAGGGCGTCAACGGCCTCTTGGAGCATGCGCTTCTCGTTGTTCACGATGATCTCGGGAGCACCGAGGTCGAGCAGACGCTTCAAGCGGTTGTTGCGGTTGATGACGCGACGGTAGAGGTCGTTCAAGTCCGAGGTGGCGAAGCGGCCACCGTCGAGCTGCACCATTGGACGCAGGTCTGGCGGGATGACCGGCACAGCTTCCAAGATCATGGCCCGGGGGTCGTTGATCCTGTTCCCGTTCTCGTCGCGACGGTTGAAGGCCGCGATGATCTTCAGCCGCTTGATGGACTTGTCCTTGCGCTGGTTCGACAGGGCCTTCTTGCCGGCCTCTGGCTCGATCTGGGCGCGGAGGATCTCCTCTTCCTTGTCGAGGTCGATGCGGTCGATGAGCGAGAGGATGGTCTCGGCGCCCATGCCGCCTTCGAAGTACTCCGAGAAGTAGATGCGCAGCTGACGCCACAGCATCTCGTCCTCGATGATCTTGCGGGAGTGGAGGCTCTTGAACTCGTCCAAGGTGCGACCCAAGAGGTCGATCTCCTCTTGCGCCTTGTCGCGAATGGACAAGATGACCTTCTCCGACAGCTTCTGACGAGCCTTGATGTCAGATTCCTTGGCACCCGAGCGCTCGAGTTCGCCGAGCTCGTCCTCGATGGCCTTGAACTGGCGGTCGAGGTCGAGGTCGCGACGGTCCTCAAGCTTCTTGATCTCGGAGCGGATGTCGGCCTCGAGGTCGGGGAGATCGGCGGTGCGCTTCTCTTCGTCCACCCAGGTGACGAGGTTGGCAGCGAAGTAGATGACCTTCTCGAGCTGCTTGGCCTTCAGTTCTTCCTTGGCTTCGGTGCCCATGAGGAGGTACGCGAGCCAAGACTTGGTGCCACGCAGGTACCAGATGTGCACGACGGGAGCGGCGAGCTCGATGTGGCCCATGCGCTCGCGGCGCACCTTGGAGCGGGTGACCTCAACGCCACAACGCTCACAGATGATGCCCTTGAAGCGCACGCGCTTGTACTTGCCGCAGTAGCACTCCCAGTCCTTGGTTGGACCGAAGATCTTCTCGCAGAAGAGTCCGTCCTTCTCGGGACGCAGCGTGCGGTAGTTGATGGTCTCCGGCTTCTTGACTTCGCCTTCGGACCAGTCGCGAATCGACTTCGCCGTGGCCAGTCCGATGCGGATCTGCTCAAAGGTGTTGACGTCCAGGGTGGTCATCAGAAGTTCCTCGTCTGCCTCTCTGCCTCACGGCGAGCGTCCTCTTCATCCGACCCACGCTCAGGTCGGCTGATGTCGATGCCGAGTTCCTCGGCGGTACGGAAGATGTCCTCGTCGATCTCGTTCATCTTGATCTCGAACCCATCACGGTTCAGGACCTCGACGTCGAGGCAGAGCGACTGCATTTCCTTGATGAGCACCTTGAAGCTCTCGGGGATCCCGGGCTCAGGGATGTTCTCGCCCTTGACGATGGCCTCGTAGACCTTCACGCGGCCGAGCACGTCGTCAGACTTGATGGTGAGCAACTCCTGGAGGGCGTAGGCGGCACCGAATGCTTCGAGGGCCCACACCTCCATCTCACCGAATCGCTGTCCACCGAACTGGGCCTTACCACCGAGGGGCTGCTGGGTGATCATGGAGTATGGGCCCGTCGAGCGTGCGTGGATCTTGTCGTCGACCAAGTGGTTGAGCTTCAAGATGTACACGTAGCCAACGGTGATGGGGTTGTCGTAGGGCTCACCCGTGCGACCGTTGAAGAGGGTGACCTTGCCGTCGTTGCCCATGAGCACGTCGCCACCGGTGGCAGCATCAGCGTTGAGGGTCGCGAACAACTTCTGGATGGTCGGATGCTTGCCCGCCTTCTCCTCTTCGTCCCAGTGCGCACCATCGAAGGCCGGGGTCGCAACCCACTTGGCCGGAACGGTACGGGGGCGGGTCTTTCGGAACTGGCCGTCGCCAATACCCGAGGTGCCAACCCCGTCGTTCGAGGCTTCGCCCTTCCAACCGTGACGAGCGGCGTAGCCGAGGTGGGCCTCCAAGACCTGACCAACGTTCATGCGGCTCGGCACACCGAGGGGGTTCAAGATGATGTCGACGGGGGTTCCATCGGCGAGGAACGGCATGTCCTCGACGGGGAGGATCTTGGAGATGACACCCTTGTTGCCGTGACGACCGGCGAGCTTGTCACCTTCGGAGATCTTGCGCTTCTGCGCGACGTAGACGTGCACGAGCTCGTTGACGCCCGGAGGCAGCTCGGTTGCGGAGTCACGGGAGTAGACCTTGACGTCGATGACGGTTCCAGCTTCGCCGTGTGGAACCTTGAGGGAGGTGTCACGGACCTCGCGGGCCTTCTCACCGAAGATCGCACGGAGCAGCCGTTCTTCAGGGGTCTGCTCGGTCTCACCCTTCGGCGTGACCTTTCCAACGAGCACGTCACCAGGACCAACGTCGGCGCCGACGCGGATGATGCCGCGGTCGTCCAAGTTGGCCAAGATGTCCTCGGAGAGGTTCGGGATGTCCCGGGTGATCTCTTCGGCACCGAGCTTCGTGTCGCGGGCGTCGACCTCGTACTTCTCAATGTGGATTGAGGTGAGGACGTCGTCCTTGACGAGGCGCTCCGACAAGATGATGGCGTCTTCGTAGTTGTAGCCCTCCCATGGCATGAAGGCCACGAGCAGGTTCTTGCCCAGCGCCAGGTCGCCGTGGTCCGTCGAGGGGCCATCGGCGAGGAGGTCGCCCTTGGCGACCTGCTGGCCTTCGTCCACGCGGACCTTGTGGTTGACGCTGGTGTTCTGGTTGGAACGGGCGAACTTGTTGAGGCGGTAGGTCTTCTTATCGAGCTTCTTGCCGAGGCGGTCCTTCTGGCCCGACTTGTACTCCACCGTGATGTGGGTGGCGTCGACTTCGACGACCTTTCCGTCACCCTCAGCGAGGATCACATCACCGGCGTCGCGCGCTGCGTACTCCTCGATGCCAGTTCCCACGTAGGGGGCTTCGGCGACGACGAGCGGGACCGCCTGCTTCTGCATGTTGGCGCCCATGAGCGCACGGTTAGCGTCGTCGTGCTCAACGAAGGGGATGAGCGAAGTGGAGACCGAGATGATCTGCTTCGGACTCACGTCCATGAGGTCGACCTCAGACGGTGGCACGTAGTCGATCTCTGACGTCGTACCCGTCACGTTGCGGTTCTGACCAACGAGCACACCGGTGCCCTCTGGTCCACGACGCACGAGGACCCGGTCCTCGGTGAAGTTCCCCTTGGCATCGATCGGCGCGTTGGCCTGGGCAATGACGTAGTTCTCTTCTTCAGCGGCGTCGTAGTAGACGATCTCGTCGGTCACGCGACCCTTGACGACCTTGCGGTACGGCGTCTCAATGAAGCCGTAGTCGTTGACCCGTGCGTAGGTCGCGAGCGCACCAATGAGGCCGATGTTCGGGCCTTCAGGGGTCTCGATGGGGCACATACGTCCGTAGTGCGAGGAGTGCACGTCTCGCACTTCGAAGCCAGCTCGCTCACGGGACAGACCACCAGGCCCAAGCGCAGACAGGCGACGCTTGTGAGCGAGGCCGGCGAGGGGGTTGATCTGGTCCATGAACTGGCTGAGCTGGGAGGTCGCGAAGAACTCCTTGGTCGCGGCCACGACGGGGCGAATGTTGATCAGGCTCTGCGGGGTGATCGCCTCGACGTCTTGGGTCGACATCCGCTCCTTGACGACGCGCTCCATGCGGGAGAGACCGACACGCACCTGGTTCTGAATGAGCTCACCGACCGAACGAATCCGGCGGTTGGCGAAGTGGTCTTGGTCGTCGATCCGGTAGGTCGAGTGGCGCTCAGTCTGCTCGAGGCCCAAGTGGAGCAGGTAGGTCACCGCAGCGAGGATCTCGCTCCGGCTGAGGACGCCTTGGTCGTCCGCCGGCTTGTCGAGCGCCACGCCGAAGAGCTCTTCGATCTTGTCGATCTCTGGTCCGAGCTTGCGGGCGAGCTTGTAGCGACCAACACGGGTCAAGTCGTAGCGCTTGGGGTCGAAGTAGGCACGGTCGAAGTACTGCTCGGCGGCGATGATCGACTTCGGCTCACCGGGACGGGCGAGTTCGTAGATGCGCAGCAGCGAGTCTTCGCGGGTCGGGTAGAGGTGACCCTCCTTCTCCCACTGGTGCTGGAGGAAGCTGAAGTGCTCCACGAAGCGTGCGAGGAACGCCTCGTCGGTGTAACCGAGCGCACGGAGCAGCACGAAGATGCCAATGCGACGCTTGCGGGCGATGCGGGCGCCGGCAGAGATGTAGGAGCCGGTGGTGCCGTTCGGCAGCTTCTGGTTCTTCTTCTCCTCAATGTCGAACTCGATCCACTCACCGCGGTAGGGGTGGATGGTCCCGGAGAAGATGGTCTTCACGTCACGCCCGGGCTGGAAGATGACTCCAGGGGACCTGACGAGCTGGGAGACAACGACCCGCTCGGTACCGTTGACGATGAAGGTTCCGCGGTCGGTCATGACCGGGAAGTCCCCCATGAACACCGTCTGCTCCTTGATTTCGCCAGTCTCGGCGTTCATGAAGCGGGCACGCACGAAGACTGGAGCGTTGTAGGTCATGCCCTTCTCGCGGCACTCCTCAACGGTGAACTTCGGCGGTGGACGAAGGTCTTCGTCGGTAGGGTCGAATTCGAGCTCGAGCTGCAAGCGACCGGAGTGGTCCTCAATCGGACTGATGTCCTCAAAGGCCTCCTTGAGGCCGTGGTCTAAGAACCACGTGAACGAGTCGCGCTGGACGGCGATCAGATCCGGGAGGGCGAGTGCCTCGCTGATATTGGCGAATGAGAAGCGATCAATGCTGGACCGAGAAGGCAACGGGCTCTCCAGATGGTGCGTGAGTATGGCAGGGAACTACGAACGGCTGACTTGGGTGCTCCATACGCGTCGTCACGGCGCGCGGTAGCACCGCGGTGAGGGAGGGAAGGAAGAGACTACCACAGCGAGGATTGAGCCTATCCCTGAAGAGAGGCCAAAGCAACCGGGGGTCACGAGACCCCCGGTTGCTCTCAGTTATCCCAGCTCCGTCCCGATCGAAATCGGGTCGAGTGGCGACACCGAGCACCATCGCTCGGCGTTCCTCCGCCCTCGAGGTGCTACTTGACTTCGACGGTGGCGCCTTCGGCCTCGAGGGCCTCCTTGGCCTTCGCTGCGTCGTCCTTGGACACCTTCTCGAGGACGGCCTTCGGAGCGGCGTCGACGAGGTCCTTGGCCTCCTTGAGGCCCAGGTTGGTGAGGGCGCGCACGACCTTGATGACGCCGATCTTCTTGTCACCAGCCGAAGCGAGGATGACGTCGAAGTCGGACTTCTCGTCCTCGCCACCGTCAGCGGCGCCTGCGCCACCAGCCGGTGCGACCATGGCGACAGCTGCCGGAGCGGCTGCGGTCACGCCGAACTTCTCTTCGAATTCCTTGAGCAACTCGCTGAGCTCGATGACGGTGAGCTCGGCGATTCCGTCGAGGATCTGCTCCTTGGTGAGGCTTCCTGCCATTTGAATGGACTTCCTTTCGTTACTTGGATCTGGGGTGGTTGAGACGCCTACTCGGCGGACTCGCCCGTCTCGGGCTCGTCGGCCGCAGGGGCCTCTTCCGTCGGCTCATCGGCCGTCGGCTCTTCCGCCGGAGCTTCTGCGACATCAGTCACAGCAGCTTCCGACTCGTCTGCGGCCGGAGCTGCAGGCGTTTCTTCTGCTGCGGCGGGAGCCGAAGCAGCGGCGGGCATGGAGTCGCGCAGGGCAGCGAGGCCGTAGGCGAGCGACTGAGGAACTGCCTTCATGAGACCAGCGAGGTTGCGCATCGGGGCCGCAAGGGCACCGGCGAACATCGACAGCAGGACCTCGCGAGACGGCAGGTCTGCGAGGGCGGTCAGGTCCTTGGCCGAGAGCACGGAGCCATTGACCACGCCACCTTTCAAGACGAGCGTGGGAGTCGCCTTGGCGAAGTCGCGCAGCGCCTTGGCGGCAGCCGACACGTCACCTTGGACGAAGGCGATGCCGGTTGGGCCAACGAGCAATTCGGCGAGGCCGGCGTTCTCGGTGTCGGCGATCGCACGACGCACCAGGGTGTTCTTGAACACCTTGTAGTCACCGCCAGCAGCCTTCATGGACTTGCGCAGGGTCTGGATCTGGCCCACGGTCATGCCGCGGTACTCAGTGACGATCGCACCGTCAGCGGCTTCGAGGCGCTCGCGCACCTCGGCAACGACAGCTACCTTCTCGGGTCTCGGGTTGTCCATGGCTCCTCCGCCGGCTTGACCGTCCGGCTACGGACCTCGGACACCCAGCGGTGCAGAGCAGTACCGACCGGTACCTCTCCTCACACCTCGTCAGGCGGGCTTCGCCCCTTCGGCACTTCGCAGTGCACCGGATGTCTTCGGCATTTCTCGAATGTTGCGCCCCGAACTGCGGAGCGGGAATGCAGAGGCTACACCAATTTCGGCACAGCCAAAAACGCTTAGGCGGAAACGAGTTCCTCGCGCACTTCACGTGCCTTGATCGGGTCGACCTTGACGCCCGGGCCCATCGTCGACGACAGCGTCACCGACAGGAGGTAGCGACCCTTGGCTGAAGCCGGCTTGGCTCGGAAGAGCTCATCGATGACGGCGTAGATGTTCTCCACGAGCTGCTCCTTGGTGAAGGAGGCCTTCCCGACGCGGAGGTGGATGTTGCCCACCTTGTCGGTGCGGTACTCCACCATGCCACCCTTGAAGTCTTGGACAGCCTTGGCGACGTCCATGGTCACGGTTCCGGTCTTCGGGTTCGGCATGAGGCCACGGGGACCGAGTACGCGGCCCAGCGTTCCGACCTGGCCCATGAGGTCCGGGGTGGCGATCGCCACGTCGAAGTCCAAGAACCCGCCGCTCACCTGAGCGACGAGGTCATCGGCTCCGACGACATCGGCACCCGCCGCGCGTGCTGCAGCAGCGGCGTCACCAGCGGCGAAGACCGCCACTCGGTTGGTCTTACCGGTTCCGGCCGGAAGGGAGAGGGTTCCGCGGACGATCTGGTCGGCCTTGCGGGGGTCGACGCCCAAGCGAACGGCGATCTCCACCGTCTCGTCGAACTTGGCCGAGGCAACCGACTTCACGAGGTCAACGGCTTCGCCGACCGTCAAGAGGGCGGTGCGGTCAATCTGCTTTGCTGCTGCGTCGTACTTCTTGCCGTGGGTAGGCATGGGTTTCTCTCTTTCCTGCTCAGCCTGCGACCGCGATGCCCATCGAGCGGGCCGTGCCGGCCACCTGGCGCTTGGCCATCTCGAGGTCATCGGTGTTGAGGTCTTGGAGCTTGATCTTGGCGATCTCGGTCAACTGTGCGTCGGTGACCGAAGCCACGGTCTCGCGTCCAGCGGTGACCGCACCCTTCTGGAGTCCGAGCGCCTGACGGAGCAGGAACGGAACCGGCGAGGTCTTGAGGACGAAGGTGAAGCTCCGGTCCTCGTAGATGGTGATGTCGACAGGCACGACCTGTCCACGCATGGATTCGGTGGCTGCGTTGTACTGCTTGCAGAACTCCATGGTCTGGATACCGTGCGGCCCAAGTGCGGTACCAACCGGCGGCGCAGGCGTCGCTCCCCCAGCCTCGAGCTGGATCTTGACGATCGCAGTGACCTTCTTCTTCGGTGCCATAACTCCTCTTTCCTTCGAACGGTAGGCCTAGGCCTTGGCGACCTGGCTGAACTCGAGCTCCACCGGGGTTTCCCGGCCGAAGATGTTGACGAGGACCTTCAACTTCAACTGGTCCTCGTTGATCTCGTCGATGATGGCGTTGAAGTCGGCGAACGGGCCGTCCTTCACGCGAATGGTCTCGCCCACTTCGTACTCGTGGCGAGTGCGGGTGCGCTTGGCGGCAGGGGCCTGCTCGGCACCTTCGACCTTGACGCCGAGGAGGTTCTCCACCTCTTGGCGCATGAGGGGGGTCGGCGTCGTGCCCGGACCGACGAAACCCGTCACGTTCGGGGTGCCCTTGATCGCAGCCCAGACGTCGTCGTCCATGAAGCAGCGCACGAGGACGTAGCCCGGGAGCACCTTCTTCGACACGGTGACCTTGCGGCCGTTCTTGAACTCGTCCACGTCTTCCATCGGAATCTCGATGTCGAAGATCTGGTCCTCGAGCCCACGAGCAGCGATGAGGTGCTCGAGGTTGGACTTCACCTTCTTCTCGTAGCCCGAGTAGGTGTGGACGACGTACCAGCGACCAGGCAGGTCGTAGGGGCTCTCGACACGTGGCTCGTCGAATTCCTCGACGGCGTCATCGATGTCGTCGACGATGATCTCGTCGACGTCGATGGATTCAGTTTCTTCAACGGAGTTGGACACAGCTACCTCTCACTGAAACAGGGCTAGAACGATCTTGCCGAACCCGAGGTTCAACAAGTAGATCAACCCGGTCATGACGACGAGGACGCTGGCAACGATCCCGACGTAGTTCTTGAGCTCTGGCCGGGTCGGCCAGGTCACCTGACGGAGCTCCTCGCGGACCTCGCGGAAGAACTGGCGAACCGACGTCCGCTCCTTGCGAGCCTTGCGCTGTGCTGGTGCAGCGGCGCGAGCAACGGGGGCGCCGTCGGCACCCACCTGACCCTTGCGTTGCATCATGCGCTTGGTTTCGCGGTTCATCTGCTCATTACTCTCGTCGATACGGTCGAGTCGCGAACGACTCGCTTGCAGGGCAGGAGGGATTTGAACCCCCAACCCCCGGTTTTGGAGACCGGTGCTCTGCCAATTGAGCTACTGCCCTCTGTCCAGCACACCGAGGTGCGTTGGGCGTGGGTTGGCAATGCTACCACCGAGACCGATCGCCTCCAAGCGGCGACCGGAAGTCGGCTACCTGGTCTCCTTGTGGAGGGTGTGGCGGCGGTCGAAGCGGCAGTACTTCTTCAGTTCGATGCGCTCGCGGTCGTTGACCTTGTTCTTCATCGTGATGTAGTTGCGACGCTTGCAGTCCTCGCATGCCAAGGTGACGGCGATGCGCTTCTCATTGCGGGCCATTTCGAATTCTCCTTCGAGTGATGCGAGGTATTGCTGGTTTCCCCCACGAAGGGGTGAGTAGCGGCGGCCGGATTCGAACCGGCGACCCCACGATTATGAGCCGTGTGCTCTAACCAACTGAGCTACGCCGCCAAGCGAGCCCCCTGTCAGAATCGAACTGACGACCTTTTCCTTACCATGGAAACGCTCTGCCGACTGAGCTAAGGGGGCCTCACGGCTCAAGGCCGCAAGCAGACATACTAGCCAAAGCACCAACGAGGGCAAACCGGGCCACCTCACCTCTCGTCCTCGCTAGATTCAGGCCGTGCGAATTCGCCCTGCTGCCCTCACCGATGCCGAAGCGATTCGCACCATCTACAACGTTGAGGTGGAGCAGTCCACGGTCACCTTCGACCTCATCGCCCGCACCGAAGCGGAGCAGCTCGCCTGGCTCAATGCCCACCGCGGCGCGTACCCCTGCTTGGTCGCCGAGGCCGAAGCGAGCGACGGGATCGCCACCGGGAGCATCCTCGGCTTCGCATCGCTCTCGCCGTTCCGTGATCGCCCGGCATACGCCACCACCGTCGAGAACTCCGTCTACGTCGACCGCGCTGCCCGAGGGCTTGGGGTTGGTCGAGCTCTCCTCGACGCCATCATCAGCGCTGCCAAAGAGCAGGGGTTCCACTCGATCATCGCCCGCATCAGCGGCGACAACGGCCTCTCCGTCACCCTGCACGAGGCCGTTGGCTTCACGGTGGTCGGCATCGAGCGCGAGGTCGGCCGCAAGCACGGCACCTGGCTCGACGTGATCGAACTCCAGTTACTCCTCGACTGACCCTCAGACCTCAGACAGGCGCGGGAGCACCGGAGCGAAGATCGGCGGATCGACGAAGGGGTCGGTATCGGTTGCCAGTGGAACCGTCCACCGTCCGAGGGGACAGAGGAAGATCACGAGGCAGGCGAAGAGCACGGCAGCGGTGGCCAGCGGATCCACGTGCAGCAAGTTGACGACCAGGGTCTTGCCGCCAGGCAGGCCGATGAACGGGGCAACCGTCGTCAGCGCGATGATGCCCGTGCGCAGGCGACCAGTGGCGACGGGGACGAGCAGCACGATGCCCCACGTCAGATACCACGGCTGAATCACTGGACCGAGGATCACGATGGCCAGCAGCGACAGACCAGTGGCCTTGATCCCACCGATGCCGTCGACCTTGGAGAAGAGCCACACCGAGATTGCCGCCGCTGCAGCGAGCCCAACGAGTCGACTGATCGAGATGGTCGTCGCCATCGTCACGTGGAGTCCGAGCGCGTGGGTCACCGTGGCGAGCAGCATGCCGACCGCGGTTGCCGGCGCCTCCCAGCTCCGCACGGTCCCTGGGCTGGCCAAGTTCTTCACCCACCCGAATCCAAGACCTGACAGGAGGGACAGTCCGACGAAGACCGCGGTGGTCACGACCGCACCGGTGGCGAGGGGTCTCACCCGTTCTCGCACCGACGCTGTTGGACCGAGCCACTCCCACGCGATGTAGCCCACCCCGAGGATCGCCGGGGCCTTCACCGCTGCCGCCAGCGCGCAGACCGTCAGGGCGAGGATCAGTCGGCGACGCTTGGCCAACAAGAACCCGTAGACGAGGAGACCGGCCATGAGCGCGTCGTTGTGCGCACCAGAAACGAGGCTCGTGAGGACGAGCGGATTCAAGATTCCGAGGACGAAGGCGCGACTCGGGTCGCGGCCGAGGACCTTCGCGAGCTGGGGAACGGCGTAGGCCAAGAGCACGACGCCAGCGACCGCGAGGACCCGCAGCAGCACGACCGTCACGAGCTCATGGTGGAAGCTCGCGGCAGCGAACCACCCGTCGACCATCAAGAAGAGCGGACCGTAGGGAGCGGGAGCGTTCTGCCACAGCGGGTCCACGGGGAAGGTGTAGGCCGAGGCGCCTGAGGTGTAGGGACCGTAGAGGTAGGGATTCACGTGGTTGTGGACCATCTCCCCCTGTGCCGCGTAGGAGAAGATGTCCCGGGAGAACATCGGGGCCACGATCAGCAAGGGCAGCGCCCACATGATCGCCATGGAGACGAAGTACCGAAGCGGAGCTGCAGGACGACACGCCAGGGCTCGGATGAGGTGAATCCACGTTCGCAGCAGCAGGACCAAGCCGCCGTAGACGAGCACCAACGTCGACAGCAGCATGGCGGTTCCGTAGTGGTGCCCCGCCACCTGGGGTTCGCCGAAGAACCAGGTCCCCCGCAACTCGTACTTGAACGGCGAGTCCGGAAGCCCTCCGCCGATCCCAATTGCCGTCGTGGCGAGGAATCCGAGGATTCCAGGGACGAGGAGCCAGCTCCACGACGGACCATCTTGCAGTGGACCCCTGCGACTCATCCATCCCGAAATCGAGAAGGGCTCGAGCCGAATCGTCAACCGCTCAGCCCATGCGTTCAGGCGCGCCAGGCGACCGAGGGCCCCGGAGGCCGTCCGGTCAATCGCTTCGGCGTCGATCGCTGAGGTCACGGCGCGAGCCTACCGAAATGCGTTGTGCCCCCGACCGAGTCGGGGGCACAACGAGTGGTGGGCCGGGAGGGATTCGAACCCACGTAGGCAGAGCCGACGGGTTTACAGCCCGTTTCCTTTGGCCACTCGGACACCGACCCGTCGGCAACCTTAGCCGGTCACTCAACGGTGCATGGTCGGACATCGGTGCGTAGCGTTGTTAGCGTAGTGATGCTACGAATGAGTTCCGATCCACGAGGAGAACATCAATGGCACGTCGCACCGCACCACTCGCTGCTGGCTTCGCCGCAGCAGTCCTCGTCGCTGGAGCCACCATGGCGCTGAGCGTCGGCGCGACGACGGGAGTGCCCGCAGCCTTCGTCGGATGCCTCCACAACGGCACCCTGTCCAACGTCCAACAAGGAGGCAGCGTGAGCTGCCCAGCGGGCACCACCCACGTGTCGTGGAGCGCTGCCGGCAGTCCCGGCCCCACCGGGCCGAGTGGGCCGACCGGACCTCGAGGTCCGCGCGGGCTTCGAGGGTTGACGGGGCCTGCGGGAGCGATTGGCTGGACCGAACCGGCTGGACCGACCGGGCCTGCGGGAGCCAAGGGTGACACAGGAGCTCAGGGGCCAGCAGGGCAGTCCGGTGCCGACGCGCAGGACTGCGACGCCCGCATCTCCGGCGCCAACCTCGCCGGATGCGATCTGTCGAACGTGGACTTCTCGAACGATGACATCGTCGGTGACAACTTCGCTGGAGCCAACCTCACCGGTGCGACGTTCGGCACCGCGAATGCCTCGGGAGCGAACTTCGCCGGAGCAACCCTCACTGATGTCAACTTCTCCGGCACCGTCCTCCAAGGCGCCAACTTCGGCGGCGACGACCTCTACGGCGTGAACTTCTCTGGAGCGTTCTTGACCGGGGCGATCTTCACCGGGGAGCAGCACGGGAGCTTCGCCACGTTCACGAGCGCCACGACCTGCCCGGACCGCTCCGCTGCAGACCCAGTGACGGGATGCGCCGCCATTCCGTGAGCCATCGCCCACTGCGGCACGACAACTAACCTGAGGCCATGCCGACCTTCGACATCGTCTCTGAAGTTGACCTCCAAGAGGTTCGCAACGCCGTAGATCAAGCGAACCGGGAAGCCGCTACCCGCTTCGACTTCAAGAACACCGATTCAACGATCACCATTGCTGATCTCGAGTTGACGCTGTCGTCGTCGACCGAGGACCGCCTCCGCGCCCTCTACCAGGTGCTCGAGGAGAAGTTGGTGAAGCGCCAGGTGTCGCTCAAGTCGCTCGATCCAGGCAAGATCGAAGAGGCCTCTCGGGGGGCGGCGCGCCAGAAGATCACCTTGAAGGCTGGACTCTCCTCGGATCTCGCCAAGCAGGTGAACCGATTCCTGAAGGAGAAGGGGCCGAAGGGTCTCAACAGCCAGACCCAAGGCGACCAGATTCGCGTGACCGCCAAGAAGCGCGATGACCTCCAGGACGCCATCGCCCTCTTGAAGGCTGAAGACTTCGGCGTCCCGCTGCAGTTCACGAACTTCCGGGACTGACCTCGCCTCAGTGCTGGGCGGCCTCTTCGGCGGTCAGGTGCTCATCGAACTCGGCCACCTCATTGACGTGGAAGATCTTGTTGAACACCACGAGCTTGAGGACCCAGAAGATCGCGAACGACACCAGGTTCGCAGCAGCCAGCAAGACGGCCGTGACGTTGTGGCTCACGTGGTGGCTGTGGGTGTAGGACTTGACGAACGCCGCACCGATGATGGAGAAGGCGCTGCCGAGGAACGCCATGCTCCAGAAGGGCATGACCTCACGTCGCCAGTGCGAGCGACCGGTCTTGCCCCACGCCCATCGCCGGTTGAGGTTGTAGCTCGGGACGCTGGCGATCAGGTTTCCGACCACCGTGGCGGCAATCTGTGCGTCGATGATGCGGAATCCGTAGAGGACCAGAATCGCGACCTGCGAGACGACCGTCGAGATCACCGAGACCGACGTGAAGCGAATGAGCTTGCGCCCTTGGTGCGTGCGGCTCCACGCGAGGAGCTCGTGGAGACGAGTGCGCATCCCACCACCCTAGTCAACGGCCTCCCCCTCGCCGATGCAGGTTGGCTGCGCCCGACCAAGCGGCGGGCACGCCCCGCAGTTGCCACCAGGGCGTTCAGCCTCGGGGGCGAGACTCCTCGAGAGGTTGCCGACCACGACGGCCGTGGCCTGCTCCAGCCAGCTCGCATTCCTGCGAGAATGGCGAGGTGAGCGATTCCTTGGATTTCCTCGTCAACCTCCTCGACCTCGAGCCGATTGAGGTCAACATCTTCCGTGGCATCCAACCCAACGAGGAGCGCCAGCGAGTCTTCGGCGGCCAAGTCCTCGCCCAAGCGCTCGTGGCTGCAGGTCGCACCGTGGACACTGGAACGGTGCACTCCCTGCACGCCTACTTCCTCCGACCCGGTGACCCGAACGTCCCCATCCTCTACGAGGTCGACCGCATCCGAGACGGCAAGTCCTTCACCACCCGGCGGGTCGTCGCCATCCAGCACGGACGCGCCATCTTCAACATGCAGACCTCGTTCCACGTCGCAGAGCCCGGGTTCGAGCACCAGCGGCCGATGCCCGACGTCCCCCGCCCAGAGGAATTGGCTTCCATGCGCGAGCGGCTAGCCAAGTTCCCCGGTGCCGTTGAGGAGTTCGACGCCCGCCCGCACCCCATCGCCCAGCGGATCATTGGGGAACTGCCCTGGATTGGCCGAACGGTCCGTGAGCCCGTGCAGCAACTGTGGATCAAGGCCGATGGCGCGTTGCCCGATGACCCGCTCCTCCACGCTGCCGTGGTGACCTACGCCAGCGATATGTCCCTCTTCGACACCATCCTCGGGCCCCACGCCGTCAACTGGGACGACCCGGAGTTCATGGGGGCGAGCTTGGACCACTGCATGTGGTTCCACCGGCCGTTCAACGCCGACTCGTGGCTCTTGTACGACACCGACTCGCCGGTGGCGTCAGGATCGCGTGGGCTCGCTCGAGGATTCCTCTACGACGAAACCGGACGCCTGGTCGTCTCCATGGTCCAAGAGGGGCTGACGAGGATCATCGACCCCGCCAAGGGCCACTAACCCCGAGCGGTCGTCGGGACGTAGTCGCGGACGTCCACGCCGGTGTAGAGCTGGCGAGGACGGGCGATCTTGGCGTCTTGCTCCAAGAGCTCCTTGAAGTGCGCCAGCCATCCCGCCATGCGGGGAATGGCGAAGAGCACCGTGAACATCTCCATGGGGAAGCCCATGGCTTGGTAGATGAGCCCGGAGTAGAAGTCCACGTTCGGGTAGAGGCGGCGGGAGACGAAGTACTCGTCGCTCAAGGCGACCTCTTCGAGCTTGAGGGCGATGTCGAGGAGCGGGTTCTTGCCCGTGACCTCGAAGACCTCATCGGCGGTCTTCTTGATGATCTTGGCCCGTGGGTCGTAGCTCTTGTAGACACGGTGACCGAATCCCTGGAGGACGACCTCGCCACGCTTCACCCGCTCGATGTAGGCCGGGACGTTGTCGATGGAGCCAATCTCGGTGAGCATCTTGATGACGGCTTCGTTGGCGCCACCGTGGCGGGGACCGTAGAGGGCAGCGGTCGCTGCGGCGGCTGCGGAGTAGGGATCGGCGTGCGCTGAACCAACCACTCGCATGGCGGTCGTGCCGCAATTCTGCTCATGGTCGGCGTGGAGGATGAACAGCACGTCGAGCGCCTTGGCGAGCACCGGGTTCGCCTCGTAGCGAGGCTCGGCCACCTTGCGCATCATCGACAGGAAGTTCGACGTGAAGTCGAGCGAGTTGTCGGGGTAGACGAAGGGCATGCCCACGCTGAAGCGGTGCGCCGCTGCGGCCAGCGTCGGCATCTTGGCGATCAGGCGGATGATCTGCTTGTGGAGCGACTCAGGGTTGTGGATGTCCTTGGCGTCGGCGTAGAAGGTGGACAGCGCAGCAACGGCGGAGACCATCATGCCCATGGGGTGAGCGTCGTAGTGGAAGCCTTCGAGGAAGCGCTTGCGCACGTTCTCATGGATGAAGGTGTGGTACGTGATCTCGTGGCTCCACGCTGCGAACTGGTCTGCCGTCGGGAGCTCTCCGTTGATCAGGAGGTAGGCCACTTCGAGGTAGTTCGACTGCTCGGCCAGCTGCTCGATCGGGTAACCCCGGTAGCGGAGGATTCCAGCCTCGCCATCGAGGTAGGTAATCGAACTCTGACAGGCAGCGGTGGACATGAAGGCGGGGTCGTAGAACCACACGCCGGGGAGCAACTTCGACCATGCTGTGGCAGCCACGCCACCATCGACGATCGGCACCTCTACGGACTGACCGGTGCGGTTATCGGTAATGGTGATGGACTCAGCCACTTGGTGTTCCCTCTCTGGTTGCTGCGCAGACACCCCCACTCTACGGCCCGAGCGCGAGATTGAGCACATCCAGCGTCAGCCGGCAGCGACCGTGATGGAGATCGTCCGTGAGACCCCGGTGCCGATGGGGTCTGCTGGCGGCGCCAAGACGGAGATCACGAGCCGGTAGTGGTGGCCTGGGTGCACGACGAGGTCATCGTGCTGGACGGCGACCGAGGTTCCCGGGGCAATCGAGACGTGATCGGTGACCTGGCGCACACCGGAGCCATCGAGCGGCTCCACGTTGATGACGACCGCGACCGGGTCCTCGGCGACGTTGCCCTCATTGGCGACCACGACCCCAACGCCGAGCGTCGACGTTGGCAACAGGACCGCAGTGCCGCTCGTGGACTGCAGGGGAAGGGCAGGGGGGTCGAGCGAGACCACCCGAATGCTGAGTTCGTGCACTGCGGCCAGCGTCGGCGCGACGGCGAGTGCGTGGAGGAACGACGCTTGACCTGCCGGCGTGAGGAGCGCCTCGGTCTTGGACCACGGTGGCACCTCGAGGGACAGCCGCGGGCTCTGGCGACGCAGGGCAGCGGTGGCATCCGCGAAGGATTGCTCCGCCCGGCTGAACGCCACCGCAGCATCGTGCAGCAGTGCAGCCGCGTCACCTTGGCTCAGCTGGGCAATCTGGGTCGGCATCGCGGTCACATTGGGTTGCGGCACCGACGTCAGATGGAGGAGGCCATCGATACTCGCCCGGAGATCGGCGACACCCGTCGCTCGCTCGTCGAGACCCCGGATCAACGCCGAAGCTGCCGAACCTCGAGGACCCGGCAGCAGGGTGCTCACCGCAACTGCTGCGACGCGTTGCGCAGTCCGGTCCAGCCCATCGAGGTCAGCTTGGAGGGGCTGGCGCGCAACCGATGGTCCAGCGACGAGTACTGCGGTCAAGGCGTCGTCGAGTTGACCCGACTGGGCAGCGAGGATCGACGCCTTGCGGAAGAAGGAGTGGTCGACGAGGGACCGGAACCCTGCGTTGCTGCGGGCGCCGTGGTAGAGCCCCGAGGCCGTCATCAAGACGATCACGGTGACGAGGCCCACGACGAGGATCCGGCGGCGACGAACCGTGGCGAGGGTTCGGCGGCGGCGTGCCATCACGACGCCACCGAGCGGCCCTGGTCTCGCCATCCTCTCGATGCCTCCACCTCGACTCCTCACCACTCACCTCGCGGTGAGCGAGATCCCCGCTCGCCACTGTAGCGAAGCGCCTCAGGAATCTTCGAGAGGCGTCGTCAGCGCAGGCGCTTGCGCTCGCCGCGGGAAGACCTCAATCTCCGAAGGGCTGGTGATGGGTGCAGCGGCGGTTCCCGCCAGGTTGGCATCGTGCAGGGTTCGGGCGGTGACGAGGAGTCGGCTCTCCACCGACCCGAGGAGCGCGTTGTAGGAGTCGACGGTCTTCGTGAGCGACTTGCGCATCTGGTCGAGGTGGCCGCTCACCGTGCGGAGGCGGTCGTAGAGCTCTGCCCCGAGGTCGATCACGGCCTTCGCCTTCTGCTCGATGTCTTCGTAGCGCCAGTTGTGGGCGACGGTCTTGAGCAACGTCACGAGGTTGGTGGGGGTCGCGGGGATGACGTTGAGCTTCAGCGCGTCTTCCATGAGGGAGGGATCCTGCTCGAACGCGGCGTTGGCCAGTGGCTCTCCCGGGATGAAGCACACGACGTAGTCCGGAGCCGTCGGGAACTGCTTCCAGTACTCCTTCGAGCCCAGTTGGGTGATGTGGGCGCGGAGCTGACTGGCGTGGCGAGCGAGGGCCGTAGCCCGCTCGGCTTCGGTGGTCGCGTCGTTGGCGTCGAGGAACGCCTGGAGGGGGACCTTCGAATCCACGACGATGGTCCCGCCACCGGGGAGGTTGATCACCATGTCAGGACGGAGTTTCCCTCCCTCGCCATCGGTGCTCACCTGCTCGACGAAGTCGACCTTGTTGACCATGCCGGCCAGCTCCACGACTCGTCGAAGCTGCAGCTCCCCCCACCGTCCACGAGTTTGCGGAGCACGGAGCGACTGCACGAGTCGGGCCGTTTCCTGCTGGAGGTTCTGTCCGAGTTTCGCCAGAGAATCGACTCGCTCCACGAGGAGGCGGTAGGCATCGGTCCGCTTGTTCTCGATCTCCGACACCGCAGCGCTGTAGCGCTCGAGTTGGGCGCCGAGCGGTTCGAGGATCTGCTGCACCGAATCCGTTCGTCGATCGAGCTCCACCGCAGCCGCATCTCGCGCAGCCCCGAGGCGCGTTTCGGCGAGCTGCAAGAAGTGCTCGGCGTTGACCGTGAGCGCCTCTTGGCTCACCTTCGCGAACAGACCTCGGAGGCGCTCTTCGTCGTCGCTCCTCCCGGTCTCGAGTTCACGGATCCGTTCGGATGATCGAGCGGCCTCGGCGTGAGAGCGCAGGAGATCTTCTTGGAGGCGTGCGCTCCGGCGAACCACGCCGCGCACCCATCCCCCGAGGGCGATGGCGGTGAGCCCAGCACCGATGAGCGCTCCAATGAGTCCAGCGAGGATCAGCGATGACGACATGGCAACCTCCGAGTCTGCGGTGATCGGCACGCTACAGCGGGGCCGTGACGACGAGTTCCTCAGTAGTGTGCAGAACGTGCCTCGTCGTTCGCTGTTCTTCCAACACGCTGAGCCCACTCCCCCGCCGGTCGCGCCCACCTCGGCGCAGGCCACCATTGACTCGACGAATCGCCGCTTCATTCAGGTGTTCGCCTTGGTGGGTGAAGGCATTGCCGGTGCCACCCATGCCCTCCTCGCTGGCGATCGCGACGTGGCGAAGCGACTCGTGGATCAAGATCAGCTCGTCGACCGCCTCACCTCCGAGATCGCTCGCGAGGTCCTCGATGCCCTGGCGTGTGGAACCGGAACCGTTGAGGAACGCCACATCTTGTTGGCGACGCTCCGGATGCTCCCCGATCTCGAGCGCAACGGTGACCTCGCTGAGCACATCGCACGGCGGGCTGCTCGGGGGCTCGGGGCCGAGATGTCGCCCCGCAGCCGTGGTCTCGTTGAACGCATGGGTGAAGTGGCCACCACCATCTGGCGAGCCACTGGCGACCTCTTGGCCGACGGCATCGGCACGCCGAACTCCATTGAGGACCTCGACGACGAGCTCGATGACCTCCACGTCACCTTGACGGCCGAACTGGGTTCTGGCTCCATGGCGCTCCCCGTGGCCATTGAACTCGCCATGGTTGCCCGCTTCTACGAGCGCTTCGGTGACCACGCCGTCAACCTGGCCCGCCGCATGGCGAACCCACCGGCCGCGCACCGGTCCGTCGGGGCGGACTGACTCAGCCGACGAGCCCCATCGCCAACAGGTCTTCGGCGAGTTGCACCGCGTTGAGGGCGGCACCCTTTCGGAGGTTGTCGCCGCTCACGAAGAGTGCGAGCGCGTTCGAGAACCCCGGCACCGAACGGACCCGTCCAACAATGGAGGGATCGATTCCCGAAGCGGCGAGGGGCGTGGGCATCTGCGCGGTGACCACTCCCTTGGCCCTCTCGAGCAGCTCCATCGCCTCTTCGGGGCTGATCGGCTGGTCGAAGGTCGCGACGATGGACATCGAGTGTCCGGTGAAGACGGGTACCCGAACGCAGGTGCAGGCCACTGCGAGGTCAGGGATGTGGAGGATCTTGCGACTCTCGTTGCGGAGCTTGCGCTCCTCGTCGGTCTCTCCCGAACCGTCATCGAGCAGACTCCCAGCGATCGAGAGGACGTTGTGGGCGATCGGACCGGGGAACTTCTTCGACGCCGGGTAGGCAACGGCACGTCCATCGAGGGCGAGGGCTTCTGCTCCTTCGGCGGTGGCGATGACCTGCTCCGCGAGTTCCGCCACCCCAGCGCGACCCCCACCAGAGACCGCTTGGTAGGTCGACGCCACCATGGAGCGCAGTCCGGCCCGATCGTGCAGCACCTTCATCACCGGCATGGCCACCATGGTCGTGCAGTTGGGGTTGGCGACGATGCCCTTCCGAGCGTCGCGGAGATCTTGGGGATTCACCTCACTGACGACCAGTGGCACGTCGTCATCCATCCGCCATGCCGAAGAGTTGTCGACCACGATTGCGCCTGCCGCCGCGATCTTCGGCGAGATCACCTTCGATGAGGTCGCCCCCGCGGCCGACAACACGACATCGAGGCCGGTGAAATCTGCCACTTCGGCATCTTCGACCGTGACCGAAGTCCCCTTCCACACCAAGGTCGTCCCAGCCGAACGAGAGGACGCGAAGAACCGAATCTCCTCCACCGGCACGTTGCGCTCGTCGAGAATCGCCCGCATCACCGACCCGGCTTGGCCAGTTGCCCCAACGATGCCGATTCTCATGACGAGTGTCCTTTCAGGTTCACGAGGCGCGATCGAGCTCGAACGCTGCGTGCAGCGTTCGCATCGCGTGCTCCACGACATCCTCTCGAACCACGCACGAGATGCGGATCGACGAGGTCGAGATCATCTCCAAGTTGATGCCGAGCTCGGCCAAGACCTCGAACATCTTGGCGGTGACGCCTGGGTGGGTCTTCATGCCGGCGCCGATGAGGGAGATTCGGGCCATGGTGTCGTCGTAGGACACCGAGGCTGCACCGAGTTCTCCTGCCAAGGTCTCGCAGATCTCGACGGCGGATCGAAGGTCGACCTTCGGCACGGTGAAGGAGATGTCGGTCATCCCGTTCTCGGCGGTGTTCTGCACGATCATGTCCACGTTGATGCCGGCCTCAGCAACGGCACGGAAGAGGTGTGCGGCCACGCCTGGGCGGTCGGGAACTGCGGTCACCGTGATCTTGGCTTCCGAGGTGTCGTGGGTCACTGCGGTGACAACGGCGTACTCCATCGATGGCTCCTCTTCGACGATCCACGTTCCGGGCTCCCAGGTGAAGCTCGACCGGACGTGGAGGGGGACGTGGTGGTTGCGGGCGAACTCGACCGAACGCAGCATGAGCACTCGGCCACCGGTAGCCGCCATCTCGAGCATCTCGTCGAACCCAACCCTCGGCAACTTGCGCGCCGTTGGCACGACTCGCGGATCTGCGGTGTAGACGCCGGTGACGTCGGTGTAGATCTCGCAGGCATCCGCCTTGAGTGCTGCAGCGAGCGCCACTGCGGTGACGTCGGAACCACCACGACCGAGCGTCGTGATGTTGCGGTCGGCCGACATACCTTGGAACCCAGCGACGACCGGGACGAAGCCTTGGTCGAGTGCCTCGAAGAGGCGGTCCGGGCGAATCTCGGTGATCTTGGCCTTGGTGTGCTCGTCGCTCGTCATGATCCCGGCCTGGCTGCCGGTGAAGGAGGCGGCGGGGATGCCGAGGTCGGCGAGCGCCATGCACAGCAGCGCCATCGAAATCCGCTCACCCGTCGTGAGCAGCATGTCGAGCTCTCGTGGCGGCTGCGTGGAGGACACCTCGTTGGCGAGTCGCAGGAGATCGTCGGTCGACTTGCCCATCGCGCTGACGACGGCGACCACCTGATGGCCGTCTCGACGGGTGCGCATGATGTGGTCGGCCACGGCACGGATCCGTTCGGCGTCACCGACCGACGTGCCGCCGAACTTTTGGACGAGCAGGCTCACGCCACCCACGTTAGTCGGATGCTCCTGCGGGCTCCGTCGGCAGTTGCGGTGCTGCGGGTAGGGTGGTCGCCATGCCGAGTGACAAGCGCGCCCGCCAGCGGGCTCAACGAGATGCCAAGCGCGCCGCCGCCCAAAAGGCGGCGCAGCGCCAGAAACTGATCCGCCGCGTGGCCACCATCGCCGTCGTGGCCGTGGTGCTCATCGGGAGTGGATGGCTGCTCTTCGGTCGGTCGTCGACACCTGCGCCGACGACGACCACCACCACCTCGACCACGGCACCTGTCGCGTCGACTACGACGACGACGCTGAACCCGACCTACGCCGCTGCGCAGACCGCCGCCAACGCCAAGGCCGTTGCCGCTGGATGCCCGGCGAGCCCAACGGCACGGGCCAACGACCTCAGTTGGACGACGGAGCCGCCGATCACCATCAACACGTCGACGACCTACTACGCCACGGTGAAGACCACGGTGGGCTCGTTCACGATTGCCCTCGAGCCGAAGCAGGCGCCCCACAACGTCAACAACTTCATCTACCTGGCCCGTCAAGGCTTCTACAACTGCGTCACGTTCCACCGGGTCATCCCGAACTTCGTGATCCAAGGTGGCGACCCCACCGGAACGGGAACCGGCGGTCCGGGCTACCAGGTCACCGAGAATGAGTACCCGGCCAAAGCTGCCAACAGCGCCTTGCAGTACCCCATTGGAACCGTGGCCATGGCCAACAGCGGCTCTGGCACGAACGGCAGTCAGTTCTTCGTCGTGACCGGCGTCAACGGCGAGGGTCTCCCGAACCAGTACACGGTGCTCGGCAAGGTCGTCTCCGGGATGGACGTGGTCCAGACCATCTCGAACTACGGCACCCCCTCTGGTGTGCCACCGAACGTCATCGAGCGCATGCTCTCGGTGACCGTCACCCCCTAGTTTCCACCACCACCTTCAAGGAGAATCCCATGGCCACCCCCGACGCGCCTGCCCTCGACGGCTCGAGCCCCAAGACCCAGAGCTTCAGCGGTGAGCCGCCGATGGTCATCGACCCAGCCAAGCGCTACATCGCAGAAATGGTGACCTCCAAGGGCACCATGACGATCGCGCTCGACCCCATCGCCGCCCCGAAGACGGTCAACAACTTCGTGTTCTTGGCCCGCTACCACTACTTCGAGGGCATCGTCTTCCACCGAGTCATCCCTGGCTTCGTCCTCCAAGGAGGCGACCCTACCGGGACTGGCATGGGCGGACCGGGCTACAAGTTCGCCGACGAGTTGCCGAAGGCTGGACGCTACGAACTCGGCTCCCTGGCCATGGCCAACGCTGGACCGAACACCAACGGCAGCCAGTTCTTCATCATCTGTGGCCCCTCCGGCGTGGGCCTGCCCCCGCTCTACTCCCTCTTCGGCAAGGTCATCTCCGGCATGGACGTGGTCTCGACGATTGAAGCGGTGGGGACCCAGTCCGGGAAGCCGACCGAACTCGTGGAGATCCACTCGGTCACCATCACCGAGCAGGACTAACCCTGTCAGCACCCCGCCCCGCGACGGTTGGTGACATCGCGGAGATCTTCGGCATGGTGTGCGGGCTCGCCGAGTTCGAGCGAGCCCGCGACCAGGTCACCTCCTCTCCGGCGATGCTCGAGCAGCTGCTGTTCGGCCACGGATCCACACCGAACGGCGCTCCAGCGGCCTACGCCCACGTCATCGACGATGTGCCGGGGTCACCGTTCGCCCTGGCCGGATTCGCGCTCTGGGGCGTACGGGCCTCGACCTGGACTGGTCGCTACAGCCTCTACTTAGAGGACCTCTACGTCCGCCCTGAGCGACGGGGCTCGGGCCACGGCACCGCACTCCTCGAAGCGTTGGCCGAGATCTGCGTCGCTCGGAACTACCCGAGGTTCGAGTGGTCCGTCCTCGATTGGAACGAGCCAGCTAACTTCTTCTACCGATCCTTCGGCGCTCAGCCCCTCGCTGAGTGGGTGCTGTGGCGGAGGACCTTCGACGGCTCTTGAGGCGTCAGACCTCGTCGACGTCGATGCGCTGTCCAGCTCGGTAGACCCGGACGCCGCCGGACCCGAGCGTCGCCACGATCGCTCCATCACGGACGCACACACCGGCGTCGGGGTCGAGGTCGACAACGAGCACCTCTGGCGGCGCCATGGCGACTGTTCTGGCCAGTCGAGCGCCCTCTGGGTCGTTGCCGTCATGGGTGACCACCGCCAACCCGCGCTCGAGGCCGAGGCCGAGCGTGAGCGCACCACCTCGAGGATCCACCATCGGCTCGACGATGGCCGACGCTGCCGCCCCACTGGCCACCACGGTGGCTCCTCCTCCATAGGCACTGACCAACGCGCTGAGCGCAGCGGAGTTGGCGAGCACGCTGCGGAGGTGGAGGGCGTTGCCGCCGGTTAGCCACACCGTGGACGCGCTCCGGATCCGATCAGCGATCGCCTGCTCTCCAGCCTCGCGATGGCTGAGCACCATGAGCGCTTCGAGACGGACGTCGAAGGGCTCGAGGGCATCAGCCATCTCCACGACGAGGCGCTCGGGATGCAGGTAGGCAGCAGCTGTTGGCAGCACCAGCACGTCGGCCGAGGTGAACGTGCTCACCACCGCTTCATCGAGCAGGGGTGCGGCGCCAACGGGGGCGCCACCGAGGAGCACGAGCGACTGAGGCATGGGACCATCGTTGCACCTCGAGGAGGCAGTGATCAGGAGTTGGGCCGATTGCCCCTGCCCACTAGCATCGGCGCCATGACTATCGAGAGCGTTGGCATCATCGGATCAGGAATCATGGGCTCAGGTATCGCCGAGGTGGCCGCCGCCGCTGGGCACACCGTGGTGCTGCGGAGTCGGAGCCAGGCATCTGCAGACGCGATGGTCGCCGGTCTCGCCAAGTCCCTCGCCAAGCAAGTTGAGCGGGGCAAGAAGACCCAAGAGGACGCCGACGCCATTCTCGGCCGGGTGAGCGCGACCACCGAGTTGTCCGCCCTCGCCAACTGCGACCTCGTCATCGAGTCCGTCGTCGAAGACCTCGCCGTGAAGCTCGCCCTCTTCGCTGAGCTCGATGGCATCGTGAAGGACGGTGCGATCATCGCCACCAACACCTCCACGCTCCCCGTCGTCGAGATGGCCGTCGCCACCAAGCGTCCAGAGCGTGTCTGCGGCGTCCACTTCTTCAACCCAGCCCCGGCCATGGCCCTCGTGGAGATCGTTCGGGCGCTCACGACGTCTGACGCCACGATCGCCGAGGTGACCGAATTCGCAGCTCGCTGCGGTAAGGACCCCGTTGAGGTCACCGACCGCGCCGGCTTCATCGTCAACGCCCTGCTCTTCCCCTACCTCAACCACGCCGTGACCCTCATGGAGAACGGGGTGGCGACCAAGGAAGGCATCGACGCCGCCATGAAGGGCGGCTGTGGCTTCCCCATGGGCCCCTTCGCGCTCTTGGACCTCGTGGGACTCGACACGTCGGTGGCGATCTTGGATGCGCTCTACGCCGAGACCAAGAGCCCGGCTGCCAATACGGCCCCGACCCTTCGCCGCATGCTCGCCGCCGGCCAACTCGGCCGCAAGTCCGGTAGCGGTTTCTACGACTACAAGAGGTAGGCACGATGGCGTCATCCCCCGAGAAGCAGCGCTCGAACCCGTGGGTGATGCGCACCTACTCGGGGCACTCGACCGCCAAGGCCAGTAACGAGCTCTACCGGAC